>Ga0209367_1009496_pt1 | contig 13175 bp, 4 predicted proteins | sample WorMetLIZISLAND2_FD_187412 | JGI IMG/M metagenome (GOLD analysis project Ga0209367, IMG submission 187412) | Marine gutless worms symbiont microbial communities from Max Planck institute for Marine Microbiology, Germany - Olavius geniculatus... ... | reverse complement strand
ATATAATATTATATATCAATATTAATAAATACTGGTATGGCCTTCCCTCAATATTCTACTCTTGACTTAGTCTTCATTCTTTATGAGACATTTGAAAACATTTCTGTTCACCGCCTGATTGACTGTCGTCCAGCGCTTCTGTAGCTCCGCATATGGACGCACTTTAAGGCTTAGGCCTATTGAACATTTAATTGAGTTACTCGCTTGTCTGTTGACTCAGTCGAACGATCTGGTTTTGACAGGGTGCAGAGGCGTTAGACCGTGACGCTCGAACGGCTGCAGATGCAGGCGAGACAGAGGCGTAGCCAAAAATGTGAATTGGGTGGGGGCTTCCCTCCCTTTCCCATCTCCTTCCTTTCCACTTTCACTCTTTCTCTCCTTCCCTCCCCCTAGAAGTAAGACCCCAAAATTCCAGCCTTAAAATATGACATCTGGTGTAACAATGTTACTTATATTTCCGAGTCCATAATATCTATTTTAATTTTAACCAAAAATTTATGCCGGACATGATCGGGGATGGGAGGGGGGCGAGGCCCCTTGTTTACACCACTGAGAGAAAAGAGATCATGCTAAGACGACGAGATATTAACTTGACTACTTTATCCACAGATGCAAATTAATCACAAAATTAACCCATAAAAATTCTTAGCAATTTATAACGAGACTTGCGAAATACAAACGCTTACAGATTGCGTCTCGGTGCACTTGTGAAATCTTTTATCTGAATAACTTACATGAAAATTTTTTTAAAATGCACGTTTTTCTTCGACAAATCTGCAGTTACCACAGTTACCACAACATAATTAGGGGCGTTAGTACTGGTTAATCGTTAATTTCTGTACATTTAAAAGTATTTCAAACGTTAATGTAGACCAGAGATGGTTTTACGATGCTAATGTAAGCGCCTTTGCCGGTTCGCCCCCTGGCTTTTCGCCCCCTCATCTTGGACGTTTCGCCCCCGTTGAATACCGGTAATTTGACATCGAGGTTTATACATAATAAAATGTCTTTAGGCCTAGACAGTTTATGCATGATGATGAGAATAAACGACTGTGAAAATGTTTAATGCTTTGTTCAATTCTGATATAAAATTATTATAGGTCTATACGTGTATTTCATTATACAGAGTTTTAGTGCGCTTTCTCGCCTTATAATGTTTGCAGTGATGTCTGACGCTGTCTATAGATCTAGGCGTTCGTCAAGCAGTTATTAGGCCTAGACCCAAGTATACCTGTAAGAATTCATTTCAAAGGAAGCTTGACGTTGACACATTACCCGAGTTTAAGCGTTCTAGGTATAAGCTATATATAATAGTTCGGCCGCTGCATATGAAACCAAAGATTACTGACTTTGTGAACTGTGATCACTTATTATTCAGTTTGTCACGTATAACGTTAATTGAAGTAACTGTTAATGAGTAATGTGACGCTACACTCACTTGTTGCCTTTCTGTAAATTGAAACACAAGCCTCAACAATGAATCACCAGTATGTTCAACGGGGGGGGGCGACTCAGCCAGTGGGCGAAACAGCAAAGGAGCGAAAAAGCCATAATTCGACAGAAAGACTGCAGTAAACTTAAGTTAAGATTAATTTATAAAAACAGATTTAATTATTCAACATACGACACAATTTTATTTGATAAACACAAGCATTTCAACAGCATAGGCACAGCAAACGTTTTGTAGCACGATTTCAAAAATACATTTCCACTGTAGTTAAAAACAGCTTAACATCAACAATAGTAGACTTTCGCCAATACAACTATCAGAAAGCCTATCTATTTTATCTAAACACTCGACAATTTCTGTAAGTGGTAAATTGATCGATATATTTCTTATCTAAATCAACCTTTTGCTAGAGTGAAGTGATAAACAAAGATTACCATTCTGAGCTTTTCTCTAGCCAAACTAGTGCCAAATAACCCAGAAATGCCTCGCTGGCTCTGTGCAAATTTTTCTGACAATGACAGGATAAAAGCCAAAAAAACAAATAGCACACAAATCCAACGTTTGGTAAGAACAATCTTTAGAACATATAACAAACTGAAATCGTTTATTGCCTTCAATCATAATTATGCACTTCCAAATTAACAGACAAATATATTTTTACAATACCAAAATAAAGACACTGTGGTGTGAATATACAAGATGCACATGAAAATATTACAACATCTTTAACTTATCATCTACTGACTTAATTTTCTTACCCGCAGAAGAACAAAATGACAGAACGTGATAAAGTGCGGGCAACATACCTACATCAGAAAAAACTACATAACCTAAAAACAGTCAAAAACATCTATATCTGAGAACAACTTCACAAAATTTCGTGCCAAAAACCTAGCAACTAATTTACAATAAGACAATTATATTATCCACGTAATTATGTACACAACCATCACAGGCATTATACACGATGCATCGATAATATCAAACTGGCAAGGCACAAATCTGATATCCATTTTCTTACACGATGGCCAAAAATACTACAGCTTCTGACAATAATTTTAACTAGAAAGCAGTCATAGCCAGCAAGTACCTCCGCCAAGGCAATGTTATTCGCCAAGTGGCGTCACCATTTTCACTTTGCCAGCGGTTCCCTTATGCCCCCTATAACGCAATGGTAACGAAAATTTCAGAGTGATCCAGAATCCAGGATTCCTGCCGGATCACGCCCAAAATTGAATCACTTGTAGCTTATGCCATGCCCGATATACCCTCAGAATTTCAGAAAGATCCGTCCATAACTTTTTGAGTTATCTTGCTGACTCACAGACAAACAAACAAACAAAAAACCGGCAAAAACATTACCTCCTTGACAGAGGTAACAAATGCTAACAAATTCGAGCTGCGCGTGATAAGGCGTTGTAAGGATTACCCAAATCAGTCAAGATACGACAAAGTGACAGAATTACCGCTGAAAAAAACTGAAACAGTTTTTAGTCCACCATGTATGGTCCACCAGATACTAGTTGTACGGTAAACAGTCAAAATATGTGTAAAAAATTTCGACAAATAAGCTACAATTAGTAAATACACAGCACAAAATCTGAAAAATGCAATAATATTGAAATGCTAAAATGCTTAAAAACCAGCGTTGCTGCTGCTGATTTTTAAAATAAATATATCTTACGAAACATGATTATTTGAAACAACAGTACTTGGTCACACGATTCAATTTATAACATTTTACGCTGTCCACTAAAACCAATATTGTATCCAATAGTTATGATATGTCATTTAAATTCAGTTTTAATTCTGTGTGGGTACAACAAAATATAGTGTCCATCCCCTAATGGCAAAAATGTGTGGGGGACATGACCCCAACAGAATTTTCACATCTAAACATTTAAACAATATCATTACTGGCAACACGTAGTTATATAAAATAACTATTAGCGACCAATCACAGACTTTGTACAAGAATATCAAATAGGGCTGGACCGAAACAAATTTCTAACCAAGTACCGAATATAAATACCTGCTACCGCTGTGCATTATACGAACAACTCGAATTTCATTTACATGCATAACCAAAAATGGCAACTTAGATGCTGTATCATTTCTGTACAACAGCCTTTTACTTTTGAGTTGAACTAAATGATGATTTTACTACTCAGCCAAATATGAATATTCAACTTTTTACAGTGGCTAAATATGAATACAAATACTAAAAACAGCGCAACCAATAGCTTAAAAACAAAGGATGAACAATTCAATCCAGCTTAATATAAAAAGCTGATTTAAACCACTACAAACCAGATTCCATTTAATATTGATAATCGGTCCATCCCTATATAATAACATGATATTATATAACAAAGGCATTTAATGTCAGATATGTGTGTAATGGTAACGAACAAGTCTTAAAGACATAAAAGCAGGGAATTCTAACAACCGGAAAGATATATACTTTCTATAAACCTGTACATATATACTCTGCGTTAGCATTTTGACCAGGGCTGCTATCGATAAATTACGACAAATTTTTGTAGTGAAGAAACACCACAAAAATTGCAGAGTTCAACTTCTGATTGTTGTTATCTTTTGCCAATACTAAAACAAAATAAAAAAAATGATGATGATACAGTGGCCTACACAAACGGTGTAGTCACAACCCACAAACTCAGGCTGTCGATTTTTTAATGATTAGTCAATTAACTAATCGTTGATTTCCACAGCCATAATTTTGGCACTTCCAAGGTTCAGGTTCAAATATGCTTGCACTTTTTGTGTCCATCCACAAAGCAAAGTACGCCCAAAAATTGTGCCAAAAGTGATGAATTAATCATGATTTTGCCACTTACTCGATGAAAATTAATATCGCAGAAACCTTCAGCCATACAGTGCGGACATTCATGGAATATATATCGTTCCGGTTATTAAAACACTGTCACAGAGTTCATAATCATCACCAGTGAAATATCAGAAAAAAAGTAAAACGAAAACACGATTCAGCTGTTGTGACGAACGGACAGAGAATAAGAATCAAGCAGGAATAAATTCGCCACACAGACCACTCCACGTGTGACTGGCTGAAGAGATTCCTTACAGCAGAGTCCTGAGATAACACACAAATTCAAACAAATATTAACATTAATCTCAACTACTTAATCTCAATTCTGGAGGAGAAAAGTTTTATGCTTGAAAGCAGCTACTGCTTTCAGCGCGTTTTAGTCATTGCAATTCTGTCCATCCATCCGTCTGTCACACGGGTGGATGCAGTTATTTCACTAATATTTGGATAACTTTGTCCACTATGTTTAGGTAAGGTAAAGCGTGTCGTGCTCATCTCCCTTTCTGTGGCCATTGAGTCCATAAGTGGATAGACCACTGAGTCCGTGATGCATGGCCAGTGCGACGCCAGACATGTTTACTAAATTTCAACTAATACATGGGCTGTACGGATTGAAACTATGTCGTTTTAGTAAGTCAGACATGTGTGTTTTTAATATATGTTTAAATGGCCATTTTTCAAAAATAAAAATAGAAAATGTCGGTTTCTGCAATAACCAACTTTCCAAAAAAATTTCAGCACGACTTTTCAAAAACCTGTATAAAAACTACATATTAGCAGACAGGCAGCGATTTTATTCAATGTTTAACTTAACAGAACTTAGTGATATATTAATCACTTATTTCAATCGAAAGCTAAATAATCAAGAAAAACAATGCATTTTCTTATTTAGCAAATTCTCCATCACTTCAATATAAATGATAGCAAAAAACGGACACAAACGTGGAATATACAAAACTTATCCAAACTTAACTAATTAGCCATTACTGAGCTACATTGTGGTACATAAAAACATGCCACTTTAATTGTTTTAATAGCTAATTGCAGCATTGGCAACATTGGCTGATTTTAATATTTTTGCATGCAACATCAGGAAGAAACTCGACCCAAATGACTGTAGTTCTGGCCACCTCACTTTAATACTGTCGCTAAACTACCTTGTGAGATGCACGTTATTGAACCTGCTGATGGCGAGTGGTGTCAACATTTGCCATTTGCATTCGCTCTGGAGGAGGACATTTTGAGCACATGCTGTAATAAAGATGATGTGATGTGACACATGTGTCAAATTGCCAATCGTGTTTGTCGCTATTCAGTTAATCATTTCCGAGCCGACGCGTGCGCTATCCAGTAAGAATTCATTGTTGAAAACGGCCAAACTACGACTTCTGCATTTCACAAAGTAGTGTAGCAACAGTATTAAAGTGAGGAGGCCAAAACTAAAGTCATTTGTGTCAAGTTTCTTCTTGATGACACTTGCCAAAAATTATTAAAATCGGCCAGTGTTTTACAGAGCTATTCAAAAAATAAGAGTGGCACGTTTTTCTGGACAACGGTGTAGAAGCTCTTGTACTGAGACACAGTTAATGAGTGTTTCTTCAACTCGGTCCTGTAAACTGACTAAAATTTTAACTTTTCTCAAATAAAAACAGATCACTGAGATGATTTCAGATGCCTGTCATGACGTCACCATATCCAATTAATTATGTTCTTATTGACATCATTTTAATCAAAATTCTAACGATTAAAACTTTTAGTAATCGATAAATTTTTAAACAATTTTATCATGTGATTGATTGCTAATTTTCACAGGTCTAGTTTACATCATACTCAGAAAACTTTCACAGTTTACACATCTCTGTAAGGGTAATATGAGTCGATAACTGAAAACAGTGAAAATGGTTTCAGGCAAACCTTTAAAATTTCTTACTAATTTAATTGTGCGATTAATTGCCAATTTACACAGTTCTAGTTTACATCATCAGTCACCTGGTAGTAAGTAATGTACAGCTGTAGCTATCGGCGCATGTAGCGAACGTTTCCGTTGACAACATTGCTGCTCTGTTCCAATCTTGTGTTTGGAAGGCGAACGACAGAGTCGACATCTCTTAACTCCTCCTGCGAGGATGAGTTATCTGTCACAGTAACAATGGCACAACCAACAGTCAATCACTTATAGGGTGTTTACACGATGAAGCAAACACGAAGCAAATGTACTGAATATACATGTGCACAACGTGTGCTCGATGTTTGCTTCATGTTTGCTTCATCGTGTAAACACCCCATCAGCCTATTTATCACAATACGAGGGCCATTCAGAAAGTTTGTAGCTTCACTGCTGCATTTGACACTGTTGACCGCAGTCTACTTATGGCGCGTTTACAGCTCGGTGTTTTGGCATCGAGAGCAGTTGTCTGATGCGGTTCACGTTCGACGTTGTTACAATTAACTGGATATAAAAATTACTTACATCAAAAAGTTTCGACTTGTGCACAAAGTTAACCAATAGACAAGTACATCATATTTTGTCACTTGTGAACACAGTCTCCTGTACAACTGAAATGCACCTGGTCTAGCATTTCTCCAAAGCTGTGATTCCACTGCAGAGAATTTGCTGATTTTGGCCTTTTAGCCAGCAACTACTGCAGTGAAAGTGAATGCACGGCACCTTAACCTCAGAAAAACAAATCAGTACTATTAGATTTATCCATCCTAGGAGAATAGAAGGCTGAGTTGACCTTGGCGGTTGGTTATATGCTGAGATGGCTTACCTGTCTGCAGAACTAAGATGAAGTTCCCGTCCTAATAGTAACCACTTAATAGCTACCCAAGTGGGAATCAAAGTCACGACCGCTTGACTTTAAGTTTAGCATCATAACCATTACGTCACAAATCTACACTAAAAGACATAATTCAGTAATAAATATTAAATAAGTAACAACGAAGCTAACCGTAACACACCAATGAAGAATCGTCCTCGGCTTAACATACAAAAATATGATTCAGCAACGAGTGTGATAAATAAGTAACACTCACCGCCCCTGGGTCGCTGGAAGACCATCGCTGGCTTAGCCGACGGCTGTGGGTTTGCATTTTCAATCTCTTGCTCAAAGAACTTACGACGAGAAGCAAACACTGTTGGGTTTACTTCCTGCGAAAGAAAAACAAAACAACAGTTGCAATAAAGGTAGTGTATAATTCTTAGTTAGGGATGTTGGTTATATGCGAATATGCGATCGCATGTGCAATCGCATATTTTGCCAAAACCCGCATATTGCATATTTTTCTGCATATAATAGCATTTTCAGAATTGCATATGCGCAAATTATGCCGCATATGCAAAAATTCGCATATATGCTGCATATTTCTGCATATGCGATTGCATTTTTCAGCATTTTCCTTGTCCAACGTTGTTTTAAGACTGCTAAATATTTTGGCAGCAAACGATTACCAGTATTTGCAATTAGACGTTGAATAAATTGAAGTAAAAATGTCAAAACTGTGCAGAAAAGGCCTATTAGTGATCACGATTATGATACTCCATCACTCGAATTCGCATATGCCGGAAATATGGGGAAAAATCTGCTGCATATATGCGGCATATGCACCACATTTCGCCAAATTGCGCATATTTTTCCGCATATTTTGCCTCCAAAAGTTCCGCATATTTTAAGAGAATTCTCCGCTATAAACCAACATCCCTACTCAGTAGGAAACCCATGACAGAGCTACAGAGCGTCACCTGCCATATGAAATCACACAGTGTTAGCTGCCATCCACACAGGAGAATGCACCTTGCGTTATCCCCAGTTGAACAGAACGATACTCGATCTACCAACCCCGAACGGATGGAAAGCGGAGTTAACATCGGTGGTTGGCTATTGGTTTACCTGTTCACTGACAGTCACCCATTGAAGTAGTAACCAATTCATAGTAATCAGACTGGGTGTTAAACACACATCCTCTCCATCTTAAGTCCGACACACTACCGTTATGCCATCAAGCCAGATCCTCAGACGTTAGCTTCGTTTGATTTAAGCTGGACTCAAGCTGTACAGATTTCTTTTCAGGACACCAAAAACCCTCAAAATTCAGCTCGGACATTGTCCAGTTAGTTGATTCAGTAACTATAGCAAAAGTTATAAAAAGAAAGTGTCAAAAACTTTCTAAACGGACAACTGTGTAATATTTGGAGACAATTACAACTTCAAGGCTCAGAACAAGAGGGATACCAGAAAATCATATCTGTGATCATTTTTATTGGGTGAGCATTTTTTAGTTTTGCAAAATTTTCTAGATTTTACACAATAAACTGTTTATTTCAAGACATTTAATCACAAGCTTCACATTTCAAAAATTTCAGAAAAAGCAGGATATGTTTATAAGATGACAAATCTACTGCCAGGCAGATTTGTTTTAGCTAAAATAACAAAAACAAAAACAAACAAAAAACAGAAAGCCAAACAAAAAGTCGAGTTACTTATCCTCAGTCACTGTGTGGTATTATTATCTACAGGGTGAGCCAAAAAAACGTGGCACTTTACTTTTGTCCATATCTTCGCCAATTATTAATTGATTTTCAACATTTTTTCACTAGCACACTCTGCGGACAATTTGCAATAATCTGACTATTCTGAATAATCTGACAAAAACTAACAATAATAACAAAAATTTAGGTAAATAAAAAAATGCTTCAGACCAACATTGCGGTTAGTGATTCGTATGACGCTAGATTGTGTTAGACCCACACAGTCTAGTCACACAGACTATTCATTGCTATGTTGTTCCGAACTGTTTTTTTTACAATTTGACCAAAATATTTGTTTGTTATTATTGTTATGTATGCATATTTCATTGATATTTCACATGGTAATGTAGAAATACATGTACCGTGTGGTGGGATCTATAATAATAATCACATTATTGCAAACTGTCTGCAGAGTGTGCCAGTGAAAAAATTTGGAAAATTGATCGATAACTGGCAAAGATATGGACAAAAAGAAAGTGGCACGTTTTTTTGGCTCACTCTGTATAAGCAATGAACAAGTGTAGTTAGCAATAATATAACAAAGACCACACACAGAGAGACAGTGGCTTCTATACACACACCTGGTGGGCACAGCTTGCACCAATAAAAAATAGGGGGGGGAATATTGACAAGGTTGTAGATCAAAACTTCCATCCACTCCTATTTTTCACTGGGAAATTTACACCCTTAACAAAACTTCAACTCTATTTTTTATTTCCCCCATCTTAAATCTGCACCTTTAACAAAAATTCCCCCTCCCTATTTTTTACTTTCCCCCTATTTTTCACTACGCAAACTACACCCTTAACAAAACTTTTATGCTAGAGGGGAAAGAAGCCAAAAATGGAAAGGAAAACTTGAGTCAGAAATTGGGGGAACCTCAGCCCAAAACCTGGGAAGAAAGTTGCACCTGATTTTGATTCCAGATTTGAGGGGATAGAAGCCACTGCTAACAGATGAAGAAGTGAGTAGAAATAGGCAACACTGCAAGTTTGCATTGGAATAGCCATTCCCACCTAATAGTAGTAATAATCACTATAACAACCTGTTGGTCGCTGGCTGACGGGAGCCGACCGGTTGGTCTACGGGAGTTGACAACGATGTCGGAGCGTGGGCTGTCGGGAGTGATCAGGTCATTGCCAGCAGTAGACTTGGACTGTGCTGGCATAGCGCTAGTGCTATCTGTAGTGGCTCGCGTTAGACTGCTTGACCGTGTCTTCACCGGCTGGACACCGCCAACAACTGGTGACGCTTTCCACGGTTTTGCAGCCACCTAAAAGCACAAAAGTAGCCATCGTATAAAAAATATGCCCCCAAAAACTGAGATAATGTCCCCTGTTTTAAGAAACATTGCCGATTTTTCCGCTGCTGTTGCAAATGCCAAAGGTGATAAGACTTTGATAACAGAAGAATTTCTAACTCTGAAGGTATTGCAACCTGGAACTAGGATCGGGGGTCAGTGAGTGAATGACTGAGTAGGGTTTAACATCCCGCCCGCCCGACACGATATAGGTCATTTCAGGGACAGCCTTTCCAGGCAAAATTGCAGATACACATAAAGATGAAACAAAAAGTTTAACTGTTGCAGAAAGTTTAACCTTTATGAAACACAAAACACAAAAAGACCTAAATTGAAAATTGTAAGAACTGCTGATTACAATTGTGCATATGTAATGATAATGGCAGTTCTAATGATCTTCTGTGTTATCCTCCAGACAAACATCAATTTCATAATGCTGTCTATTGGACGACAGGGAGTGATCGGGGGTCACATGGCACACTCATCAACCTTTATCTATACACGACATACGAAATTACTTTCAAAAGGGACAACCCACAAATAATTTTTGAGAATACATATCTGCATGCATATCATTGAATAACAGTGTACAAACCTGTACATGTACAAACAGACAGACGGATAAACTGGACACAGGCAGACAGACAGTGCTGATATAGTAGTAGTAGATGGTTGTGTGGTGTAGTTGGTAACGCGTTTCGAATGAAACGAAGTTACTGTACGCCGGGCCCGGTTAGTACTGTGATGGGTGACTGCCTGCGGACAGGTAAACCATCTCGGTGCGAAACCTGCCAGCTGGGTCGACTCAGCTTTCTACCCTCTGTGGGATGGTAAAATGAGTATCAGCTGTCTTGTTGAGTAATAATAAATGGCAATGGTGAATGTAGTTACTGTAGCTGCCTACCGGCGGATCTATTGGCTCAAGCTGATCGGCTTGGTCCAAAGGTTGGCAGCCACCTGGCGCTCGTGCTACGTTCAGTCAAATGAACCAAGTGAACTATCGTAATGGCTGTGCCATGATGACAGCACAATAAACATTGGCATTCACGATTATAATAATAATTATTATTGAAAACATGTGTTTTATCAGTTTACCGGAGGTCTGTGCGGCTTGTCAGACGTCTGTTCAGAGTCAATAGGCTGCACTGGTGCTGAGTTATTAGTCCTCACTGCTGCCGAGGCATTAACCAATGGACTTGATGTGACCGAAGCAGGTCTCTGTAAGCGCAGACAGTAATATACTACTACTACGACTACGACTACAACTACAACTACTAAGTCTAGTTATTTGGCCTCGCTGCTACAGCATTAACCAACAGAGTTGATGTGACCAAGCAGAAACAATATTAGTACTGCTGGTACAAAAGTCGTTCCATAACTAATTTGCAAACAGCGTCATTCTTTTAATTTTCCAAACATAAAAATCAGAAATATAAATTCTGTAGAAAATTTAATTCTGAGTAACAGCACTGAGTTTCATGAAAATGACATCACTGCGACAACATTTATAAACATTCAATATGACAACATTGCCACTGTAACTGTCCCGTAACAAAGAGCACACCATTACAGTTTTTCTCGTGGGCAAAAAACTTACTGCAAACCAGGTTCACCCTGAGATGGCTCCAGTGGCAATTAACACTGTGCGATCCATATGGCAGGTGCTGCTCTGTATCTCTGAGATAAATTACCAATAAAAGCTACAGACAACCAATCAACCTTTTTCGTATATATTCAGTTATTTCAGAGATAATAGCAAGTGCATGTCGCATACATCGTCAGAGCTGTCTCGGTCCATGCTGGATTGAGAGTTGAGCCGAATCAATACAACTACAACAACTACAACAACAACTATAACTGTAATCTTTAACAGCGGTTTTGTGGGTTAACCTTTTTATCTATTTAATTTGAATTCAAGAGATTATAGCAAGCACATGCCACATACGTCATCGGAACTGTCACGATCTATGCTGGACTGAGAGTTGAGCCGAATGACAGAATTGCGTTGATCGGAAGATGATGGAGAACCACCTTCAAGAGAGCTGAGTGCCGAGGGGTCAAACCCATCACAGACAGAGATGAGTAGACTGGAGGTTACAGAACGTAGGGCATTGACAGCGTCCGCATGACTACACCCCAACAGACTCTGCCCATTCACCTAAAACATAAAAGCAGCATTATCACTCTAATCACTGGAGAACTAAGCAAGTAAGTAAGTAAGTAAAGCGTAAATTAATATAGCGCATCAAAGCGAAAAGCCTCTAATGCGCTGCATACGTTAGTACTCTGAAAAGAAAAATTCTCACGAAAACAAATATGGTGTGAATAGGATCACGCAGACGTCTCGGTAGCGAGTTCCATGTCATCGGGCCAGTGACAGAGAAAGCCCGACGTCCGTATGAACTCAAGCGATAAGACGACACAACAAACTGATGACTGGCAGCAGATTGAAAATGACGTCTTGAGGCAGTCGCAGAGGCCGGAGTGCAGTGTGCTGCAAAATACGGTAAAGCAGTTCCATCCAAGTCTCGGTAAGACCCCTATTACAACTGCAATAAAACATGCAACATGCAACGTCTTGCAGCTGCAAGAAAAGATATTACATCTGCAATAAAACTTGCAGCAAGCGCTGCAATAAGTTGCACAACGTTGCAGACCTCATAAGCATAATGTTGTGCGCGCACAATTATATGCATGATGTTGCAAGTTGCAGCCAATCACAGTGTAGCGTCCGACCGGCCCATGGCTGCTGACTCACGCCTGCGTGGCTGTCTCACAGTCGCAGCGCACAGCTTTTGAATTCCTATAGCCTAGGCTATAGTGTCTAAAACTGTAGGATATGACCACTTTATTTTGACACAAGAGTCAGAATAATAAAAAAAGGCCGAGATTTCACTAGGCCTACATGCTACATTGTCACCACGAAAATAGTTTATCGCCTGTTTCGCCATAGCTTTTTTCTTCTCTTTAGCCGTCTGTCCGGTACTGTCGGTTTTTTTGGTGGTATTGTACTTTTTTATTCTGTATTTGTATTTGTCTTCTGCCTGAG
>Ga0209367_1009495_pt1 | contig 13175 bp, 5 predicted proteins | sample WorMetLIZISLAND2_FD_187412 | JGI IMG/M metagenome (GOLD analysis project Ga0209367, IMG submission 187412) | Marine gutless worms symbiont microbial communities from Max Planck institute for Marine Microbiology, Germany - Olavius geniculatus... ... | reverse complement strand
AGTGTGATGCGGGCAATATCACCTTTTGTAATTTTTGCTGTTTTCGATGTGCAAGTCCTTAAATGTTGCCGTTAACAAGTGTATAAACTGATGTTTTGTACATTTATTACAAGTAACAACACTGCATGCGAGGCACTGTAACTTATATTACACAGCAATGATGCATAATATCGTCTTAAATATACAGCATTTCAATCTGACGACGGTTAGCCGACCTTGTCAAAAGCAGCCAGCAGTGACCATCAAACCAGTGGTGCATTTGGAGAGGGCCACACACCTAGGCTTGAAAGTCAAAAAAATTACGAAAAGACACAAACTAAACATTAAAAGGATGGGGGGAGCAGGCCAAAAGTAAATTCCTGGCCCCCCCCTTGTTCTCCGTTCCAAATACGCCACTCCATGATAAAACTGCTAGCAGTAATACATTCAGCTACTACATTCATTCATTGGCTGACATACAATAAGCAGTTAATATAGATTGCAATATAGATTGTTAATATAGATTGTTAACTTAGTACAATACACACTACAAGCTTCAGACTGCAAAAAGATATATTTTCTGCAGTTGAGCAACTGCAGTAATTGTATGCAGTACGATATACCTAACTCTTAAGGACACGCAGCAATTTATGCTCTCATATACTTCCATCAATGCGCAATTATGGGTGGTTTGGTGAATCAGCGGTTAGGGCTTTTCATTAGCGCTCACAGGGTAGCAAATTCGACTCCAGGCCGGCCTGTTATCAAGTTCTAGGCACGTTGTTCATATGATCACACCCATGTGCCTGTGTCACCAAGCAGTATAATCTGGTACAGGCCAGGGGTCAGTGATGGCACTGTACGTAGGAAGGTCACCAACCATAGGTCTGGCAGTATTATTTGTGACGTTGTTGTGGTGCTGTAATCACGATTTTTTTGAAAATCAAATTTTTCTCTTTAAATATTTTTCCTGAATTTTGTAAAGTTTGACTTCAATTAGTCCAAGCATCAATTGCACCCCATCCAATACTTTGAATGGAAAAGTCGTATGTCGTCGTCAGCCTTACAATCTGTCTCAGTCAACAGCTACCGACTGCAACTGTAGCTACCGAACTTGAAATGACCTTCGCCTTGACCTTGGTTATCAACGAGGTCTGGAGAAATTCCTACATTGAGCTTAAGGCATCAGCTTCACAAATTTTTGCATAGGACAGGTTAACAAGATATACACATACGTAGAGAAATCTATATACAATGGCACAGTGGTAACTGATCACAAATGCTACATAAGTTCAAACTCCACACACTTTGATTTACTGTGGATTAGCTGTAAAACAAGCTGAACAATAAATGTGCAACAAGTTAGAAAACAAGTCCATTAAAGCATATCATATACAACATATCGACAGCCTGTTTTTTGGCATGCTATTCAACAAGTCCACAGCAAATTTAAAGTAGTGGAGCTTGCACTTAAGCCAGCTAGACAGCAATTAAGGTTAAAGTTAAATTGCCGATGGTTAGCAGGCCAGGCCCCATCACAGCTCTGTGACCAAATGTAAGCATTGCTCATTTCTGTCTCCATGGCCCCAAGCTGGCAGTGTGCCGCAGATGCTTTGCCTGCAGTATGGGATCACAGTGTATTACCTGCCACCCGATACAAGCGAACCTGTCCATAACTTAAATATGGGAGGAGGGCCAGACCTCTGCATATTACTGCCATAACCTTCCCGTCGGTGAAGCCGGTACCAATTTGTACTGCTTGGTGAACAGAGGCACACATGTGTGAACAACTTGCCCAAGGTCATTACCTGGCATTGCCCTGGCTCAGGGTCGAACCTACCACCTCAAAGTTACACGTTCGGCACGTTACCATTACACTAACAAGCCACGCAGCAATTACACAAACAATATACGCAGCTGTTATGCATCAATAAAAATATCACTGGTTCTGATCAGACTACTAATTCAATGCATCAGCTAGATATACAGGTTGGTAGCTGGTTTTACACACACAAAATAAATAGTAACAATCTAACTACTACTGCATAGCAAAACTTTATGATGTGAGCGGCACATTAATGTGTCGATTACTGTTACTGAAACTCAAAGCTATTCTATTATCTTACCACAAAGTTTTTCACTCAACAGAAAAATGAAACTTGAAACTATACATGAATATCACACAGATTGCCAACTTTCAGGCTGAAAATAATTAAATAATAACAAAACAAAAGACTCTGCATAGTAACTCACTAGCCATTTGTAGTAATTCAGTACACTGAGCCAAAGTACTGCATGCACTCTAATGTATTCACACGATAGTGAAAAGTATTATTTAACTGCTTTTTGTAATCACAGGATCAGAAAACTGCTGATCCCAGGATTTGGGATTCATAAAAAAGCTGGGATAAGGGAGATTTCTGCCTAATTCTGCCTAAACAATAAAAAATACTTCATTCTTAAGAAGAATATATGCACATGTTACATAGGCCTGCAGTCATTTCTTTTGCAACAAGCTGGCAAGAATACTACTACCCAAGTTATGAATGAGTCCATTAACAACAAATGAGTAGGGCAGTACACCACTAGTCCTGCTAGCTGGTTCTGACCATTTCTTTCCCAGTGCCAGCTTCAACCACTCCCAGTACACTAGGGCAAAGTTGATCTTAGAGATGTGGTCTGGTTGGCAGACATACCCACAAACACCAAAGTCTTTCAGTACTAAGTTCATCTGAAACTAACTTAACTGTTACTTGTTACTTTAATGTGTTACTTAACTGTAACACATGCCTATTCTTCACAGAATAAGACGTCCACACAGACCAAACGCTGTCCATGCTTTGCAGTGTTATGGGGCAAGCAGTACAGTCTGAACCCAAATCAGCCAAACGAGACTTGCAGTCAAGTCCTTAAAGTCCAAATGCTGAGGTCCCAAGTCCTCACGACTACTGGAAGTCTGACTGGAGTCCAAATCCAGAACTCGAGTCCTACAACTCTGACCTATAATCAAGCACTACTTAGAATACGATCTCATGACACACTTTAGTCCGATAGCTGAGTATCGAAGTATTTCAGTACTAAGTTCATCTGAACTAGCCACGCTTAACTCTAATGTTCCTCAATTCTACAAGTTTCTGTGAGTAAAAGGCATATGTTTCAAGTATGAAAAATACTAACACAAATATACAAATAGCACAAAAAAGTGACAGTAAAAAAATAAACTGCAAGAGATACAGTGAACTGCACACTTTCATATCATACATCAGCATATGCTACATAAATGGACATTTCTGCCAGACAAACGGATTAATTGATGAGAAAAAAGCCAGACAAATCACTGCAGTACCCGTAAATCATTTGCTTTGGCAACTGACAATGAGCCATTATATTTCAATGCCAATCTCCACACAACAGGGTGCCATACTTCCAAAACTCACTTTGTGGGGCAACAGTTGAGTTGACCACAAAAAAACTGATCCACACATATTTGGATTAACGTGTCCATAAAATTTAAGTTAGCAGCATTTTCAAAGCAACGGATTGGTTAGACTGTGCTATTACCAAAATGCCTCCTCCTAACTTTGCTCTTATCCTTAGCAAAAACATCTGCCAATCAACTGGCAATGCGCACATTATTATACATTAAATCTTCCAGTCAACAAATACACTACCCTCAACCAGTCAAAGTGGTAGGCAGGTAACTACAAATAGGGAAAACAGGCACAATACGTGAGTTCATGTTTCGTTGAGAAGTAGGATTATCTTTTTTCTAATCGGTATCCGCTTAATCTGACATCCGCTAAGAACCGAATCTGACTAACTTACTTCTTATCCATAGAAAAAGTGAACTGAAAACCGATTAGAAAGTTTCTAATCGCTAGGGATTAAGAAAATACGCCTATTCTTTTGCATTGGAGCTGTCTGGTGTTAATCGGCAATGCTCGGATAACTTTGGTGTTAGCTGCAGTTTCCGATTATCTTTCTTCTTATCTGGTAGATAATCGAAAATGTTGGTTCTTAGAAGAAAGATAACACCGAATTTTAACTTCAGTTCATGTTTCCGATTATCTTGGTATTTATTCTAAGAGAAAGTGTCAACCGAAGCGATAATCCTACTTCTCGATGAAACATGAACTCGCGTAATGTACTTGGGGTGTAAACATGGGCTTGTATATCAAACCATTCTGTTAGTTGCTGAAAGATGTGATTAGTATGCTGGCAGAATGTCATGGGTATGCTGCCACTGCAGTTGTATTGATCACTGCTCAATTTCTAGTTAATATCTTTTTCGTCAAGAAATGGTTGTATGGTGATCCAGATTGAGATCCAGAAAGCATCAAAAGAAGGGGATAGGAAAGCGATATTTACCAGCCAACTGGAGGATCTGGGGATCGGAATCTTACTCAAGCAGGGTCAAGGGCAGAGCCCCAGCCAAAAACGAGTTTTGTTCGTTTTGAGCTCGAGCAAGCATCTGAATTTCGGATTATTGAGATATTTTAAACCTTGCAAATGCAACTACTAGGCATAAGGTGAACGGCGTACTGCCTCCAAACTAAGTGCCAGGATATCACAGCGGACAGGACCAACACACTGGTATCGATCCTATCAGTAATCAGGCCCGTCAAGAAAAAGGGGGGGGGAGAAAGGGAAAAAGTTTTTGCAACATCATTGAAAATATAAACTTTTCCATTACGTAAAACGCCATTAGTTTTCAACAGAAATGGCCAATAGAAAGGACTCCAGAATGCACCATTTTCAGAAGCAAAATGCAAAAATTTTCAAGAACATTTTTCCCGTTCCCTGGACCCCGCTGTGGCTCTCGATGGGCTTTATGGCATTGTGTTATTTGCATCAAGTGTGCATTGGTGCACACAGGATATGCATTGATCCTATCAGTGATACAGTGAGCAGCAGATAATGTTAACAAGTCATCACGTTAGAGTCAGAACTGAGTTTCTAGCAGGTCACTCAACACTTTGGCAACTCCGTCTTTGCTCGCCCGTATAGTCAGACGATACATCTGCAATCACATATATGAATGCTAGCTGTAAACCTAAAAAAGCCAAAGTCCGGTGCTTGCTTTAGCGCTTCTTACATTTCTTATGCTTCAAACATTTTTCTGCATGTTGTGCATATTTCGTTACTTACGTATCGCTGCATGTATTATTCAGCTTTCAAGCTGCAAGTGTGTTCTAACAAATTCCGTTCAGTTCAGTTCAGTATGAGATGGATTCGTGGCCAGAAGCACTTTTTACAATCTTGGATGCGGCAGTTGCTGCTTTTGCGCGTAAAAACTGAACGGTTACAATATGAGAAAAATTTGACTTACGCTTAAAAACTGACATCTGTGTACCAGTCGGAAGATAAATGGATATAACAACCAAACTAAAAAGCAGACAGGCTTGAAATTCAAACTGTAGTCTGCAGAGAGAGTTACATTTTTACAGTTACATTTTGCCTGTAGGGTCAAACTAAAGTTAAGTAAGTAAATAAGTAAGTATGTGAATATTTAAAGTGCACAATGTCAGCCAGTGGCCGATCTGAGGCACTTGGCTTAGCCGCTAGGGGGAGCAGTAGGCCTGCTGGAAGCAGTGAGTTTTAAGGTGGCGACGGAAAGTGTCTGCAGAGGTAGAACTACGGATGCTAGAGGGTGGTGAGTTCCAAACTGTGGGGGCTGCAATGCTAAAACCGCGTTAAGTTAAGTTAAGAAGGTTTACTGCTCAATGAATAAATGTTTTAAACAGCATTCAATTTCTAATGTTAACTTTTAATCATTTCAAGGCACAATTTTCATATTACCTTGGTCTAGCATTACCAATCATTACAACTATTAGAACTACATTTTTAGAGCTAAACACTGTAATAATATTATATGAGGTTCTATTTTTTGTTTAACAAGCCAGCTCGTCAAATCTATGGAGACAAAGACAATACCATACGATATAATACAAAACAGATTTGCACTGAAAAACTGACACAGACAGACAGGTAGACTGCCAGTCTAACCTAGCACTTAAATTAAAACATCCCGAGAATGTTTTGAATGGAAATGAGATAACTGAAAGTAAAACAGAAATACTGTTAGGTAAAGTACTGACCAAGGCCTGTTTGTTTGGCTCAAGGCGTATGAGACAGCCGATCTGATGTGTGGTAGTGTGGACGATGCCGGCACAGACAAAGTTATCGGGGTTCGGATCAATACTGTCCAGTACTGATAACCCCGCTCCAATCAGCTATAAACACAGCCCAGTCAACACCTCTGCTATAGCATGTCAACTGACTTGACGCAACATGGAATATACAGCAGTATAACCTGGCAAACGATTTCCCCTCCAATAATAATAATAATAACAATAATACCAATGCCAATGTTTATAGTGCTGTCATCATGGCACAGTCATTAGAAGAGTTCAGCCGGTTCATTTGACTGAATGTAGCACGAGCGCCAGGTGGCTGCCGAACTCTGGACCAAGCCGATCAGCTAGAGCCAATAGATCCGCCAGTAGGCAGCTAGAGAAACTACATTCACCATTGCCATTTATTATCACTCACATAGACAGCTGATAATCAGTTTACCATCCCACGGAAGGTAGAAGGTTGAGTCGATCTAGCTGGCAGGCTTCGCACCGAGATGGTTTACCTGCTCGCAGGCAGTCACCCATCGCAGTACTAACCGAGCCCGGCGTAGAGTAACTTCGTTTTATCTGAAACGCGTTACCAACTATGCCATACCACCAAATCAATAAGTCCTGTTTCACCAAAGCAGACATTCAAATTTTTCCACATTCAGAAAAGGCCAACCCAAATCGGGTGCCAAAAACAGTGGAAATCCCTCAAGCAGTCACGGCAGCACGAAAAATCCTGCTGAAGAGCTCACAGTGTTCCTTATAATCCACAGCTGGTGAAAAGAAGACTCACTGCCCCTTTCAAAGAATCCCACTCGGCTCTGGCCTTTGGCCTCAATGTACTCAACAATTTTCGACCTCTAGGGTGTTACATTATTCCTCAACAATGGTTGTTTTTACACTAAAGGGGATGTCAGACGAACAACAAAATCGGCCGATTTCATCTGCCGACAAAATTGCGCAACAAAAATCTGTCGTGTGTCATGCAAAAATCGCCCGATTTTGCCAACCGACAAAATCGCCTGATTTTGTCGGCCAAGATAGAGCATGTTCTATCTTCGACGATTTGTTGGCCGACTTTTTGCATATCAAACAACAAATTTAGTTTATGTTGCCATGGTGATTGTTCACAACGGAAGATGAATATTTATTTTAGTTGTTTCTTATGTTTGTTATTTATTTTCGTTTATTAGATGCGAAAAAAGTGATGTAAGTATTATTTTGCAACCTGCTTTCGGCTGTTGTGCTAGCTGATATTGTACGAAGTAGCAGACGAAAATATTGGCCGTGTGTCATGGTTTACCGATTTTGTCAGGCAACTAAACCATGCCTACAAAAGTCGGCCGACTTTGTCGTTCGTCTGACATGCCCTTAAGTGTTCTTGAGACTAAAAAGCACACTTTAAGTTGTGACTACTGTCCTCACTTCCTGCTACTGACACACACTATGACACTTAACTGTAACACATGCCTATTCTTCACAGAATAAGACTTCCATATGGACCAGTCAAGTCCTTAAAGTCCAAATACTGAGGTCCCAAGTCCTCACGACTACTGGAAGTCTGACTGGAGTCCAAATCCAGAACTCGAGTCCTACAACTCTGACCTATAATCAAGCACTACTTAGAATACGATCTCATGACATACTTTAGTCCGAGCGACATCAGTGTCCATCGATAGCTGAGCCTTAAATATCTTCTGACTCTCTTGACCCGGCCTGTTAACAGCACAGTATACTAATCATCACAGTCATCACAAGAAATTTGAGCTAATGCTCATGAGACGCGTGAAAGCCTATAGCAGTTCCGGTTCATTAGTTTAGCTGAAAACTGGGGTGTTCACACTCAGTTAATATACAAATACCAAATTCTCTATCTGAATTGCATAACGATAGTAGCGTGGCGCCAACTTGTGAATGATATAGACTTTTGTTGCAGCCCAAAATTGCCAAAAAATCCATAAAACCCCTATTTTGGCGTTCAAGGTCATTCAAGGTCATTGAATTCAGCGTCAATCGAGAGCCAGTGTACGACTTCCTATTAGTGATTAATTGTAACCTAGGCCCTATCTCGCACCATTACTGAGATACAGCAACTTATTGGCCAAAAATCGCAAATTTTGACCACCCCCTCTCATTTAACGGCCTTGTTCGGGGTGATCCCCTTCAAATTTATGGAAAAGCTTTATGGTTCCTAAAACTAGAGTCTTCCAGGAAGCCGACAGTGAAGATTTGGTGATCCTAGCTTGCACCGTTTTTGACTGATCCACCTGTGTGACAGATGAATGGACAGACAGATGGACAGACAGAATTGTGATGGCTAAGACGCGCTGAAAGCAGTAGCTGCTTTCGCGCGTAAAAATACAAAAATATGTCACCCCAGTGCTGAAATAACATGCGACCATCTGCCTCGCTATGCAACGTTGCCATCACAACCCTGATGATAACTCTAACCGAGACCTTCAAAACTAGGAATATTCATGCCATTTTTGTTTGCTATGCCTTTATTTTTGAGTTAGAAGCCCATATGGGCCACGCAAACGAAACAGGTCATGTCTCCTAATAGGACGGCCCCATAATAATTAGTGTCGACGTCATCAATGTCATCAAAACAACCATCATCTGTCATGTTCCTAGACACTGCCAGCTTTTCCACATAACTGTTCACCCTCGTTTACTTGAATGCAGAATGCATCGATCCGATACGCACTGGGAGAGTGTTTTCCATCGCTGGAAGAACTGTGCCGAGTCCATCTGAGCCGGCTCAATGAACTTTGTGAGCAACACTGGTAACCTCACCTGTAGTCTTTGCTGCACACCGTTGTATCTGTCACCACATGTATGCACAATTATACACCATAGAATCCAGTCTTTAAAGGTCCATGGCCCCAGTCAAACTCACTTGTAAATTTCATGTAGACCTCAATTAGACACTTCACCATGCCTATATAATATGATGATTTAAGCTTTACAAATGTATGAAATTTATGTCTGAATAAAACGAAAAATGGCGTTACGTTACGTTATGTTGAAAAATCCTAATCTTGAAAGTGGCTGTAAGTGACGTCACCGCATGTACCCAGTCAGTGTTTACCAATTAATTTTAATATTTTTAATGGCAAAAAATACTGTTTCACATGGCGACTGCAGCAGTACAAAGGTAGACAATGTGATTTTATAATGTTTATGTTTCTCTGTGTATTTTACGTTGACTACGGGTACACGTGGTGACGTCATCAGCCTGTCAACATGGCATCTCGTTTTCTGCGTCATTTTCATAGATCATCGATTTCAAATGTAAGTTTCTTCGTGTTGACAAAACGCTGAGTGCCAATACTAATGTCAAAATTCTCAGAAAATTTTGCTCTTTTAGGAAAATGGTAAGTTAATTTTTGTGTCCATGGACCTTTAATATCCCCACCCAACGGCAGTAAAATTCTGCGTAACTAAGTCTTTTATTCGTTTGCTAGCTGGATTACACCAAAAGAACAAATGGATTATGAAAAAAATATGGGCAAAAGTTGGGCATGGCCAGGGGCTTCTATCCCTATACCTACGAAAAATAGGGGTGGGGGAGTTTTCTTAAGAATGTATCAAAACTGCTATCACCAGAAGTGTTGTTTTTAGCTGGGGGAAAGGAGGTAGAGGAAGTTGTGCCTGATTTCAATTTTAGATTTGGGGGATAGAAGCCCCTGGGCATGGCAGAATGAGAAAGTGACTGGATTATGGTAGCAAAGACAAATTAATTTCTTCTATGCTAAGTTTCTGCTGCAACAATCTTCAAGCCCAGCCTTCTGAGTAGTGAATTCAATTAGCCGCAGAAATACAGACCACTAAAACAAAAGCAACCCAACAAGTCTGAGCTAAGTTTTAAGCAGGCGGTTCTTTCTGTTGTTGTTTCCTGTCACACAAACCTAAAGGAACTTAAAACATGCTTCGAAACCCATCAAGTGCCAAATATAAGTCCTTGTAATCGATACTTGTATGTTGTTGAATATGGCGCTAAAAACTGATGGAAAAATCAGTATTCCCAAAATCTCCAAAAACTTTCCTTAATACGTTTTGGTGACCACCTACTAACACATAAACAGATCTAGAAAATGTCTGCTGAAATAGCCATTATATACCTTCACAAAGCACTGCATGAGGATAGCAATACAGCATAAACATCAGACTAATCCGTTTGGTAATAAATGTAAAATGTAAAGTACATCCTGAGCCCTGAAACTCACAGGGGAATGCTAATCTCCATTTCTTAGCCCTCAGCCAGACACCGGTTTAGACTACGAGACCACAGAGAAGGGGCTAGTCGTGCGGTGTGCCTGTCTACATTCCAGCTTTTGCCGGTACTCACTGTGACTACCCACCGAAGAATGGCCGGGCTGAGTTGGCCTGGGTGGCTGGTTACATAACGAGATGGTCAACTATCCAAGTACTAACCGAGCCTGGTGTCGCTCAACTTCGTTGATGCGATCAACGATGCTACCGACTAAGCCAGACTGCCGCATTTTTGGTGATAAAATGAGAGAAAAACTTACACAAACTGTACAGCCAGGACCGGAGCCTCGGCAAAGTCCGAGTTGCATTCTACGTTGATTAGCTGCTGTTTCTGTTCACCCGCATCCACTACCAGATCCACTGGCTTCACCTGAATGCTCAGCTGTACTGCGGTGGTTAAGAATCTATGACTAATTCACTTCGCTCAATGCTAAGTTCAATTAGAACAAGCGTGCCGCCAAGTCGTTTGGCATCGCTTCATGTTTGATGTCATATCGGCTGCTATTGGCTGCAATTTACAGTGCAATTTTAACCAGGGATTCTAGGTCCAGAACACAAAAATCCCCAAAATTTCCAAGTCTTTGCAGTATTATTACTGGCAGCTGCAGCATAGACATCGTGCACTCTAGTGACACGATAAACAAATATAACGATAATAATGTAACAATGTATAATAATAATGCAGTGCGATGCAATATTAAGAAGTACCATCAAAATACTATGTTACTAGATTTTCTCAGAAAGATTTATAGCAAACTGTTCCGTTGGAATTTATAAATTTTCAAACATGTAGACACAACAGAATGCCGAGCATAAATTCAAAGATCGCCACAATGCTGTGAAAAATCTCATTTCCAGACCGTACCGAGAACGTAAAGGTCTTAAAGGATATGGGAAGAGAGCAGGCCTTCACAGCGAACGTCTGGCAGGAACGAGTGAAACTGGTACATAGTCTTGTTGCCATAAAACAGATTCAACCGACCCAGATTCTGCCTGAACTCTGACTTGACCCCGATCTGCACGAGGTCGTTCTCGAACAGAACACCGTTGTTTTTACACACAAACCTAAACAACCACAGACAGTTTCCTACTGAATATATAACTTAAAGCTCAAAGCAGCAATACTTGAATTAAACCACAAGTGAGTAAGTGAGTGAGTAGGCTATAACGTCCCGCCCGACACAGTATAGATCATATCAAAGACGGCCTTTCCAGGCAATGTTAAAATTTTTAATAAAAATTAAGAACTGACTGACAATTTTTTAACCATTACCAAAGTCTCTGAACATTACGTGATAAGAAACCGACAAGTAGCCAAGTTAAGCATACAGCACAGAACAAAAGAGAACATAAATGAAAGATATAAAATGTTACTTTTGATAAGTGTCTTCAAGAACAGCAGTGCCGAGGTTGAAATCTGCAACGGAAGATGCCGGAGTCGGATGGTCGGACTGAGAGAGAACGTCAACAAGAACACTGGCTGCCTGTGGAGTGGTAGGTTGTTGTGTGGGGACGACTGTATGGAGACCCAGCAAGTCCGATGTTATGCTCACCCCACTCAGGGAATGCTGTGGAGACGTCTAGCATAAAAACAAATCATTCAAGAACCAACCAGAAAGCAATCATAGTTCACAGGTACCTCCGCCAAGTGCTTGTCAGATTGTAATGTAGATTTCACCTACGCGTTTCAAACTATAGTTGCATTTTCCACTGTGACCTAGTTCTACGTGACCTAAAAAACCGTGATTGGATACACTGCTGCTTTGCCAGCGGTTTCCGTATGCCCCCTTTAACGCAATGGTAACGAAAATTTCAAAGTGATCCAGAATCCAGGATTCCTGCCAGATTGCCCCCAAAATTGAATCACCTGTAGTTTATGCCATGCCCGACATACCCTCAAAATTTCAGAAAAATCCGTCCGTAACTTTTTGAGTTATCTTGCACAGACACAGACAAACAGACAAACAAAAACCGACAAAAACATAACCTCCTTGGCGGAGGTAATAATTCATGTTAACATTCAGAATGCAGATCATGTGAAAACTACTGTTCGTAATTCTCACAAAAAGTCAGATGCGATGTTATCACTACTACTTGAATGCTGTGACAACATCTAACACACACAAAAAACCTACCAAAGAAACAAACTGATCAATCAATCAATTATTCAATAAATCAGTACGACAAAATGCACCTGTGCCTGAAAACTAGCAAATCTGAACAAAGTTTCTTACTTACTTCCATAACCAGCTACATAACATAAACTCCAGGCAATGCCACCAAATATACTGGTCTTGCAAATTGCAAACAAACAACTGCAGATAGTGACATGGTTAGTGGTTACTACTGACAGCCTATAGCATTGACCACTGATGCCCAATCCAATGGTACCATCACTGACCTCCTATGATATACCATTTAGTCACAATACATAGTTGGTGGCGTAGCATAGTGGTTAGAACGTCGGTTCTGGCCAGCAGACTTTCCTTATCCTGCGCTAGACTGATGGATGGCTGCTTGACCACTTTGTGGGTATGGCATCCGCTATCAGACAACCAACAAGGCCAACTCAGCCTGCCATCCCTCCGGGGTCGGCTAAATGAGTAGTAACCCATTTATGGGTTACGGAAGGTGGGGACCTTTGTACAGCTGACTGGGCTGCCTGGCCAACCGGTGCGCCAGCCTGTGTTTGCAGGCTGCACGCGGCGGCTGTGCGATCGACGGCTCTGGTTAGTGACGAAAAGCGCATTAGAGGTGTACGTCGTACACGACGATGCGCTATACAAATTGACAACC
>Ga0209367_1009494_pt1 | contig 13176 bp, 4 predicted proteins | sample WorMetLIZISLAND2_FD_187412 | JGI IMG/M metagenome (GOLD analysis project Ga0209367, IMG submission 187412) | Marine gutless worms symbiont microbial communities from Max Planck institute for Marine Microbiology, Germany - Olavius geniculatus... ... | reverse complement strand
CCCGACCGAGAACCAAATCAGCTTATTGGAGGTCCGACATCGTAACCGCTATGCTAGGAAGCTCACCCCCACCCCACCAACTATTAGGCCAGTTCACTAGTCTGAACAGCAGAAGGGTTACAGTTAGCGACAGGGTTAGGAATATGTGGCTATGGTTGTTACCCGACCGAGAACCAAATCAGCTTATTGGAGGTCCGACATCGTAACCGCTATGCTAGGAAGCTCACCCCCACCCCACCAACTATTAGGCCAGTTCACTAGTCTGAACAGCAGAAGGGTTACAGTTAGTGACAGGGTTAGGAATATGTGGCTATGGCGGACCAGAACCAGACCAAATTCGGACTACATACAGCGAGTGACCAGTGAGCAAATATTACACTAAGATTGCACACAATGAAATGGGTACAGAGTACAACTGTCAGCAATTGGCCACAGTTAAGTACATTGACGTGAGTGATTGTAGTGGACCAATGTGACATGTGACAATATACATGTATCGGTGATACACGACCAAACACCACAAATGTGGCATCATGGCCCCAGGAGAAGGGCAGGGGGGACAACTTCTGCCCCCCCCCAAATTTCTGGCAGTCAGACAATTTTCAGAAAACCTTTGTGTCAGAAAGAAAATTAAAAATTTGAGCACGTGAAAGCCCGACTTTGAGGACATATAGGGGCAAAATCAAAAAATTTTGAGCATCCCATAATGTCCTCTGTTGGAAAATTGCAGTGAGTGACAGTTGGAAAATTATAACAGTATATTAACGATGGAGCAATGCATGCACCCAACTTCATTACAGCAGTTTATCATTAACATTTTGCTTTTTCAACAACGATGAAGTCAGCCTATTACTGCTATCATACACAGTCAAAGGCAAACCCGATCGAGTCCTGTGTGGGTCTTTCGTTGTCCATTGCATGCCCACACCCTCAGTACGATACAATCACAGACCTCCTATATAACTCTAATGCAAAAGCAAACTAATGATGTTTTCCGCCACCCCCCTGCTGGTCATGGTTACCGCTCCATAATGATCTTCTCAACGTAAGCGTTGATGAACTTTGTCACTCGACGTTCACTCACTGCAGCGTTCGGCGTACTACCAATCTGTCACATACAATTAAAAACTTTACTTAAAAGAAAAATTTGTTAACAAGAAATTTGAGCTAATGCTCACGAGATGCGCAAAAGCCTATAGCAATTCCGGTTCAGTAGTTTAGCTGAAAATTGGGGTGTTCACGCTAAGTTAACATACAAATACCAAATTCTCTATCTGGATCGCATAACAATAGTTCCGTGGTGCCACCTTGTGAATGACATAGACTTGTGTCGCAGCCTGAAATCGCCAAAAAATCCATAAAACCCCCTATTTTGGCATTCAAGGTCAGTGAATTCAGCACCAATCGAGAGCCAGTGTACGACTTCTATTAGTGACTAATAGTAACCTAAGCCTTATCTCGCACTGTTACTGACATACAAACGACTTATTGGCCAAAATCGCACATTTTGCCCACTCCCTCTCATTTAGCACCCTTGTTCGGGGTGACCCCCTTCGAATTTTTGGAAAAGCCTTACGGTTCCTGAAAATCGAGTCTTCCAGGCAGCCAATGGTGAAGAATTTGGTAATCCTAGCTTAGACCGTTTTTGACTGATCCACCCGTGTGACAGACAGATGGACAGACAGAATTGCAATGGCTAAGACGTGCTGAAAGCATTAGCTGCTTTCGCGTGTAAAAATCAAACTCTCATTACATCCCTTAGAGCAAATTGCTACTTAGGCAATTACAAATTGATTAATTTATTGAATGAGGCACAGAACTTGCTTGCATTCGAGGCAAACCTCACAGTCCAGACCACACACTGAGTTGAATATCTACACATGGTGCACTCTAATGATATATTCCTGCTATTAGAAGTAATACAAAAAGCCCAGTTATCGCTAGGAAAAGCCGACTGTACCGCCTATGTCCAAAGCCCAGCGTCTGACTTTCAGTCATGGAGTGAAAGCAATTATCAGAGGTGACAGTTCCATGCACGTTATGTTAATGGAACGCTGTCTCGAAAGCTACAATGAACACTAGTATAACAGACACTGCACGCGGTCATTTTGCCAGGCGCTAAAAATAGCTACAGTTCCATGCATGCAGTCATCTCGCTAGGTGATATAAACAGAATGAACAAGGAAATTATTGGACGCAGGTTTTGCAAGTATTTTCTCAGAATAAAAACACCTTGTTCGGAAAGACACGCTACAGCCTATACAGTTCCTGTTGCTGTACTGGCCTTCAAGGTCATTCAAGGTGAATGATTTTCATGTCATTTGGAAGCCAACATGAGACTTCCTATCAATGATCCATAGCAACCTAGGCCCTATCTTACACCATTTAGCCACAATACATTCGAACAGATGGACAGATGACGACAACCATGACAACAGCTAGACCTTTTACACTTTTTAAAGTACGGTCAGCTAAAAACTTGCTTACACTGCTCAACATACCTTTGTAATAGCTCGTTTCATGATGGTCTTGTATTCGTGTGCCGTGATACGTCCCCCGTGGTAGTGCGGCTTCAGTGCACTACGAGAGAATGTTATAATGCGGTCCTCCAAAGCCTTCTTATCCAGTGGCGTTGATGGCTCCACCTGTGTACAGCAATTAAGCACAACAGCACTAACTAGTGATGCCTGTTATATGCAATCACACATATTTCAGCATACGCAATCGCATTTTTCTTGTCCGATGTTGTTTTAAGACCATTAAACATGTCTGGCGGCAGATGATTACCAGTATTTGCGATTAGATATTAGATAAATTGAAGTCAAATATGTCAAAACTGTGATCACGATTATGATTCTCTGTCACTCAAAGCTGCATATGCCGGAAATATGCAAAAAAATGCACCACATATGCCACATATTTTGCCAAATTCCACATATTTTCCCGCATATATTGCCTCAGACAGTTAACTGCATATTTTAAGATAATTCTCCACGCTGAACTGGCATCCCTAACTAACACCGTAACACATAGCATCACTCAAACAATGGCTACACTAATGCAAAAGCACCACACGCACTGTTACAAGCAGCGGTGTCGTGGGTCAAATACACAGGCAAGGCACTGTTACAAGCAGTGGTGTCGTGGGTCAAATACGCAGGCAAGGCATGAGTTACAATTCTTCAACAAATACCTTAAGGCCAAAATTTAGCATTTTGACAATAAAATTTTACGACAAAAAACTATTTTCTCACAAATTTTCATAGAGCGCAAAATTGCCACACCTGCCACAATGTCACCGGTCATTACAAAATAACCAATTTTTTTATTTGTCTGCATGGATCCAGTGACAAATTCAAGCTTACGTGGTCAGGGTCGTCTCTCCCTGAGGCATTAGCACTTGCCTCGTGTACCCTCACAACAAAAAATCCCACAGGTTCATGAACATTCTTTCATAAGAATTTCAGGACAAATCTACCTATTTCAGCAAACTCATGTGCAAAAATCAAAATTTGGGAATGACAGTTGTTAGGCTAGATTAATGCAGCAGCAAAATCAACAAACGGAATCCTCATAATATTCTTTACGCTGGTTGGTAGCAGGCTGAAATTTCTTTTTAAGCACAGGCCTAAATAATCTCCACACATGCTAAATACTAGATGCATTTCCCACAATTTTAAACTCTGCATTGCACATATAAACAAACAGTAAGTAGTAGCAGAACTAAAACTAGCTAAACTCGGACCAACCTTCTCGTTGCTGGTTTTCGAATCGGACTTGCTGCTGGTGGTGGCGTCTAATTTGGTAGAAGGGGCAGCAGAAGTCTTTAACATCTGATTGTGTCGAGAAGACGGCGTAGCGGTGGCAGAAGTTTTAGACTGCTGCTGAGAATTACCAATCACTGCCCCAGGCTTCTCGATTGTGGCCTGGACAGGGGTGGCAGGAGGGATCGGGCTTGAGACTGTTGGTGGAGTGTACGGCATCCTACCCCTCCCAATGCTGGCCGACGGTAGCACCTTACCACCCACCGGACCCGGGGGAACCGCCGCTGCGGAGACGGTGGTCACTGTGGGGGACTGTATGGATGGTGGACTGGTGGACCGACCGATCAACTCCTGCAAGGCACTGGGTGACGGCAGAGCTGGCAATCCCGTAGAGTCCTGGAGGAACGAGCTCTGCAGAGAGCTGGGCGAAGGCATCCTCGGGAAATTCTGGGACAAGAAAGACCCATGCAGGGAACCGGGGGACGGCAGGGATGAGCTCTGATCCGGAGATGCTATCGCGATGACTGACGGTGCTGCATTCTGCACTGAAGCCACCGAGTCTCGTGCTGGCTGTTCCATAGGTTTCTGTGTAGCCGTAGCATCCTGCGTAGCAGCAGCGGGGTCTGTCTGTAGTTCACTTGTAGTGCTCTCAGCCGTAGCGCCGCTGTCTTCAGCAGGCAAATCACCAATACTCGCCAGCTCAAACTGTATCCTCACCAGTACTTCCACCAGCGCTATCTCATCTGAGATCCGGGCGGCAAGGATGTCCTGCGGTGACAGAACCGGAGACGGAGGCCGTGGGAGTGGCAACAATGGGATTTTCTTCACCGGCCGTCCATCACTGCTGGCTGGAACACCGAAAGGCCTTCCGTCACCACTGACAGGAGCGCCAAAAGGACTGGGACTCCGAATAAGGTCTTCCTGCATACATCCTGCGCCCCCGTTGCGTACTCCGTATTCCAGCGATGGGCCGCCGGCGTCGGCGCGTGAACCAGCAAATGGAGGTCTAGCGTCCGAGGGATTGAATGGTGAGTCAAACGGCGAATACGGAATTGCAGCACCAGAGTCAGATCCGAAACACATCGAGACGCTGTTTACGCTGGACGGACTGTCGTGAGACTGTGCCCCCAACGACTTGTTCAGACCCGAAGCCACTCTACTGTTGGTGGTGTTGTCTGATGTCAGAATTAACGGTGTCGGCCTTTCGACACTGTGGCTACGTGCTCGCTGCTGCTGCAGTTGACCAGATAACGGACTAGGCTCAGGCAGTAGGGCACCAGTAGACCCCACAGGTGTTGGCAGTGGTAGAATGCCAGCTGGCGGGTGGCTGGAACTGTCAATCATGGAGGTGAGGTCAGACATGGTCTGAAGTCCGCTGCTACCGTCCGCCATCTCACTGGTACGCAGTTTGTCATAGACCAGCTGCAGGCGAGCGACGCGCTCGGCTGACAGTTTGCCCGACACCAGAAACTCATTGTACGCATCGGTCACCCAGCGCAGACATTGCGACATCTCGTCTTCACCGGACCTACGGACAGCCAGCAACAACTACAAATATTACTACAACCAAAACAAATACTACTGAATGTGGACAACAACAACAATGAACACTACTACAACTACAACTACAACAATTACTACTGTCTAGTGTAGACAGTGAACTATATTATCCTCTCAGAACCTATGGTCAGCAGCATCAACAATAACAAATACTGCTACAACTACAAGCAATTACTACAACAGCTACTAACCAGTGTAAACATTGAACCATCTTCTCCTCACAACAGACAAAGACCATGATCACATTTGCACATGTATTTCATGACTACTACCACTAGTCTAACATTACTACTTCTAGGCATCAAGAGATTTAGGCACTAGGCAGCTCTAGGCTTTAAGAGAACAGCTGCTATACAGTAAACATGCAGGTAAGTAAGTAAGCAAAGTATACCTGGTACGGTGCACAATCTGAAGCATTAGTGCTGGGGTAGTAGACTAAGATGGTCAGAAAGCTAGATGGTAAAAATGTTTTGAGGTGGCAATGAAAACAATATTATGGAAGAAAAATTGCAAATATCTAAAGAAAAGATATTTATAAAAGACAGTGCAAAGCAGTGACCTAGTTAGGGGTGGTGGATTAGCTGGTTGTCTATACTCTGGTGGACAGTCTCCCAGTAGACCAGGCCTGGGCTCACCCAGCAGGCTGGGACGTACAGCGCCAGCAGCTACTCCTGGAGGCATTGTGTCAGCAATAGCAGCAGCTTGATCAGACCATGGCTCTACTCCGGCTGCACAGCACATAAATTAGCCCAGTTTGTACATCAATACAGCACCCCATAAACAAAGTTCTCAGAGGTGCCTTTTATGTATTGTATGGGTTTAAAAAACTACAATGATGCATCCTCAAGAACTTGGACTCATTGTCAAAGCACCTCGAGGACAAAGATGACAAAGTCCTTGGCCTTAGGTTCGCAAGTCCTTGACCTTGCTTTTTGTAATCCTTGTCCTTGGCCTTGAACACAGAGTCCTTGATAACATCACCACAATATGGTCTACACTACAACGTACTGTGAGTGCAAGAAGGCATATTACACCGTAGACCATCGTGTTGAAACGTACACATTAACCATGATCAACGTCATGTTCTGCCTGGACATGTGTGTGATATACAGATGTGAGACACTATCGGTCCTCATGTTTGAAAGGAGTGAGATTATGGGCACTTATAACACTCCAGATATTATAGCAAAGATGAGTATTTATTAGGTCATGAAATAACAGTGAGCAAAATCAAAAAGCTATAAACTGAAGCCGGATTTAAACTGCTGTATATAATAGTTTTACTGCAACTACATTCAGATATTATAGTAATTACACAATGGCATTACTGACAGCAACAACAATTGCCAAAATGACATGAAATCAGTAAACAATTTAAGGTAGCAATTTGATGAACTCATAAAGATTACTGGTTACTTTTTCAACCTATGAGTTTATTCAGTCAGACAAACTAACCCGGGTGACCGGCTGACTCATCTTGCAAGAAATGGTCACCGTTGTCATTTGTCGGCGATGAACTCACCCTACCGCGTGACGGCGTCAAACCTCGGCCCATGACAACAGGAATGGGAGCTGCGCCTACTGATGACAACCTCCCATCATCCGGCGTAGGAAGCAGAACTTTCTTCGGTTGCTGTGATGGAGCATCGGGAATTAAAGAAGACATCAGTGGCTGCACTTGGACCATAGAAGATGGCTGTCTTGGGCCCCTTTCGTCTGCTACGTCACCGGCTGCCAACTGGGCCAAAGTGGCTGCAATTGAAAGCGGCTTCGGCGGTTTGCTGCTAACTGCAGAGTGAGCTGGTTTCACCGGGCTAAAGTCATCAGTGCTTTCAACATCTGGCAAGTTGTCCACGTTCTGCAACTGCGCCAAAGTAGCTGCGATCGAAAGCGGCTTCGATGGTCGCTTGTTAACTGGGCCCATGGGAGAAGTATGCTGTTTTGAGCCCATGTCATCTGTAGTCTTGTTGCCAGCAGACAGCTGAGCCAAAGTTGCTGAGATCGAAAGTGGTTTCGGAGGTTTCTGAGCTGAGCCTGTGTAAGACGGCTGTCTTGGACTCCTGTCGGATGCTGAATTCCTCTCGCTGTCACCTTGGGGTGCCTGCAACTGAGCCAAAGTCGCTGCCATCGAAAGCGGTTTTGGTCGTTTGTTGTCAGCTACAGCGCTGACTGGTGACGGCTGACCTGGGCTCCTGTCATCTATACTCCTAGCAGCTGTGGAAATCCTCTTGTGCTCAGCTTTCAGTGTGTTTTTCTGAGGCCCTGACTGCTGCTGCCAGCGCAGGAAGCCAGGATGTTGCTCAATTTTGTCCAGCACGCCCACGTCTTCTTTGCCACAAAGGCTGCCCTTTGGAAAGACCTTCGGAATACGCCGCATACCGGAAGAATCTGTAGCCATTTGCTTCGGTCGGTTCCTTTCCAGCTCCGCTCCCCTCTTCCGCATGTCCGACCAAGTATCCGTCATCGTGCTGGCAAATGGCGATGTCTCAGAAGGTTTCTTCAGCTTAGGAATTACAAACCCGGGCCGCTTCTTAGCATCCGTCTTACTCCCTTTCTCCGTCACTACTGGCTTCAACAAACCATCGATATGTTTGGAAGATTTCCGCGAGGATGAATCCTTATGCGAACAATCTTCATTGGTTGAGGTCTCAGAGGAAAGTTTGGAAAAAGACAGTTCCACTGGACTGAGCTTTTTCTCATGCTTTTCCATGTCGTGTTTGCCTTCTTCCTTCCTCGCTTTGTCCTTTGCTTGTTCCTCATCCGCTGCTGCGGTGCTTCTGCCGATGATGTCTTTCGAAGACTGCTTCTTCTTTAGACTAGTGGATTCTGGTGCAGCTGGTGTTTCCTTCTTTAACCCGGGGAGTCCTGTCACCGCTGATGCATCCTTCTTCACAGCAGGGGGTTCAGCTGCAGCAGCTGGTTTTTCCTCAGGTGGTTCGGTGGATAACGGTTTTTGGAATGATGCCTTGAGGCGGTCAATCTTCCACACCGAGGAGGAGCTCTGCTCAGTGCCCTGCTGTGCCGGTGGCTTCTTGGGAGCAACTACTCTAGTGTCTATCAGTTCGTTGTCCGAACTGTCAGAATCGGAGTCTATGAGCCTCGGTGTCAGTAGTTTTTTCCTCTTGGCAGCTGGTGTCGAAGATGCATCACTGTCCACTGATGAACTTCCACGCTTCTGTGCATGCAACAAGCAAAAGAAACACAAATGAGTGGTTTCTTATGGGGTGAGTCATCCCTGCCTACCTATGCCTAGGGAGAACCCCGCTGTAAGCAAAAAATATTTATGGTAAAGATCCCTCCTTACTCACATCAGCACAAAATAGACTATTCAGTGCCATACCGGTACACAGTTGATAGCAGTTAAAAGCCTGTAAAACGTATTAAAAGTAACGATATAAAAACCTGCACAAATCAAGGTTATTAAGCTAATTTATAAAACATTACTTACTATTGTGAAAGTTAATACCTTTAATGAAAGCAATGATGCTGCAAAATGCAACATTTTCAATAAACACTTCTGAGTGTATCTCTGACATGCTACACTCAAACAGGTGCAGTATATCAAGATGTGTTTGACAGCGCGTGGAAAATGGCAAAAACAGTCTTTCTTTGAGTGAGGCATTTACAGGTTAGACAGACTTACCATTGCCCAACTAACAGCCTATCAAAACTAAAAGATGCACTGATAAACAGGTACTTATAAACAGATATTTATATAATACACCATTCTCTAACGGGCCATCCAAATGGGCTGCATCATGCATCATAAGTAGGGCCCACAGTTTTCCACAGGCCGCAGAATTTCAACTTGACAGATTTCATTTTTTGTAGAAAAAACGATCAGTATTTTTCCTGCATGTTGCTAGCATAATTCAGCACAATGCCAGCCTTCAATAACTGAAGTTTCTGAACAGGGTAGAGCTCAGTTTAATCACAAACGAAAGGCCGTGGCAAGCCGCAGAATTTGGATGATTTTGCTGCGGTGAGCCGCAAAATTTTCCGTGGAAAACTGTGGGCCCTATGGGTCTTGCCCGACTGTCATATATGGGCACCTAACTCGAACACTAAAGAGCACACAAAAAGTTGGTGTGCCAATTTAAAAAGATCAAAGGTCACTGGGTCAAGGTTGTAAACTGGGCCGAGAGGTTTAAACTTTCAGGTGAATTTCATACCTTGTCAGCAGCATGCTGTGAAGAAGCTTTTCCCTTGTTGGTTGCATTGGTCATTGCGAACGTCGGCCAACTAATGTCAGATCCCACTTGACTGCAATTAACACATAGTGCTAATTACAGTTCACATTAACCACTTGATATATTCACGGTGGCTTCCTCTAATCAATGCAATGCAAACCTGCCCACACAGAAATCAGTTTAACCTAAACACAAAAACTCTTAACAGAATGTAATCACTCCTAAAATATGTAACTTTCAATGCACTAGTTAAGCGGCCCGTACAATTCATTAATAAAAAGAAGCTTCATGTTATTGTTGTGTCTTAACCACTTTTTATTTTTATTTATTTTCCAATTCGCCTCCAAAACGACCACTGAACAGTGAACAAGATCAAAATTGGTGGCCAAATTTCAGTGTAAACTGTTAAGAGGTTTTTAGAGGAAGGCAACATTTTACCACATTTATAATTGAAGGCTTGACGAATCAGCAGTCGTGGACCAAGACAATTGGATCTACAGTGCCAGGCAGCAACAAGTTCGGCTCTGCCCCAAATTTCTAGTTTTAAAATTAAATCCAAACCAATTATAAACTTTCTCAGCAGCAGAAACGAACAAATCAAACAAAACTCCTCATGAACTTGGCAAGATTAAATGTAATGCATGTGCAGCTGAAATCTTCAATTTTACAAACCTCTTTGCAAAATCGGAGACCGATATTGATGATGACGACGACGCCGAAGGTCGGGGTGACTGCTGCAACATGCGAAAGAACTCGAGAGGAAGTCGAATGAGTCGGACAACTGGTTGAAACTGTGGGCTGTTATAGCAGTCAGCATAATTAGAAAGTTTCTGTTGAATAAGGATACTTGTAGCAGCCGACGAAAACTGGTCTGCTTCCAAAGATGGAGTAGAACTTGTTACTAAGGCAGCTGATGGCAACTGATTTTTATCTTTTCCCAGCTCAACAACCGATGATGCTGGTCTTTCAGGTGCAGTTTTGGTGGGCAATAATTTCTTGGTAAGAACTCTACTGTTCAGCAGCTCATCGTCCAAACTGTCACTATCGCTGTCGACAAACCTTGGCGTCAGAATTTCAGAGATCTTCTTAGGTTTTGCATCGTCTCTCATCTTTGACGACGTCAACTGTCCCGATGAAGACAGTTTACTGAAAGATGATGACTGCAGCTTAACACCTTTGTTCTCCGTACCGATTGTGTACTTGGCCAAAGTTGCGGAGTCCATTCTCCTCACTTTCACAACAGCATTGGTCTGCAGCTTCCAGTCCGGTATCCAGACATCGTCGCTCTCACTGCTTGATGAAGATGAAAATGAAGCAACACAGGGCATCACCGAAGCACCTTTCACCTTCGACTGAAACGAATCCAAGAGCGACAACTGATCATCATTCCAGACTAACGGAGAGCTGATCAAGTTACTGATGCCTGTTGTTAATGCTGATATAGTGGATGTGCTGGCAAACAGTTTGCACTCATCTGATGCAGCTTCCTTTGTAGACGATGCTGAACATCCTACTTCCATTTTTACATCACTATCAGCAACATTCCCTCTAACATGTGTCACCAGCAAATGCAAAGAGCTTTCCGGAGCCGATGTAATGCCACCGACATCACACGATTTGATGTGACCGACAGACTCGGTTTTTGTTGCTACGTCACCTGCACTGCACAAACCATTGCTGCTATTCGCTGCACCTTCATCTATGATCAGTGGACCTGATTCAAGTTCCGATGCTAACGCTGCTTCAAGAGCGATATGAAGCGTCGAATCCAGCGTGTCGTTGAGAGACTCTGAGCTCTGCACGGCCAAACATTCCTGCGAGGATTCTCTCGTCAAGGCTGCATCATCATCACAATTAAGTGAGTCCAAAGTTGGCTCGTCCTTCAACTTGTCATTTTCATTCAGACTGTTAAGTATGGCGTCTGCTAAGATGGTCAAATCACAACTGAACTGCCGCTCAGTCTCATCGAATCCCGGACTTGCTGGTCCATCACAGATCTGCTGCTTATTATCATTAGTCTTTGGTGCAATGCCATTACCGAGATGAAGCGGAGTGTCCACATCCAGGTCCAGCTGTTTGGAAATAGCATCATCCGAGTCATCACCAGAATAGTTATTAACGACCTTAGCCGTGGAGTCGCCATCAAACAGGCTGTTGAGCTGCGACTGCTCGGAGTTCGGCGACTGAGGTGAAAACAAATTATTCATTTTATCATCACTGGAGAACAAAGTTCCATTAGCACAATGGTCAGTTTCGGGTGGTGGCAGCAGAGTAGTGTCATTGTCAGAATCATCCGGTTGGAGTGGTGGAGTGGACAAAACAGAGTGGGTGTCAGTATCATCAGCAGACTCCACAACGTTCTGACTCGGAGAACTCAGCATGCTGATCTCCACTGTCATCGAATCCGTCAGGCAGTGATCCGTGAGTCTGGGGAAGTCCGGGGACGAGTGAATGCCAAATGGAAAGTCCGACATGGCGGATGGGGGGTTTGACGGCGACTGGGGTTGAGAGGAGGCAAGATGATTGACGACCACATCTTTCAGTGTACCGGTAGCCTCCCATTCACCGACCTCTGGTGATGTCAAACGATCGCAGGTAGAATTGCCTTCAGACTCAGACTTAGACAATTCATCCTACATGCACACAGCACACAGTGAATCAACTGTTATAAACATGACGGTAAGCACTCTTGTCTACCAATTCTAGCACATAATATCAAACTAATATCAAACTAAGGCTGACTGACAGTATGAAAACAACAAATGCAGCATCCAGCAACATACTGCATAAGATCCAAACCCAAAATACTTGGAAATACTGACTAATCTAGTAGAACAACACACGAAATCAATAACTAAATCACAAAACCACTTACACTACGAGCAGGGGTCACAAGTTTAGATCATAAAACCTAACTAAAACTGCAAAAACAACTATATGAGATAACAAAATAAACTAGAACTACAACCATGACGTCATACTTCAGTAAATAAGCCAAACAGCGCGCAAGATGCATCACTAGATGCATCAGTAATAAACTATAAACTTGGTGCAAGTTTAGGAAGTGGGGTGTTAGAAGTTGTATACTACCTGAGGTCCGTTCATTGCAGATGTTGCTGTAAAGCAGCCGCCAACTTCACAGATATCGAAATTATAAACAAATCGCTATTTAATCATATGCTAAGTAACAATCATTCTATTATCGTTTACGGTGAAAATAATAAACATTGTTGCACAAGAAAAACGTCACTTACAAATTCGACATAAGTAAGTAACGTAAAGTTGATCAGAAGTAAAATTCGACAGAGCCCGAAAAAAACGCAGCCTTCGCGAATTCGCCCTTCGCAAAATTCCCTCGGGAATTCCCGGGAATTTTTATGAATTGACATTTTTGCACTAGCCAATACTGTTATACAGGGCGTATTGCTGCGTATTGTGTACAGATTGAACAGATTGTGTACAGATTCGTCGTTATTCGATCCAGTAGAATGTTCCTTTTTGATGTAGGAGTCGAAGTCGTCGTCATTGTAGGAACTAAAGTCGACGAAGTGGTTAAGCTATCCGCGGTAGACACAGTTGTAGACGGGCGCTGCCTTAAACCGTAGCTATGCCCTTCCATGCTAAGGTAGAAAGCGCTATCGTGTTGCTGCTAGATGGTCTTA
>Ga0209367_1009492_pt1 | contig 13177 bp, 11 predicted proteins | sample WorMetLIZISLAND2_FD_187412 | JGI IMG/M metagenome (GOLD analysis project Ga0209367, IMG submission 187412) | Marine gutless worms symbiont microbial communities from Max Planck institute for Marine Microbiology, Germany - Olavius geniculatus... ... | reverse complement strand
GGGAGTTGTGGGGTGGGGTGGGGACGGCAGATAATGAGATACACGCGTGAATCGCCGCAGGGGGCGACGACAGTGTGAGCATAGTGCATGAATCGTACCCAACATCAGCCTCCGATCAACAGTCTCATCAAAGCTGCATCAGAGAAATAAGCATCAAGGCGACGATAGTGTTATACCGAGTGGCGCAAAAAAAACGTCCCGAACATTTGCAGGCATCATTCGTCCGAGCAGTCGAAATGTATCAGTGCAAAAGCATGTATGTAATGACCAAACATCTTCGAATACGAGTAGGAATTTTCGCCTAAAACACTTCTCTATTAGCCGTGATACAAACAAAATAGCGTCATACGCCACAAAGCAATTTTTGCAAGCGGTTCATCATTTGCGTTGCCGCTTGTACGCACGATGTCGACGTCAGACAACCAGAATCAGAAAAGTCATATAGCAGTGAAAAAAACGTCCAGCAGCATTAACAAAGAAGAATGGAGAACCTATTCAGCAGATATTCTGCTAATTAGTTGATTAATAATTCGGCCTACTGTGACGTTTTGCCACTAAATAATGAGTGGGGATTCAAATCTGTTGAATGCGGTGTACATTTTTGTGAGCTAATGAAATCGGGCGTTTTGTGTCGAAAAAAGTTTGAGTTGCTTTGATGCGGTGTGATGAAACACTGTCTTTAGGCTACATAATTGGATTTTTAACTCGTCTTACGTCATTAAGCGGCATTCAGTGGTGTTATTAGTGAAATCATTGAAATCTATAAGTAAGTAAGAGCGCATAGTGATCTACAAATGTGCGAAAGGAAATTTATCTCTATAAAGTATACACGCCCTTATAGTTTCGCTAGCCTAGTTATAGGCCCGTCCTCATTAGGCCGTAGGCTAATTAGGACGAAGTTTTTGTCTATAGTTTCGCGAAGTTCGTTAGTTTTTGGCGCCACCCGGTACTAGCGGCGCAGATGGTCAACAAGTGTGGAGACAAAAAGTTGCAGTTTTTTCTGATAGACAACTGCAAATTTTTGTGGAACAAACACACTAGTGCTCAGAATTTCTATTGTGCCCCTAAGTTAAGTTTATAAGCCTATACACAAATGGAGGATTTCCAGCGCATTTTTGTATTCTTTTTTTGAGTAAAATTTTCCGACAAGCTAAAGTTTAAGGGACACTTGAGGGTAGCCCCATGCCTTAATTCTTCTACAGACTACAGTCACTAGTCGCTTTAATCGCCGATATTACTGTCAAAATTATCAGAACATTATACTCTTTTAGGTAAATGGAAAAAAAATATATATGCTAATTTTAGCGTCCACGGACCTTTAAGTGACAGCAGGCGCGCGGTTTCAAGTTCCACTATATGGACGAAGTTACGAAGAATTTCGTGAAATACGTAAACTTTTTTCAACAGTCAGTTACTCCGAACATTAATCAATCACTCAATCAACTAATCCGTCAGTTAGTCAAAACACATTTATTTAAGCGCCATAAGTTACGAATGAATAAGAAATATTGAATAGAGCTCGCAAGAAAAGCGATCTCGTTCCTGTCGTTAACTGCACTCAAATTTTGATTTCAGTGTATACTGTATAGCAATTTAGCAAAAAATGTTTTAACTACAGTGGATATCTTTAACTTTTATCTTTTGGTTGAGGTTAAGGCAGGGCGTGTTCACCTGCAGTGTGTCGAGTGGCAGGTAACACTGTGTGATCCCATATAGGCCCTAAGGCAGGTGACGCTAAATAGTTCTGAGTTGGGCTTTCCATAATCCATAAAGAGCTATAAGACCAGTTTAAAAACATTTTTAAACTTTTTATTTTTACACATTATTTTGATGGCGAGCCAGCTAGTGGAATTTTTGTGATAAAGTTCTGAGTGACTCATGCTTGGTAGTGACAGGTTCATCGCTCTCTGAAGCCTCGAAATGGATTAGTGGACAAACAACAGAACTGACTGTTACTCTAACCAATGATTGGCTGATTACCATGACACGTGATGTGGTGAAAAAGGTGCTTTTCGTTTCCTTGATCCGGTACAGTCATCGCTCGAGCTTTATGCGTCGTCGTCGTCGGCGTTTTTTTATTGCGGGAGCCAGGAAACAAAACAAAGGATTTTGCAAAGCGGACTTAGTGAGTATAGTAGGCCTATAGGCAATACCACCATGGTGATTCACTCACTCATCGCTTTCCGGTGCTGCAGTCAGCCGCTAATGTCGTAACCATGATATACATAGCCTAAAGCATGGTTTCCACCCAGGAAATGCTGCTTATACAGCGGCCTAATCTTGCGCTTTGGCCAGGGCTGAAAAATTGGTCCAAAAACTAAATTTGTGAGGTTTTTAAAAACCTGAACTAAAAAGTCATTTTTAAGGTTTTTCATTTTGTTTTTTGTTGTAACAAAAATTTACTATTTATCATATTTTATTTCACACTTTGATCGTGAATTTTGAATGACGACCATGACACGATTAGTTTATCTTGCTAATTTATAGAAAGCAATGTGATTATGTAGCGCACAGGGTATATAAAACGTTTTTGGGTCGTAATTTTGTGTACAGTGTCCATTAAACAATAAAGCAAAAAAAACAAAAAAAGCTTAAAAACTATTAAAAGCCTAATTTTTTTAAAACCAACTCGGTTTTTACGCCTCTATATAGTTCTTCTGGCATGCATGTTGCGTCGTCTGGGCTACTTAAACTCATAACTTCCACAGTTCGATTCTCATTGCGGGTCATTTGCAAGCAACTAGAAGTTTCTAACTTACTGCGTGCTCAGGCTAACTCAGTCTTCTACTTTCGACGTAATGGAAAACGAGTACCGGCTATACGGGTTGAAAGCCTAGTTCGGCTGATTGGGGCGGTGATATGTCTGCCAGCTGCTCCGCGGGTCCATTTTTTGTTCGCTGACGTGTACAACGAAACATGCATGCCGGTGTCATTAGCTCATGGCAATCAACTGCCACTTCCGAAATTGCAAAGTGCTTCGCGTCACCAGTCTGATTCGTGTAAGCAGCGCCATAGCAAGTACTTGGTCTTGATCTTTAGACCATTGCTTGAAAAAGTACGAAGGGTTTTGCGTTGCATCCGTTGCGTTGAATGGAAATCATGCTTAACGCGTGAGGTAGTCTGGGCCTATGGCTGACTGCAGTGATTGGTCAGTCGGGCGTGGAGGTGAGCCGTAGATTCAGCAGCTGACGCCAGGTGCACCATCACACCAAGCATCACTGGCGGTCGGCGTCGCAGGTAAGATGAATGACGCCGACTGCATGCAGAGGCGCGCCGGTCTGACTGACCGGGGTCACGTGATCACTCCACGTGCCGTCTCCGTCACCCCCTGCCATCGCGTAGACATCCGGTAGGTACGACTCCCAAACAGTAGCTTAAGTATAGTCGCGCCGTTGTTAACTCGCGTCTGACTGATGTACAGGACGTGCCAACAAGAAGCCCAGCTGTTGCTAGGGAGGGCCGACTGTACGCGGGTGTCGGAAGGCCAGCAAATGATTTTCTTGTCATGTCAAAGGGCTTATGCGACTTCCTAGTTAGTGATCAATAGTAACCTATGCCCTATCTCGCACCGTTTAGCCCCAATACATTTCGTTAAAACGGACGACGACGAGGACGACGATGTTAACTCGTACCATAAGCGCGAGCGTTAGTGCGGTCGGCTAAAAAGCGAGCATATTTTATTCAATTCGAGGATAAGAGAATCAGTTATCAATCACATGAACGGAGCTCCGGTAGAGCAGAGGAGGCTTTTGGCAGAAATTTGGTTGGATGGCCGAGAAAGCACTAAAATCATGCAAACTGACCGCGACACTCCGCACAGCTTAATTTAACATCAAATTATTCGTGACAACGCAAATTGGGAAGGAGCGATCTTCCCCACTGCATGATCTCCAATTTTGGACTTAGATTTGTCATACCGTAACGCGCAGTATTGAGCGTAATGCTTAGACCTAGGCCTACACATTTTGTACACGTATATAAAACGTGATAGGCCTATTTTGATGCTATAGAGCGTCGATATGGATATGGATGCCACAAAACTCCAATATTTGACCTACCGACCTTAACCAGTAGACTCTATACTCTTTGACTTTTAAAATCTATCCAGCTTGTAGGCTCTGGCCACAGACATTGGGCTAATTTTAACCGAAACGTATCGAAACCGCATGAAAACCCAGAAAAATACTGCACATTTAAAAGCAAAATAATTGTCTTGCAGGCTGTTGAGACATTTACCCGGACGTGTCTCGATCAAACCAGAACAGTGAGTAAGCGGACTGTTTATGGGCGTGGTCAAATGGCCCAACACCTCAGTCATAAATTTCCTGAGGTCATAGGGTCATTTTGTCGATAAACCTAATATCGGCATATAAAATGTAATGACTGATATCTGCAGTAGGTCAGCTGGTCAGGTAGGCCTTTATGAATGGGGAGTAAGCTTAAACCGCGACGGCGCATTTTCTTTACAAAATAAAACGTAAAAATATTTCACTTATTACTTTAAGAACTGGTGGAGCAGGGTATTTGTTAAGACTAACCGTAACCGCGGCGTAGACAATAATATAATAATAGGCCTATAATATAAGGCGAGGGGGTACTTGAGGGATGGAGTGTGCGGAGGGGTGGGTCTTGAAAGATGGCTGTGTCTCTTGCCCATAAATTTTTCAGATTTTTTTGTGTTATAATAAAGTGTTTGAATGCATTTTAACACTATTTTGAGTAACTGAATGGGCACCTGCCCCATGACTACATCAGTGTACAGTAAAAATCACTCTTTTGAGCCTGGGGTGTCTTGTCAGCTGTTTTTATGAGTTTTATTTAGGCCTACTTGTGGTTTGGCAAATAAATGACGATGGTAATGATTTATACAAAAGTGCACTTCCACAGCACTGAAAAACGATAATTTCGGCAGAAAAAAAAACATCGAAATGCCAAGAAATCGCCATTTATCTATGCCATCTGCAGTGCAGCCAAGTTACACTACAAACTGCTGTATTATAATGTCGTTTCCCACCCATCTGCCGAGCCGATGGCAGCTTAGAGAACAAGACACATCGCAGGTAAATTTACATGATGAATGAAGTCTGCTGGCCGAGAGACAGCGAAGGTAGACAGCGATGACTGACTAGTGAATACAGTAGCTCTGAATACAACAGCTGGTACGCGTTCTCACAGACACATGCTCTCTGAGCAATAAATAATGCGAGTCGAAGTGCACTGTTGTATCCGAAAGACTGCCGGTACCAACTTACATCAATGTTTAGAAGCTCCTGTACCCAAACGACTGATCAGAAGATTGAAGTTCAACACATATGAATCTTGAATTTTTTTTCTTCCATGGACAACCTTGAAGAGTCATAACGCACTATGGTGCGCCAAACGAGCGGTGTTGTAGCTAAACGGTAAGTCGTAGGGGTCGGCGATGGTACGGTTGGTACCGTCGGATAAAACGCTGGCGACTTCCGATAGGCTGTCAATAGTAACCATGTCTCAGTCTCCAGCGGTTTGGCCGTAATTATCAATGGAAAGTTTCAAGCTAGCCTAAATGGCTGCATTTCGGAAATGGTGAGAGATACGGCCAAAGTTAGGCTACTATTAATCACTAATAAGAACTGCATATTACGCTCTTTTAGATTAGATGAAGATCATCGACCTTGGATGACCTTGAAAGTCACTGACAAATGACAACCAGTACGGTTGGTTAGGTCAGCTGGACTTCTTGTTGATATTGAAAAAGCATTAAAGATATTAACTTTACCGCACACATTTGCATTCACAAGCACAGTTAAAGTCGGGATATTTTCTCGATCGTCTCTGGCTAGGCCACTGAAAATTTCTTCTATCCACCTTTCAAGAAATTGAATTGTAAAACGCGAGAACAGGAATTGAAAAACACTTTTAAGCCCTACATACGGTTATTTTGTACAGGCCTGTAATCTGTGCCGTCATACTAGGTTATGCATGGTTGCTTTCTGGGGTTGGACAATATAATTTTTTCAAAATAGCTATGACGTGATTTAGGCCTATGTCTTTCTCTTGTTCGTGCTAAAACTGTTATAAGCGTTTATTTTTGGTTCGATAAGCCCACTGCGCAGCATTTCATCGCAGTGCAACTTTTAAGCCAAAATTAGTGGGGGGGGGCAGTTGCATTGTTGCCGGAGAGGGGGGAATTGCTCCACCCCAAATTTTAGATTGTCGAAAAACTGACGGAAATTCTTTTAGTCGAACAATTTTCGTGTAGCTTAAATACAAAATAAACCTATGGGGCTAAAACTCTCATTTCAAAAAAAAAAAATAGAAAAAAATAGAAATTTTGAGCAGCCATAATTTTCGCTGTCCGAAATTTGCAACTAGGCCTAATTCTGTCAGAAATTTTTCGTATCTGTCGGTAAATTTTAATTTTCTATCCGCCTATAAACTTTTTCAATCCATGACGCCGATGTGGGTGGGCGATTCCCATTTTTCTGGTTTTTTTTCTCTTCCCTCTCTCTTTCTCTATTTGTTCTTTTATTCTGTTTTTCTTACCATCTTGCTTCGCCCCCCCCTATTCTTGCTTTTGAGGCGGGATCGGGTGTCGCCTCCAGAAAAATTTTCGAAATTTTACATTGCTGTGGATAAGCTTATTGGGTTACCAAGCAAGCTCAATGACGATGACGGACAATTTTTTAAAAAAATCTAGGTAATCAAACTACTTCTACTGGTCATGGCGCAACGCAAATAATGAATTAACCCATTTGGGCAAAATGCCTGGAGTAGGTGGGCGATTTGTCCAAGTGGGTAGGCGAAAGCCCACCTAACTTACATGTAAAAAAATTGCTCTGTTTCATCGTACTATACCTTCGTAAGTTTGTTACTTCGTATTCTCAGAGGTCTCTCAAACCTGGCCTAAGCTTTAATAATTTACTTATTTACAGTTTGTAGTTGTAGTTCACATTTAACTTAGACCATAATTTAATTTCACGATGGTCTACTTTTATACGCGGCTGACGGGAACCGGATGTGATAGCGTAAACATGTTGATTAAGTATCTGAAAAAAATGATTTATTGCTAGTAAAATCTGCAATGGGCAAACGTTACTACTGCGATTATTGTGATAAAACATTTCCGGACAATCCTACGAATAGACGAAATCATCTGAACGGAGTTCAACATCGAACTATGAGAAAATTGTATTACGACGCATTTCAGGGTACGTTTTTTTCTTTTAGCATTGCATGCCGGGAACCTAACTGAAATATCGGTGTACAGCTGTGCATGGATGCATTAAATAACTCTTACTTTTGTCATGTTGACAGTCTTGGAATCTAATCGCTTTTATTGCTTTAGATTGCAGTTAATGGTCCGTGGACGCTAAAATTAACATATACATTTTATCAATTTTCCTGAAAGTGCAGAATTTTCTGATAACTTTGACAGTGATATCGGCGTCCAGCGTTTTGTCAACACGTAAAAAATTTTCCTTTGAAGTCGACGCTCTACGAAAACGACGTAGAAAACGCGCCACCATGATGGTCTGCTGTGACGACATGAGTTTAGCCTATAGACGTCATTAATATTAATGTCCTAGCCTAGAATGATGACGTCGTCGGCTAGGCCATTAATATTCATGATCTACGTGGGCTAGGGTCATGACATCACCACAGGCACTGATAGATTAGAATATTTCGCATAACGTAACGTAATGCCGCATTTCATTTGAATTCATGCATTAATTTCATATATTTATGAAGCTCAAATATATATATTATATATTATATATTATATATGCGAGGTTAAATGTCTAATTTAAATCTACAGAAATTGCGCGAGTGAGTTTGACCCTGGCCATCGTTATAATTCGCGGATTTTACATACATGAGGTAAATGCTGTGTTGTGTGAATAATTCTGGCCATATATTGATTGCCAATGCTAACGGTGTAATTATGTTGTTAATAATTATCTTTTTCTTCTCTACATGTATGTTTTCAGATCCGGAGATTTTACTAGCAGAAGATGCTCGTAAGAACCCATGCCGACAGTTCCAGCAGACAGGTGAGCATGTACACTGAAGTTGAGATTTTACAGTCCTTGTTACTAGTTCTCTGTGGTGTTTTTTGATAATGCTGGTTTTAATTTGTTTTCACGTGTTTTGTGATAAACTTGTGATAAAACATTGCAAGACATTTGCCAAAAAGTCACAACAAACATCTCAAAATGTCTGGGGTGCTGCAAATACTAATTATGTACACGGTGTTTCATAAAAGGACCCTTTTTTGTTTGTTTAATAATTCACTCAAATGATGATCAATTTACACAAAATTTGTAACAGTTGTAGCTGAAGAAATACTAATTGAAAATATTGCAACAAAATATGGCAGCTGATTAAATATTCTTTGCTAGTCCGTAATGACGTAATGCTGACGTCATAATGTGTCACGGGTACAGACTGGATAGTCTCAACTGGTGCTGTCAGCCTGCTCCAGTGGTGAAAAATCTGGTTCATTCATGACAAATTGTTAAAGTTTTATAGTTACAGTTACAAAAACATGCAAATCAATGGCATTTACATGTCTGTGGAGATAGTTGGACTTTTACGCGTTTGAGCAAGACAGTGCACTAGCACACTGAGCTTGCAAAATGGTTGCATTTTTGGATCGCAAGATGCCTGACTTCATGTCCTCATGTTGCTTTGTGCTGACACAATGAACATTTTTCATTAGCGAACCAGATTAAGCTCACCATCGAAGCATTATGTCAGGACTAGCAAAGAATATTTAATCAACTGTTATATTTTGTTGCAATATTTTGAATTAGTATTTCTTCCGCTACAACTGGTACAAATTTTGTGTAAATTGCTCATCATTTGAGTGAATTATGAAAAAAACAAAAAGGGGTCCTTTTTATGAAACACCATGTATTAGCAGTATCATAATGTTACTGCAAATGTGAGAATGCCTGCTTCTTGTTATAACAGCACAACAGCAGCACAACTAATGCATTGATCTGGTCAGCAGAACTCGGGTTCACAGCTGCACACTGTGATGAACAAAATTGTCACAGATTGCTGAAATGTGATTGTCGATACTCAGCGTGAAGTTAATGAAGGCAGTTACTGAACTAGGATAATAAGTCACAATATGCAAAATATTACTCATCATCACTTATCCAATGTGGCTTGGTGTTGTAAAGGCAGCATGCCAGACTGGTGATTGTGAGGTTGGTGGACTGGTTTGAGTCTTGCCCAGTGCAGTACCATGTGAGAACCCTTGGCAAGTTGTTCACACGCATGCTTCTGTTCACCAAGCAGTATAATTTTGTACTGGTCAAAGGCTGGTGATGCCTTGCGGCTGGGAAGGTAACCATAGGTCTGGTGTCGCACTGGCCATGTGTCAGAGACTCAGTGGTCTATCCATCTACGGGCTCATTGGCCACAGAAAGGGAGACGAGCACCATGCCGATGCCCCTTGTGGTGTCCAGCACCCTTTACCTACCTTACCCATCTTACATTTAGTCAGCTTTAATATGCCATTTTACATCGCTTCTGTATATTAGGTTTTCAGTCATTCGATCAGTTATTAATTTATTGATTTATATAGAATCGTATAGCTTATACTATAGATTTTTGCATCAAATTTTTTATGTATTCTGCTATTGTAGGAGAGTGTAAGTTTGGTGCAGCTTGCAAATTTTCACACTTAACTTCTGCCGATAAAGCACATCTTGTGGCAGCTGGTAAGTGGATGTAACATTGCTTTTAATTTTTTATGTCACCGCTTACATTGATATTGCAAATAAAGTAAACATTCCATAATAAAGTTAAATTTGTCTTCATTTTATAATAACGTATCCACAGATGAAAGTGGCATAACTATACTGACTAATATAGGGCTCAATCAACTCATTCACTGTGATCGAACAAACTGCTGAAAGGCAAACTGTGTCTAACGATAGGTTTGTGAAAATAAAACTCGAAACTTGTTTGTTGTTTGACAGCACTTAGTCTAATAGTTCTAAGTGAATAATCTACACATTTTTCATTTATTCATATTTTCAGTCAAGAAGCTGACTATTAGAGCCATTCCGAATATTCAGATTTATTTTTTAATTAATAGTGCCGAATATACCTCATGTCCCGGGTGATGTTGCGTCACTGTCACTGATTTTTTTTAATTTTCTGCACGAGTGTATTAACTACATTTAGTGCTTGTATTCGAACTGTGTTACGTGTAGGGCTGTACCAGATATTCTGTTTGTATTCTATTTGGCCCGAATAGTAGGCCGAATAGTGTATTTGTATTCAGCCGAATAGTAGTGCCATAAATATACCGACTGAGTAGTTTCTTAACGGCACATCAGCACAAAATAGGCCATTCAGTGCCGTCATAAATATACCAAACACGAATAATTCAGTCTCAAATACAGCTGCTGTCAGCCCAGCTGTCTTAGCAGCATAACGCCCACATTCGATGTGCTCTGTGGCATTTTCTTAACCATTTCGTTTGCCACCTGTCAAGAGTCTGTCATAAGTCACTGTCATGTAATGTTAGTCCGTAGTGTTTGTCAGTATCATTTGTTTAACATGGATACAAAATGCCCGATCTTGAAATTTTTTACCATTCCATAATGAAACCTGGGCATTTGGCAATCTGTTTGAACTTGCATCAACTATTCGTATTCTATTCTTATTTGGCCGAATAACATAACACATTATTCTTATTCGGCCAAATAGTAAATTTTGCTATTCGGTACTGCCCTAGTTATGAGTGTCATTCTTTCTGTTCTTTGTTGCTGTTGTTTTCGTGACTGGAATGGCATCTGTTGTTACTGGATGTTTGCTAACCATCTTAAGCTGAATGCTGATAAGACTGAACTTCTTTGGGCTGGGTTGTCACATGCCTTTGCTGTACTGGGCAGCAGTGGTCTGCGTCTCAGTGATGAAAGTGTCACACCAAGTGACCATGCTCATATCGTTGGCATCACGATCTCATCGGTCTTGAGTCTCGACAAACACATCTCAAGTGTTGCGGCAAAGTGTTTTTATTCGCTCCGCTAGCTCCAAAGAGTTTGATGATCCTTGGTCATCGACTCCTTGAAGACGCTCGTCCATGCCTTTATCATGTCGCTTGTGGATTACTACAGCAACATCGTGCTTGCCGGATCACCTCAGTACATATCTGACATGCTTCAACGTGCTCTGAATGCTGCAGCTCGTTTCGTCTCTGGCACACACAAGTTCAATCAAGGCCTATCCCGTCTACTGCATGATGAACTGCACTGACTCAACGTTCCTGAGTGAGTGCAGTACAAGCTGGCAGTTACGGTTCACCAGTGCCTTCAAGATCAAGCGCCGAAGTACCTGGTCGACCACTGCATCCCAGTCTTCGATGTTGCCAGTCGACCGCGTCTGAGATTCTGCCAGTCGACACTTCCTTACCGTTCTGTGGTTTCGACGAAGCACGTTCAGCCGTTGGGCCTTCACTGTTGGGGGTCCGATGGCTTGGAACTCATTACCGGACAATCTCCATGATCCATCACCCTGCAGCAGTAGCTTTAGGCGTGGCTTAAAAACTGTAAATCTGTACGTTTCATGAGATACTAATGCATTCAGTGCAATAGAGATGATTCATGATATTGCACTACATAAATTCAATATTGACACTGACATTGACATCTGGCCTGTAGAATCTTGCAGTAATCTCAAAAGATGTTAAGAGGTGAACAGAAGCCATTCCCAGGAAGGCACCAGTGGTTGTCGAGATGTCAACAAGTTAGTAAATAAAGGCTGCATTTTGGTGAATCCTTGTAGTTTGTTAGTTACTGTGCAAAATTATGTTTTTGTTTTGTCAGTTGCGGCCCGACAGGCGGCAAAAATAAAGAAGCTGGAAAGTGAAACTGCTGAAACTGTGGTGTCAAAGACTGCATCATCTGACAGTGCTAAAGACGGCTCATCTGAATCTGTGACGTCTACGGAGGACAAGCCTGAGTTTTCCTATAAGCTTCCACCTGCCCTGGAAGGCATAGCCAACCTTCCCCCATCCATTCTGCCTCCGTCAGCTGATGCGTTTGTTGGTGAACTGCCTGAGTGGGGCTGATCGACGTGCTGCTGCATTAGCGGATTTGAAAGTCGTATACTATGATGGATTCAGTTCCAGTTTGCACCTTGTGCAATCTGCAAAGTGCATGAAAACCTGTCATGGTGAAGCTTTGTTTTGACTGGGGATGTACCACATTTCAGCTATTTAAATTTGACCTAAGCTGGACTTGGCCAGATTGACAATTAAATCTGGCTGAAGGTGGGGCTGGATTTGGCACAAAATCATTCTGCCAAGACAGAAGTGTATAAAACCGTCAATTCAGTCAAATGATCAAAATCCAAATCCGAGACTACATTGTACTTTAATCAGTTTTTTAGCAGTGAACAGCTCTGCTGAAATCCACGTAATTTGGCTGAAATATTGCTGCAGCCGAGTAGCCACATGCCAGAGCTGAAAAGTTATGCATTCTTTATTTTGATAGTTGTCAATATGATAGATATAATGTACAAAACATAAGTTTATACACTTGTTGATGGCGACATTTAAGGACTTGCACATCAAAAACAGCAAAAATCACAAAAGGTGATATTGCCCGCATTGCACTGACTGTGTGTTTTGCATGAGGGGTCATCTAGCTGACGTAATCAACTGTGCCAAATTTTATCCCAATCAGATCAGGGGTTTTGATTCTGTGAGGGGTCAAATTTTTGGCTGAGCAACCCTACAAACAACATTTCCTGGGGTTAGACTTTCCTAGACTTTTAGTATGTTGAAAGGTACACCAAAACCTACCAGAATCAGTTGAGAAACCTTTTGTTGCATTTTTTGGGGGGGTTAAGGGGATATTTTCCATATTTCGACCAGACTAAGAGTGAACAATGCAAAAAAGACAACAATGTTGTCTACTGAATTTAACGTCACTACCAACGCTGGACTTATGCAAAATGTGTCGACTTTTTTAGTCCGCCCGAAAACGATAGTTTTCGGAAGGACTTAAGTTTTACCCATGATGTTTTTTTTCTTCCTCGCGAGATCTCCGAGATGCGTGGGCCAACCGGCGTGAAATTTTGCACGATGGTCAGTATTAGGCACTATTTTATAATGCCGGTCCAAAATTTTTTTTGGGGGGGCGCACCCCAAAAAAATTTCAGGGGCCATAAA
>Ga0209367_1009490_pt1 | contig 13178 bp, 3 predicted proteins | sample WorMetLIZISLAND2_FD_187412 | JGI IMG/M metagenome (GOLD analysis project Ga0209367, IMG submission 187412) | Marine gutless worms symbiont microbial communities from Max Planck institute for Marine Microbiology, Germany - Olavius geniculatus... ... | reverse complement strand
CCCGCGAGGAAAGTCGTGGACACAAATCATGAAAGTCGCAGACACAAACCGTCTCGACATGTCGAGATGTTTGCGACAAAGTCCTCAACAAAGTCCGCGACAGTTTCCCGACAAAGTCGCGGACTTGTCGCGGACACAAATCATGAAAGTCGTCGACGTGATTTGTGTCGCTAACTTTTATGATTTGTGTCCGCAACAAGTCCGCGACTTTGTTGGGAACTTGTAGCAGACTTTGTCGCAAAGTCGGCGTAATGGAACTTGGGCTTTACTCGATCGACTGTCCGTTAATTACTGCGACAGCAATGTTCCGTTTCTACTTCAGCGGTTAAACAACAAAAACAGTACCGATATGTTTCAGTGACGTGTGGGCAGGCCCGCAGGGCAGCGTCGTCACACGTCGTATGTATTCGCGTTGGCTGATGTTTTCCAAGTAATAGCAGCGTTTATGAACTACTCTCGAATGTTAGTGTCGGGTTGTTGCGGATAAGCGTAGTCTTCCGGTGCCATCGCAACGCTGACGCTGCTGTTGCTGTTGCTGTGCGTACTCCTAACCGCTCGTTCATCGATATTTTGTCTTCCTGATCTGGTAACGGGTTCTTGAATGTTGTCTGCTTGTCTGAGCTGCGGATCGACCGGCGGTTGTCTCGCTTGTCTGTCTCGTGGTCTTTGCTGCGTACTGTCTGCTAATTGATGAACATTGTCGGGTTCTCTTTGCTGTACATTCTCTGGCTGTCTTTCTTGTTCTTGTCTGTCGTCTGGTCTTGGCTGTATATTGCCTGGTGGCTGCTGAACAGTGTCTGGTTGTCTTTGCTGTTCATTCTGTAGATCTATTCCTTGTCTATTAGAAGGTGCTTGAGAAAAGTTATCTAGTTGTCTGTGTTGCTGATCGTGAGCCCTTTGCTGTGTATTGTTTTGATGTTGTGTATTTTCCGGTTGTCTTCCTTCTGTGTTCCTTGGTTGTCGTCTTACTTGTCTGTCATGGCCAGTTGTTGCTAGCGTTGTATATTGTTGTTGTACAATGTCTGGTTGTCTCTGCTGGGTAGGCCTATTCTCTTGTTGTCTCCTTAATCTACGTCGGACATATAAGACCAGTATAAGAATTGCAATTGCGAACAAAAAAATAAGAATCACAATTGTCACAAGCAGCCACGTGTTGTCTGTCTCCGACGGATGATTGGGTTGAATGTAATAAGAGTCGGTGTTGATTGGTTGGGATGTGTGGGTAATGTAGTCGTCACTGTTATTCAACTGAGATGGAAGAGTAGGCCTACCGGTAATGTAGATTATATTGCTAGGCTTACTTGTTCGGTATGAAGATGATGTGTTAGCGACAATTAACTCAGTGCTATATAGGAAGCTTGAATTAAGCCACCGACGAATGGTTGACCTAACCACCAGTTCAACGACGTAGTTCCCGGCATCTTTAACTGTGACACCTTCAATGATGATTGTGGGATGCAAGTCACTATCTAGTGGTCGTGGCACGGTGTGACGATCTGGGTTGTCTCTAAGCCAGCGTGAGTAGTAGTAGTCGATTTGAAGTCGACCAGTCGCTGGAGTCGTCAGGAAAATGTCGTAGTTGATGTCATGCAGTTGTCGCAGTGCTCTCAGATCCCAGTTCAGCCGAACGCTCTCGTGGACCTTTCGTCGAATCACCGGATCAGGAACCAGAGCAAAGTCTGTCACGATAAGAATCGCTTTAGAGCTGAGTAGCAGCTCTGGTACATACAGAGAGTAGATGCCCATATCGGCTGTAGTAATATTTGTTAAGTAGAACCCAACTGTACCATGGTCGTTATCAAGTAGCTGAATACGATGTTTAAATCTAGTATTTTCTTCGATGATGTTTCCTTTCCGGACGTATAACAGTGTCTGTGGATTTTTCTGAGACATAAATACGATCCAGAAAGTGCTGACATTGTACATCAAACGCCATTCGAATACTACACTGGATTGTGACATCGTTTCTTTTTGTTGAGGTTCCTGTAGGAGTAATTCAAGGCAATCATTACATCTGCACAGGACGTATATTGGATCAATGCAGTGTATCGGTGTGGCGGAGTATGCGCAGTCAAATATTGAGTTCTCGGTACCATAGCATTTAACATTAAACAGTGCAAACTGGACGGGCTGCCACGGCCTGCGGTTAGGCGAGTAAGCTCCAGCGCCATCGAAAAACTTCAGTTCTCGACAAACCACCCTCGTGTTGTTTGCTGTCCAACCGGTACTACACACTGCACCCCACCTTCTCACGAGAGAAAATACTTCCAGGAGTCCGGATATTGGAGTTCGGTTCGCCAGACGGACGTTGGCTGTTTGAGTATAGTCGTTGTATTGATTACAAAGACAGTGTAAAAACACGTCCTGTTGGTGACTGCAGCTGGAGTCGGTATGGAAGAAAGGGTCATGCAAACATTGCAGGAGACTGTTCTCATTGCCGCTGCATTGAGTGTTAGCAATTCCAATCCGTCTGTGATAGGACGTCCGGTTTGTGGTGTACATGCTTAGGCCTGCTGAGAATCCGAGTTTTCTACAAGCAACTCTAGTATTGAAAGCTGTCCAACTGTTTGAGCAAACTGTTGCCCATTCTTCTGATATGCAGATTTCCAGCCTTCCAGTGTGTAAAGTTCCATCTACCAAGCGTAAGCTTCCATCAGCAGCTTTAGCTATGTTACTACATATTGCTTCTACGAGATTATCACGAACAAACCCACGATGTTTGTCGGTAATGAGCATCAAGCTGCCAACATCATCTGAGTCAGTAGCTATGCCTCGAAGTTGCTCTCTGATCTCGTCTAGCATGGCTCTGGCAATCCCTACGGTAATGATTCTAATACCGTCTGACTTAACTCTCGACGCTTCTATTACCGCGTCATTTCTATCATCAGAAAGTCCGCGAGTGATCAGTACAATTACATCCGGCACTTCTGGTCTGTCTCCGCCTTTATTATTCAGCACGAGACGACGAACAGTGCGGATTCCCTCGGAAAAGTTTCTCCCCGCTTGCAAAATCTCGGGACGATCTTTGATTATCAGTACAGGGCTAAGACCATAAATCACAGACGCATTGCCTCCAAACTGCACTAGGGCGACGTGTGTGCCGTACGTGCTTGGATGAAGGTAATTAGCGGCGATATCCCATGACAAGGTCCTTACCAAATTCCAGTGGGCGTCCGAAATATCTGGACCGCAGTCTATAAGAAACACGACATCAAGCGCTCTGTTGCAGTTTCTTAGGCCTATAACTTGAACCGGGATTGACAAATTTGCGATAAAACACAGCATTAAATTTACCTCTCTACACATAATTTTCTTTTGCACTTATCAGCTATCACACACGTAGCCTAGTTCTACAATGATCTGTTGCACACGTCAGATAGACGTCAAAAGCGCAACTGGTCAGAACACTTCACCGCGCAACCGTGTGCCTAGGGCAGCGGGATAGGCAGTCACTATGACTGTGTGACGATTTTTGTCCCTCATTATACGCGGCCTTTAATGCCCCGGCCAACGATTTATGTACATGGCGGGGGATGGAGTGGGTAGCCGTTGAACAATCGAATAACGTACAGACAACCAATAAACATCGTGGGAAGTTTAGCTTTGGCAAGAAATACTGCTGGTTTTAGTTGTTATATGCAATCCTTTATAAAACTGTATATTTAAGAAAAAAACTTGACGTAGGCCTAATTTCACAAATGGGATATTGGGCTGATACAATAATGAAGACAGCATTTAAATATCTTCCCGCTACCGCCCTATATACATAGAACGTAGCCTATTACTACAGACATGAAACTAAAAATTTTGGGGCAAAGCCAAACGTGAGTCCGCCCGGCGCCCTGGGGGAACAATTTAAGGAGCTCACATTCCCCTCGTAGCAAAATCACGTGGCCCGAACTCCTACGCATAGCATACGCAAAACGCGCAGTGTCGACTCACGATAGGTAGACATTAGCCAACTAACCGTTGTCGTTCACTTAATTTTTTGTTCAACGCGGGAGGGACCGTAGTTTATAACGCCGTTTACTGTTTGTCGATTTCTCCATCCGTTCCAGAGATATTCGCGCTCAAAGTTGAAAGTTGTCCTAAATCGCGCTGAATTTGGACGTTTTTCGCTATCCCAAATTTTATTTGGGGCACTGCCCCCAAAAACTGTACACACGTTATCAGCCCCACTTAGCACTACGTCACGTGGCAAAGTTTCATTAGGCTACTCCCTTTGGCTTTAAAGTTATTGCGGCTAATTCGCTAAAAATTAAGCCAATTTTGGACCCTCATTTGAAAAAAAATTGTAAGGGGGACCCCCGTCCCCGTTGGGTAGTGCGCTAGTAAGACTTGGTCATTCTGTAGCGCATGTAAAAATTTGGGGTCGCGGCATCCCTTTAATTAGGAGCCGAAGTATGGTTTTTCGAAAAAGTCGATTTTGGTGGATACGATTTCACCACTTAATCTCCGTGATTTCTAGACCACTGTTCACCGAACTTATTTCACCCAACGCAGGCGGAATCGTGGTACAAAATGTACTTGTCCGATTTTGAATATCTTCATCCGTTCCGGAGATATTCGCCGCCAAATTTTGAAATCGTCCGAAATTGGGCCAAATCACTGACCTTGGATGACCTTGAAGGTCAGTACGCGATATTGTGGTTAAACGGTGCAAGATAAGGCCTAAGTTGCTATTGGTCACTAATAGGAAATCACATACGCCTGTTCAGATGAGATGAAAATCATCGACCTTGGATGACGCTAAAGGTCAGTAGGCCTACTGCAACAGGTACTGTATAGGCTGTAACGCGTCTTTTCTAGTGACAGCTGGGCTTTTTTTGTTTTTACAGGAATAATTATCCCAGTGTATCCGCTTTTCGCTAAGTTCGCTGACTTAACTTCAGAGATCTAGACGGCTATAAGGTGATTGAGTGAGTGAGTGAGGGTTTAACGTCGGGCGGGACACAGGTTAGGTCATTTCGGGGACGGCTTTTCCAGGCAATGCATACAAACACATAATAATAAAACAGATAGTTTAACTTTTGCACAAAAAACATAAATCGACCTAAGTCTATATAATAATGCAAGAACTGTCTATGAGCGTGCATGATGTAACAGTAAAAATTTTACAGTTCTAATAATCTTCCCTGTTATTCTCCAGGCAGTCATTAATCTCAGAATGCTGTCTATATTGAAAGCCAGAGGGTATACTAGTACTCTTAAATCGAGGATATAACACAGTAACAGTAACACGGTATTTAATAAAATATGTGACAAACGCACATAATAAATAGCAAAACAGAAGAGAAATGTAATTTAGACAAGATAACATAGCCTAAAATAATTAGACACAGTCAAAAAGTGATCTAACTAAAAAAGACTGTTTATGCAATTTTTTACTACAAACAGGCAACACATAATCATGTTTGGATAAAGAAAATTGGCTATTTTCAACCAATAAGTCGTTGTAGGCCTATCAGGTGTCTCATAAATGTTACTATTGATAATCATTAATAATCACTAATAGGAAGTCGTACGAGCTTTTTTAACTGATACGAAATTTATCCCTATTTGATGACTTTGAGTTGTCATTATGCACTCTGCTCTGCCAATCGTGCATCTCTCGGAGTTCATGCAGAAATCTGAAAGAAGCTAAACCCCTACTATCGGCAACAAAAATGTAGCCCAGTGACTACTTTCAGTGGGTTTAAAATTCATGAGGATAGGCCTATTCGTGAGGGTTCTGTGGCGAAAGGCCTCAATCGACAGTGTGGTGTGTTGAAATAGGTTTTCTTGTTGCACGTTTTAGTAATATCGATCGACATAATTTTTACCAAACTTTTATATCTACGACCAACATATTGCTGTAATGCTAGGCCTACAGAAAATACTGTACGCTGTCGATCCGCTTTGTAATAACTCTAAAATACGTGACCTTGAATGAAGCTTTAAATGTTATTTTGTAATAAAATCTGTTTTCTGCGGTGTTATGTACTGAACAGAGGCTCAGGGTTCAAATTACTGTGCACAAGACTGCAGTTACTTTTCCTGCTAGGCCGCCGACACACCTGTAAACATGCTGACGTCGTCGATCGCTGAGCATGACGACGTTTCCTGTTATGTGGGTATGTTACTCAATGTCGAGGAATTTGCACATTATTCAAAACGGAGAGGGAGTGTTTCGTGTATGTGATGTACACATACGTACGTAGCCTACGTGATGAGTAAAATCATCTGACTTGGTCATAATGTTTACGCGCGCGGCGCGACAGCATGCTTTAGCGCGCCTGAGCTATCGTCGAGATGACGTCCGTCTGTCCATCTTTTTGGCACACTGAGGTATTGTGTCAAAGTGACGCAAGTTAGGATCACGAAAGTTTCACTTTTTGGCCGCGTTGGCTGCTATAAATACTCTACAATTTAAAGATCCGTAAAGTTTTTCCTGCAATTCGAAAGCGGTCACTTCGATCTAAAGCGCTAAATAAGAGGGTGTACGAAAAATTGGCCACTTTGAGCCGCATCTCGGAAACAGTACGAGATAGGGCCAATTACTATTAATCACTAATAGAAAGTCCCATAGGCCCCTACGTTCTTTCGATTGACACCAAAATCAATCAATTACATCGAACGACACTGAATCTCAACAAGTAGGCCTAATTTGAGCAAAGCTCACGTGACGTGCGATAGCAGCGATCCTGTCACCTAGACAATCGTGCACAGCATGCAATAAAATAACAATGCGTTTTGAAGGAGTACCCGAATTTAAGGCCTCCGTATGGAAGACTCCTTGAATTTAAGAGGTCGAAATTTAGATTGACAAAAGTGGATGTTTTATGCTAAACATTTCACAGGCCTATGCAGGTTGTCCAGGTTTATCTTCAGCCATTTCGGTGCAATTCACTCCTGAAATGTGCGCCATAGCCGAAAATTGCAAAAAACACTAAATTCTTCTAACGTTCAAAGTTCACGCTCATTTAACGTCAATCAAGGTCACCAATGTTGATGCCATTCAAAAGCTCCTAGTGCTTGTTATGATAAGCAGCATGTCTGTGCCTATTTGCAACTGTTTTCATGCTAGACGAACTAATAGGCCTACCGGTAAAATGACCACTTTTTAAGAAGGTAGCATACCCCTCTTTGATGCCCGCCTGCGTAGGCCTCTTTGAACCTAGAGGGTCGAGACTTGAATTGCTAAAATCTGCGTTTAACGCCAAAAAAATTCATACGCAGGTTGTCTTGGTCTATCTCCAGCCATTTCGTCGCAATTCACTCTAAACCCCTTTTGGGGAAGTTTAAGGTTGTTAATAAATCTAAAAAGCCCGTCGCCAGTGCTTGTTATGATAAGCAGTCTTGACTGTACCTATCTGCAACCGTTTTCACGCTATACGAGCCAATAGCAGTAAAATAACCACTTTTAGGGGGTACTCCTCTTTGACGCCCGCGTGCGCAGGCCTCCTTGAACTTAGGGGGCTAAGACTTGGACTGCTAAAATCTAAGTTTAATGCTGAAAATTTCATGCGCAGGTTGTCTTGGTCTATCTCCAGCCATTTCGTCACAAATCACTGTTGAATTGTGTGCTGCAGCCAAAAATTGCGGCAAATTCACTATAAACCTCTTTTTGGGGTTTAAGATCGTAATTCAAGGTATCGATGTTGACAAATCTAAGAAGCCTGTCACCAGTGCTTGTTATGATATGCAGCAAGTCTGTATCTATCTGTAACCGTTTTTACACTATAAGAGCCAGCGGCAAAATAACGTCTTGTAGGGGGTTCCCCTATTTGACGCCCTAGTTCCAGGGGAACCCCCTCATCCAGGGGTACAAAATTTAGCACGATAGAGTCATTGGGGGCAGCCCACAGTGAAGATTTCGTGATCATTGCTTGCACCATTTTGACACAATACAGGAGTGTGACGGACAGACAGACAGACAGACATACGGACGGACGGACGCCCAGGCCATGGCTAAGACGCGCGAAGCATTCTGCTATCGCGCGTAAGATAAAGGTTTTAGTGATTTTTTTTAAAATTTCAGTCTGCGAGGCACATTTCAAGAGTGAATTGCGCCAAAATAGATGGAGATAGGCTACGTTAAACCAAGACAACCTGCGTAAGAAATTTTTAGCATTAAACGTAGAATTCAGCAGTAAGTTTCAACCAAATCAACCTCTTAGATTCAAAGAGCCGCCCGTACGAAAGACTCCATAAACCGAAGGGTTCTAAACTATAAATGTAAAAAACGTTCCAGGAAAAATAAAAAACGTTAAAAACGTAAAAACGTGGCAAGAACAAAAAAAACGTTGAATAAAAAACGTTGAATAAAAAACGTTGGCCACAATTTGTTCAACTTCTTGTCTAACGCCTAATGCTGTAAGTGCAGTATACCTGGAATCATAGTTTAGACAGAGGGAATCTTATTTAACTTCAATTCAACCATGTGGTCATAAGACCTTAGCAATTAACTACCGGTAACAAAATATACTAGTTCAAAAACTTTTTATTTAGTATATTTGGACTAACTAAGTAAAGTACATCACTATATATGACCTATTAATTCGTTTCTGTGGTCCCAAAAAAGTGTTTCACGAAGCTTTTGATGGGATTTTCAATGCACGTTTTTTTAAAATAAAAAAAAACGTTGAGCAAAATAAAAAAAAACGTAAAAACGTGGCCAGAATAAAAAACGTAAAAAAACGTTTTTACATCTAATAACATGAACTACTCAAATCTACGTTTAATGCTGAAAATTTCATACGCAGCTAGGTTGCATATTGGTCTATCTCTAAGCCATTTTGGCACAATTCACTCTTGAAATGAGCGCCGCAGCCTAGAATCGCTATTTTGGGGATTTAATGTCGTTCAAGCTAGGTTGTTGATTTTTGTGTCAATCGAAAGGGCGCACGGGAGTTTCATATCAGAAATTAATGGTAAACATGGCCCTATCTGGTACCATTTTTGGGATATACGGAGACTCGCTGCCCCTACCCACCAACTAGAGCTAGTGACTGGGGGAGCGCCATAAGCTCCCACAGCGGGGTCCTGGCCCCTGGGCGTAGCCCCAGCCGCAAACACATTTTTGGCCTTGAAAAAGCCCTTAAAACATTGGTTTTAGTGCACAAATGTGCATATTTCTTGGGCAATGGGGGTGCACGCACCCCCTGCACTCTCTTTAGTTGGCTATACGCTTGGCCTACAAAGCCTACAAAGGGATGTTCAGCCAAGCAAGAGTTCCACAAAAAGGGCCCTGCAGTCCAAAGAATGTCGGACAGCAGTGCAGCATTCTCTGGCCTGGAAAAAGCAGTATTGCGAAATCTGAAATTTGCGACGTTAGGTCTCGTTAAGCTTCTTAAATGCAAAGTTTTACTATAAAGCTTCCAAATTAAAAAAGTATCTCAAATCACACAACAGGTGCAAAAACTGCTAATGCACTTCAATGCTGAAGTTCCTGTGAGCCTCATAATCCGTTGTACACTAATGACAGAAAATTCATGTGGAGACCCCACAGTTTTACCGAGCACAGTCTGATAAATACGGCCCTGGGCAGTGACAGACTGGGAAAAAGGCGCAACATGGTTATGTGGTAATAATGGGCATGGTTACGAAGTGGTACTGTGGCAAATTTTCGTTGAGTCACTCAAAATACGTCATGCAAATTTTGTGCCTATTAGGATGACGTTTATAAATTAAAGGGCGTGCCTTGTACGCCCTATATTCAGCCACACTGTAGTTATATGTCAATACATATTTATTTATTTACTGTATGTATTTATACATGTCAATGACAAAGCATACAAATACCGGTACAGTGTAACATCACAGGCGGACAACAAGGCACAATTAAATGAACACTAACAGTTGCCCAGCTAATACATAAGAAGAAAAACAGACAAACTAAGCTACTGACATGGCTAGTAACACTGCAGATATGCTGACAAATCAATGTCTTTAAGGAACTGGCTGAAAGCTAAAACAAACCATGTAGGGCAAGGAATTCCAGATAATGACAATCCAGCATGCAAAAAAGTTTTGGCGAATACTCTCAGTACACCGTGTCTTGTACAGCTTGCAACTATGGCCCCATGTATTAAAGTATGAATTAAATGAAAACAGACTATCGACTTCAATGTCTATTAATGCCGGAAAATTAGAAATTAACATATTGCCATCTTTATCAGTGTATAACTTATTGGAAAGTGATTCGTAAGTAAAAATGAGATTAAATCCAAGCCGCTGTAGTTCCAGACTGTCAAGAGGCATTCTCTATAAGTCCGATTAGCATACCAGGAAGCCATTTGGTGAACCGTCTCTGGACGGATTCTATTCGCTTGATATCTTTTGTAAGATGTGGATTCCACATTGGCGATGCATACTCCAACAGCAGGTGTACATAGGTAATAAATACTTGAACCAGCGTTGGAGTGTGCTTAGAGACAAAACACTTATGAATCAAGTTGTTTCTGGTAAATGCATGAGTAACAATATGACATATGACTACTGAATGTAAGAAATTCATCAACCAGAATACCCAGGTCTTTAACAACATCAACATTACTTACGTGATTTGCTGCAACACTAATGACATGGTCTGTTATATTATTACCAATTCGAAGAATAGCACACTTTTTGTAAAATATGTTGTTAAGCTGCCACGTTTGTGACCAGAGAACCAACCTATCCAAGAAGGTCTGTAAGTTGGAAGCACAGTGGGTGGGATTAATGTGCATGTACCGGTACAACTTCAAATCATCAGCATACAGTTCACATACAATCTTGTCCAAACAGTGTGACAATATCATTAACATATATGACAAATAACAATAGACCCAAACAGGCTATAATACGCCTGCGAGGCATATACATACTGTGGTTATATTTCTAACACTGAATAGGCCTAAACACACAGTTAAAACTCATTTGGTAGCATTCAACATTACACATTAACATTTCTACACTAACATATTCATCAGAAAGATTACTTCCGTAAAACTCTTAATAAACACCCCCAGTGCTTATATGTACATCTGACAAACATCCCCGGCATTTAATGGAGACCAGACATTTATTGGAGACCCGCCGCTGATTTATATCTTATACGGGGTGGTCCAAAAAAACAGCACCATAATTTTGCAACCGTACGTCGTAAGAGTCGGGCAGTTTTCAGCAAAATGTTCTGAAAGAAATTCTTTACATGACTAAAGTCAGTATTTAAATACAGCAGCTAAATATTCTTTGTTATTGCCGCTGGTAATTGAACTGTGCAAAAAGAGTATTACCTTTGACACCGCGGTCTATAAAACGTGCCAATATTATTTTTCAATAGCTCCGTGAAACATTGGCCAATTTTTATAATTTTTGGCATGCAACATTAAAAAGAAACTTGACGTGAGCGTCTGTAGTTTTGGCCACCTCGCCTTAACGTTGTCGCTTGTGAAATGCAGAAGTCGTATTTTGACCATTGACAACAATGAATTCATACTGGGCAGTGCATGCGTCAGCTCGGAAAATTACTGAGACCACAAAATCATCGAAAATCTGTTGCTTCGTATTTATTTTAATTCTAAGTCGACAAACGGAAATGATACATCAACAGTGAGTGGGTTGCTTGAGTCATGCAGTTACTGAACGTGCTGTTGGCAAATGGTGTCAACGTCTACCGCTTGCATTTGTGCTGCAGGAGGACATTTTGAGCACATGCTGAAATGAAGATGATGCGATGTTCACATGTGACTCAAAAAAGTGATAATAATTGCTAATTGTGTTTGTCACTATTGAGTTAATAATTTCTGAGCCGATGCATACGCTACCTGGTAGGAATTCATTGTTGTCAATGGCCGAACTGCGAATTTTGCATTTCACATGGTAGTGTAGCGACAACGTTGAGGTGAGGTGGCCAAAACTACAGATCTATGCATCAAGTTTCTTGTTAATGTCGCATGCAAAAAATTATTGAAATTGTCCAATGTTTCACGGAGCTATTCATAAAATAATAATGGCATGTTTTTATGAACCAAGTTACATTGAAGGCAATACTGTTTTTCAATAGTTCACTTGCCAGCGGCAAAAACAAAGAATATTTAATTGCTGTATTTAAGCACTAACTTTTAGTCATGTAAAGAATTTCTTTCAGAATATTTTGCTGACCGCATGACTGTCATGTACGGTTGCAAAATTATGATGCCATAAACTTTGTGCCATTTTTTTGGACCACCCTGTACAAACGGCAAATAGTGGTACCCGTAAGTCAGGGAATTTAATGCTTACATGACCTCTTTACCTAAAACTTCAAATCTTGTCGATGGGCAATGGGCATTGTGTGCCTATTGAATGTCCAATCCATTATGCTAACTACCACTACAACTACTACTACTGCTGCAACTACAGACCTCACCAGCAATGAGTTTGAACAGCTAATTCTTACTACTACAACAACAACTACTACTGCCACTGCTACTACTACAAAGCTCGACAGCAATGCACTAGTCTACTGAATCTCAAAAAACCAGGCCGCATTCATTTTTTTGAATATCTCTGTGAAACATTGAAAGTAGAGCTGTCAAAGCACTAATTTATTTAATGCATTAACGCATTGCATTAATTTTTTAACACATGCGTTAATGTGTTAATAATGCATCAGGGTCATTCCATGTCAACTCAACAAATGCTCCCCACCCAAAATTTTAGATTTTACTCACAATTTGCCCAGATGTTCTTTATACCCTTGTATGAAAAAATGTAAAATTTGGCATCCGTATTCTTAAAATTCACTGAGTTACGCTCATTTATAGTTGACTGGGGTTGAGCGCGACATCGCAACTTGTTAATTTTAAGCAATTTCAGAAGCAGTTATCTCAGGAACCGGACAAAATAGAAACTTGAGGTTTTCACTGTTTTATTTAGAATTTTGTGTACTTTCCATTTATCTAATTTGCTGAGCATGATGAGTGTCATATGCTGTGCTATATTGCGTCAAAAAAGCTACTTTATTTTTCGGAAAATCATTTTTGCTAAAATTTGGTGGCCACTAGCACCTAGGCTACATGCACTAGAGATGCAATTGCAGATTGGCTGCACAGTGTGTCTGAGAGACTTCGAATTTCTGTAGGTTGTTTGGTTTATTCTGAAACATATTGTCTACAATATGATGTCGAAAGCGGTCCAATTCTTAAAAGTATCCATCTTTGCAACCTAAAATC
>Ga0209367_1009484_pt1 | contig 13185 bp, 5 predicted proteins | sample WorMetLIZISLAND2_FD_187412 | JGI IMG/M metagenome (GOLD analysis project Ga0209367, IMG submission 187412) | Marine gutless worms symbiont microbial communities from Max Planck institute for Marine Microbiology, Germany - Olavius geniculatus... ... | reverse complement strand
GCTTACCCTCCCTACCCCACCCTCTCGACGGGCCTGGTTACTGCATGCTACGTATACGTAAATATAGATGGACAGCATGTGGATCACAATTCGATTCAGGTTAGGTCTATGATATTTTAAAAGCATTCATATGTATGATAGGCCTACCCATTGATGACGAGTTCCATATGCTGGCAGTAGTATACCATGTGTCTATCTGCAGCGGTTTGGCCGCAATTTTTAATATAAAGTTGCTACCTGCAACCGTCATTCACGTGCACCAAATTACTACTTCGTATCCCAGCGTTGATTGTAGCGTTCGATATAGCAGCGCCACCATAGCGTGTATGGACTATAGTCACTTTGGGAAATCGCTTTCTTTCTGTGACCGGAAATCGGACCACGGAGTTTATACGCAGAATTATTCATTTTTGGGCCTCAGATGCAAGTTGGGAGTGTAAGGTCTAGGGGTAAGGAGTGGGGGTCTCGGTGCTGTGCCCCCAGCGGGGTCTAGAGGCAGAGCTGAAACACTTTTGGCTTTTGGACATTTCATGGATACCGCAAATTTGCTATGTTTTCTAAAATTTGGAAACTTAAAAGAATCTGATTTTGCGGTTGTTTTTGCCAAAAAAGTTTAATAGGTGGCAGTTTGTTATACTTTACTGTGAACTAATGAAAAGTAATAAAAGCAATATGCCGAAATAACATAGCCTAAATTTTATCAAATACATTTGGTTTAACCACAACACTCCCTGTTTTTGTTGGAGGGTGTCAGAATTTTAATGAAGGTGTGCACCTCTCTACAGGGGTCTGGATAATTCCCTGAATCGGACGTCGATTCACTTTATCGATAGCTAGGCTTTTTATCACAAGCAAGAATTTAAGATCTTAGCTCAAAGTCACTCTAGGTTGCAAACTCACTGGCACGAATTCTCACAAAAAATTCTAACGACAAATTTATTTGCAAGTTGGCTGGCGCGAGTGCGCGCGACTATAGCGGATTTTCCATTCAACGTAATGCACGTAACGTTCGCAGTGAACGCAAAAAGGTACATACAAACGTACTGAACGCAAAAAATGCGCAACAGACGTAGCTGACGTAAGGCAAAGGCCAAAACGCAGTGATAGGAACGGTCGTCGCGTCCGTCCGTTCTGCCATTTGCGTCCGTTGCGTTGCATCGATGGAAACTCCGCTCAAGTTTGGCTGTCGATTGGCGACGACTGTTGCACAGCCCTCTAGATTAGAGGGCCATGACTGTTGGCTGAAGCTGGAACCGTTCGTCGTCTCTCGCTAAATGCTTGACTGACGCGTTAGGAAGCATTTAGCGTCACTCGTCAAACGTCCGTCCATCCGTCCGTGTGACGTCCGTCACAGTGCTTATCTACCGACACAGTCCTCTATTCGACTGTGAATAACACTTGCGAGCGACAGCACATGAGACCCGCCATGGGACCCTGGCCTCCAGCAGCGTCGTGATGGGTCAAAAAAGTAGGCGACTCGAGAAGTTATGCAATTTTCCGACAGAAACTACAAATTTCTGACAGACAAAATTATGGGTGCTCAATATGTACTTATTGCCTTTACATTTTCTCAAAAGGGGGTTCGAGCTGAAAATTTTGCATTTGTGAATGAAAGTTTTTCGACCAAAAAAATATTTTCCAACAAATTTCCAACAGCCCAAAATTTGGGAGAAGCAGCTGCCCCTGCTCTCCCGGCCACGACGCCACTGCTGGCTTATCAAACTAATTTAGCGTTGGCTCCCTCTTCTATCCCATTTTAGGCGGCATTGCGGGAAGCATCAGCGTCTGGCCATTGCGACAGAATGTTGCCGTAACGTGGTTTCTGTCGTGCCACTAAAGCCGTTGGACACAGAAAGAAATGCCAGTTTTGGCAACAACACTCATGTGACCTTAACTTTTTCACGTCTATAGAGAGGTTGGAGAGATGGGAATCCCATTTTGTCAGATTCTTTAACGAGTAACGGATTGATCGACAAGGGTGCCTTAGCGATGCTGTCTTTCTTACAGTAAAAAAGCTTAGACTTACTTTCGTAGAAAAAGTGATAAAAACTTGATTAAATACTAAGATTCTCTAACTAACAATTAAACAATTTAAAGTAAAGTAAACAATTTAGTAAATGATTTGCAACTGTTTTTTTTGATATTGTGCACTGCTTACGCGATATTTCGTCCGTGTGATTTGCCCAGCATTTTTAGATGGAGTGATTTTATTTGTAGTCGACCATACTTAATGCGGTCAGGCTATTGTTACCTTCTGTCGTCCGTTTGTCGTCTGTCTGACTATAACGTTGTGTACTGTGGCTAAACAATACGTTCTAGGGGGTCAGCAATGGTGCTGTTGCCTAGGGCGTTGGAAAGTTTCTATAGGCTGTCAATAGTAACCATGTCGCTATCTGCAGCGGTTTGGTCGCAATTTGCTACAAGTATTTGGAGTAAATGCGAAGTGCCAGAACTCATCGTTATATTGCACGATATTTAAGTACGTCAGTTACTGCATTTACATTTGCTGGCGTTAGGGCACAGACAGTATGGTTGGCTATTCCTTAGCGACAGCTGGACTTTTGTGATGAATGCATCTGGACCTACGGCAGTACTACGTGCATTATTATGGAAGACAAAAAGACAGGTGGCGTACAGCAGTCAGGACTCAGGAGTGTGTGGTCGGTGCAAAACCCGTTCGCCGCAAACTGAACTGTGTAGTTACTCTGGTACATAGTAGGCGTAACTCTGTTAGCAAATTGCTGGCTGGAAGTTCACAGTTCACACGCAGTCATCACTGCAGGGCGTCATAACACGCTGAACATAGGCGTCGGCTGGTCACAGAACAAGCCCATACACGTGACTTCTTTCTATCCCCGACAACAGCCATGCAAATCAGCTTATCGAATCGAACGTCGACGTACAGTATACTATTTAGCGTTCGAGCACGTTTCTTACACCCAACTAACGTGATTTTATGGTACGCACGCTGTGCATAACTGGGGCTTCAATTCTGGAGGTAGTGGAGGACAAAAGGGTCCGGGGCTCCCAATATTTAGACGTGTAGCCAAAATAGCTACGATTACGTCCCAGTTTTTTTTTTATATATAAATCGTTCGTTGAGGCTAAAAGAGCGCACCAAATTCATTTTTGGCCGGGGATCTAGGGCTGGGGGGCTTAAAATGCTCCCTAGACCGCTAGTCGGCTTGGGAGAAGATAACTCCATTCCCCTGTCCCCATTCCGTAAACTGGAAAACTGCATCGTCTCGTTCGACCGGGAGTTGAACCCACGACCTGTTGATCGTAAGTCTGACGCCCTACTTTTAGACCTCCAAGCCAGCTGGACGCCTATAGGGGTCTGGATAAATCGTAAAGCACTGCCGCTGGTACAAGACCACTGCAGCAACGACGGCGTAAAATGTGGCGTCAGAAAGCCTATATTCCATTAATGCTCAAAAGGTCATTTGGACGTCTTGCTAATCAATCAATCGTTTACGGAAAAAGCAGCGCGAAAAACATACAAAATACACATAAAATCGTATAAAATACAACACGAGAAACTAAACCTAAATATACACAGCAAAAAGCAGATTTTTGGCCGTGTGCTGCGGCTAAACTGGCCTATGTTCTATGATGCGACGACGACGTAGTCGTGAGTCGAAAATTCACCATTTCGATTTTGTTGCATGGTACTGTTGGACGACAAGTCGTACAACGAACTGTACAACATCTTGACATGTCAAGAATATCGTGGATGTTGAAGATGTCGATCTGTTTTGGGATTTCAATTTTTTGTGAAGTCTCGTACAACTTGCTGTCGTGCAGCAGACTATTAACCAAATCCACAACAAGTTAAACGAGGTGGAGACTGGTCTTTACTCTATCCCGCCGAATGATGCGGCTTGTTTATCAGTGATTTATTAACTACAAACCTAATAAACTAGATTTTTTACCTGTCAGAAGGCGGTGGACAAACCATGGATTGCGGATCCGGTACAGAAATATGGATCAGAATACAGTTCAACTTAAGACACGTGGGCTTGAAAACACATGGGTCTTGACAATAGGCCTATTTCGGGCATGACTGCGTGATTTATGATTATTTTTTATATTTAGCCTATTGATTAAAATAGGCCTACACAGTTTAGCATAGCGCCTACATAAAGTTTGTTGATGATATTCTTATTCTATGGACCTATTCTTTCTATCTTTTGTTTATTTAATTGTTTGCTTCTATCACTGTGCAGTACTTTCACTGTGTTTTTTCATACAATTTTTATACTGACGGCGGATTGGAATTTGTCGAGTCCATGTCGTACATACATGGTTCGCATGGCGTAAGGCTACGTACACTCGAACCTGTCAGTTTACCTGCTGATGAGCGCTGATAAAAACGATACTTCAAGTATCGGATTTCCACGATACTACAAATATACGTCGTAATACGCCGGAGATCGTAACATCACTAATATATCATCTCTCTGAGAAACTGTACTAACGAACTACAATATTCGTCTCTGTGCATCATAGGTTATAAAAATAGCTATACATCAGATAGGAACTTTACCTTAAAGTTAAATATCCTTTTTTATTTTGTAACTATTTCGGCTCAAAGATTTTGATGACGGATTATCGTCGCTGAATAATAATAATGTATTTTTAAATTCAAGTCACATGCTATAGCATACAGTATGCACGCTTTAACTTTATTTTTACGCGCAAAAGCAGCTACTGCTATAGCGCGTCTTAGCCATCAAAATTCTCTCTCCGTCTGTCTGTCTGTCACAAGGGTGAATCAGTCAAAAACGGTGCAAGCTAAGATCACCAAATCTTCACCGTCGGCTGCCTGGAAAACTCTAGTTTCAGGAACCGTAAAGCTATTCCATGAGTTCAAAGAGGGTCATTCCGAACGAAGGCGCTGTGATGAAAAAGGGTAGGAAAAATTTGCGATTTCCAGCTAATAAGTGCTGTATCTCAATAACGGTGCGAGATAGGGCCTAGGTTACTATTAATCACTAATAGGAAGTCGTACACTGGCTCTCGGTTGGGTTGGCGCCGAGTTCAATGACCTTGCATGACCTTGAACGCCAAAATAGGGGTTTTATGGATTTCTTGGCAATTTCGGACTGTGAGACACATTCCAAGAGCGAATTGCGCCGAAATCAATTGAGATAGACATGGACAAACTGTGTATGCAATTTTCAGCATTAAACGTATATTTCGACGGTCTAAGTCTCGATTTTCTAGGTTCAAGGAAACCTGCGCACGAGGGCATCAGAGAGCGGTGCCCCGTAAAAGTCGTTATTTTGCCGTTGTTGGCCAGTCTTTCGTAAAAATGGTTGCAGATAGACATGGGCATGCTGCTTATCAGAACAAGCACTAGTGACGAGCTTTTTAGTCGTGTCAACACCGATGACTTTGAAAGACTTTGAACTTCCAAAATAAGGGGTTTTTATTGATTTTTGCAATTTTCTTCTGCAGCGCACACTCTAAGAATGAACTGCGACGAAATGGCTGGAGATAGACTGACAGTTTGCGAACATTAACTTCTATCGGCTTTCGCGCATCTCGTGAGCATTATCTCAAATTTCTTGTATTTTATTCTTACTTAAGCCTATCCACAGTCTTGTAGTCACAATGCGCCGTCTTCTCAACACAATGTCATTACGACAGTCGCTTAGACTTTCAAAGTTAAACGTCGGTTTTTCAGATAATGATTGGAAGGCTGTGTGTTTGTTGTATGCTTACCTAGGCTGGAAAAAATTTTATGCTTTCGGTGGTTGTTGGCAAAAAAGTAGAGACGGGGAACGAAAGAATTTTTTTTGGATTTTGAGACATGTATTACGAAAAGACTCGTAAAAACAAATCGATACACTGAATAGTACCCGTGAGAACAGTACTGGAGTAACAATACTGCAGCATAATAGATTAGATGCAAACAGTTTTTTTACAGTAAAACTTTGAAAGCAAACTAAAACTGCCAAAAAGTTTATGAGAGTAAGGTAAAAATATTAGGGACGCTGGTTTTCTAGGGACGAACGGCAACTCGAAGTGTAGTGGGATATTATTAACCTCTTCATCGGCACGTGCGTCGCCGCTACGTGAGACTCGAGAATCGATATGACCAATGATTATAGTATACAGAACGTCATTGGAGATAACACCATTGAAGCGAAAAGAGCCAACACGGGGGCTGGAAAAAACTTAGTTTACTAAATTTAGGTTTTAAGTTATTTTTTAGGTTCTAAAGTTTTTTGAGGTCTCAAAGGTTTAAAAATGTTAGAATGTTTTAAGGGTTTTTAATGTCTATAATTTTTTCAGTAGAACGAAGATGAAACGCAACTAAATTTAAAACCCAAGAAGAATACGAAGAATATCAATGTTGCAGCTGTGGCTAACACTCGGGTTTTCTGGAGAGTCCGGAAGTAACAAACGTCCGGCGCATTGTGTGATATCATAGGCTGCTGTAGCTGAACAACCGTTACCGGAATGCGTATTGCACTGCAGAGGTGCGTGGATTGTTAAGTTCGCAAATTTAGCATTCGAAGCCTCAACGCTTATAGGACTAGAAGGCGCTCGTTAGAATGCATATTTCCGCCAATTCGTGTACACAGACATACAGACACACGGACACAACGACGGACACAACGACCAATCTCATAATCTCCTTCAATTCACTTCGTTCCATTGGCGGAGATAATAATGTAGCTGCTGCTAGAGCCAGACTAGCTTTAGGTCTAAGGACAGACTTTGTTTTGCTGATGTGTTTTATCCAAACCTTGTGTAGAAACTGTCCAATGAATCCCTCTGTACATGTACAAGAATTTGCTGTAATTCTAATTGTTGTGGACCATAGTCTGTGGTCCGTAGACCACGTCGGCGCCTCAGATGGGTGCTGGGTCACGTGCATTGGTCACGTGACCCAGCACCAGGTCGATGCCGGTTAGACATTCTTTCCACGCCCCGAAATGACCAACCGTCTGTCACACAGATATACACCGACAGACGAACAGACAGCATCATCGACGATTATTATTACCAATACCGAAGCTCAATACTCATCAGCCCCTCACTAGTGAGGCGCGGAATGTTTACGTATTTCAACGTTTAAACCAAAGGTCTAAAGTTTGAACTGTGATGATAGAGTTGAGGTTTTTACGCGCGATAGCAGAGTGCATCGCGCGTCCTAGCCATCGTCTAGGCGTCTGTCTGTCCGTCTGTCTGTCACACTCGTGATCTGTATCAAAACGGTGCAAGCTAAGATCACGAAATCTTCTTGACTGCCCCGATGACTCTAGTTTATCGTGACAAAATTTCGTGCTCCTGAGTGAAGGGGTTTCCTTCGAACAAGGGCGTCAAAGAGGCGTACCCCCTTACAAAGACGTTATTTTGCCGCTATTGGCTCTTCTAGTGTGAAAACGGTTGCAGATAGGTACAGACATGTTGCTTATCATAACAAGCACTGGTCACGGGCTCTTTAATTTTATCAACATCGATGACCTTGAATGACCTTGAACCACCCAAAAAGGGATTTTAAGTGCATTTTCGCAATTTTTGAATGCAGCGCACATTTCAACGCTGAATTCCGACGAAATGGCTGGAGATAGACCAAGACAACCTGCATACGAAATTTTCAGCATTAAACGTAAATTTTAGCAGTTTAAGTCCCGACCCCCTAGATTCAAGGAAGCCGGCGAGGCGGGCGTCAAAGACGGCTACCCTCCTAAAAAGTGATTATTTTACCGCAATTATCTCGCGTAGCGTGAAAACGGTTGCAGATGGACACAGACATTCTGCTAATCGTAACAAGCAATAGTGACAAGCTTTTTATTGGTGTCAACGTCGATGACCTTAAATGACCTTGAGCCCCCAAAATAAGGGTGTTTAGTAAATTTTTTTGCGCTTTCCGGCTGCGAAACACATTTTAAGAGTGAATTGCGCCGAAATGGCTGGAGATTCACTTGGACAATCTGCGTATGTCATTTTAGCATAGAACGTACATTTTTAAGAATCTAAGATTTGATCTTTCAAATTCAGGGAGTCTTCAGTACGGAGGCTTTAAATTTAAGTACTCTTTCAGGATGCATTAATATGTTATTGCTGTAAGCCTACACTGATTGCCAAAGTGGCAAGACCGCTGCTAACGCGCGTCACGTGAGCTTTGCTTAAATTACTTGTTTTGTTCAGATATTGTTTTTAGCTGACCGTACTTAAATAACGGTCGAGCTATTGGCATGGTTGTCGTCTGTCCGTCTGTAACGAATGTACCCTGGCTAACGGGTAAATCATAGGGGAAAACTTTTTACACAAACAATTGGACATGCGTGCGAAACTCGGGCATGAAAAATTTTAGCTATCTAGTGCAAGAAGAACATTTTCAAATTTGGAGTTGAATGGACGGGGTAGGAAAAATGTGCGTTTTTCAACGGAAATCTGGCCATATCTTGGAAACGGTAAGAGATAGCCAATAGTCACTGACTAATAAGAAGTGGCATACGCCCTTTCAGATGAAATGAAAATTATCGACTTTGAATAACCTTTAAGGTCACTGACAACCAGTACGGTCGGCTATCTTACTGACAGCTGGGCTTTTTGTTATTTTAAGTAATTGAACTTTATCTGTCATTTCTTCGATCGTGTCAGACATCCTGCAAGATGAAGCTGTCAATATTCAACTTAAACTTGTCTCAAAACTTACGCCTATAATTATCAACTTTCTTCAAGTCAATTGGCTAAAATAAAATATTATTAACCTATACATTTTAAGATCAGGCTCGTCGAGTAGGGGCAAGGGGAAAGTTTTTTCGGACCCCGCGACGTTTGGGGACCGTCGCTCAGAAATATAAAGTAGGCCTACACTAGAATGCGCTATTTTAAAAAGCAACATTTAAAAAAAATTTCAAGACGGGCTCCGCGAGAATGTTTTTCCCGGGCCCCGCTGAAGCTCTCGACGTTCCTAACAAAAATAAATTGATAAAGGTAGTAAATACATCCACTTATACATCTATTTGCTTGTTGTAGGCCTATGGACACATTATGACTCTTGCGCGTCTGTCCCTTGGTCCGCCTCTTCTGTGCAGACGCATAAATGACTTGATTTGAAAACAGAAAAACGTAGAAAAAAATTGGTGCAAACGATACCCAAACAAAAGTCGACCCCCGAAATTTTCTGGACATCTGGCATCTAAGCGGACGGCCGCGTACACGTCGGTACTAACTTATAAGCCGACATATTATGTTTTTTGCCCTCTACGTTATGTGTTGAACAAATGATTGTAATCTCTTCAAATAGGCCTAAGGTTTAAAAATTTATGACACTGCACTTTTGGTTTTCTTTCGTCCGACCCTAAAACTTGTTTATTGGACTTTCAAAAATAATGGTGCAAGTTTTAGTTTGCATTCAAAGTTTTACTGAAAATACATAGGCCTAACTGCTTGCATTATGCAGCAGTATCTTTAGTTTAGTTTAAAAAAATCATATTGGCGCCCCAGTCCATACTTTGTGGCCAGACTGCAACAGGAAGCACAGACATTTGTGGGCCTAACTATCCACCGTCGCAATAGGCCGCAATACGTGCCTTGCCAGTCCGTCCGTCCATCCGTCAGTTCGTTTGTTTCATACGAGCTCGTAACTAAACAAGAAGTTCAGCTGTCGCTTGGATAGCCGACCGTCCTTGTTGTCAGTGACCTTCAAGGTCATCCAAGGTCGATGATTTTCATCTCATTTGAAAAGACGTATGCCACTTCTTATTAGTGATTAATAGTAATCTTGGTTCTATTTCTCACCGTTTTCGAGATATGGCCATTTATAGCTTGAAACTTTCCATTAAAAATTGCGGCCAAACCGCTGCAGATGAAGACATGGTTACTATTGACAGCCTTTAGGAAGTTGCTACCGCCCTGCCCGATGGTACTATCGCCGACCTCTTACGACTTACCGTTCAGCTACCGTTTTACCGTTTTACCGCACGATTGCCATAGGATAGTGCCTTATGATTCTTTAAGGTCATCCAAGGTCAATGATTTATATGTCATTTGAAAGCTAATATGTGACTTCTTATTAGTAATCAATAGCAACCTAGACCCTATCTCGCACCGTTTAGCCACAATACATCCGTGACGGACAGACAGACAGGCGGACAAACAGACAGACGGACAGACTGACAACAACCATGCCAATAGCTTGACCGTTAGGTCGGCTAAAAAGGAAAAAAAGCGTGGAGAAACCGAAATTGATGGGAACTTTTTTTCAGCGCAGTCCGGTGTGCTGCTAATTTTTATGTCAAAAAGTCAAAAGTTATTTAGACGGCTGCACAGTATGTCGGCACTGGGCTGACATTATAGTTTAAATGATTAAATCGAACGCTCTCTAGATAGATGGACTAGTAGCGTCGAGTCAAACGGCAGTTGTTGACAGGCAGTGCAAGACTGCAAAGGAGGGACGGCGCTCGTTACTGACCGAGAAATGCCGAAGACGTCCGTGTTTAGCCGAGTGTAAATGATGGAACTGACCGAGATGGCCGGCAATATTGAACATCACTGACAGATCCGAGTCATACTGTCAGTAGACCGTCGTACTATAAATCATTTCTTCCAGTTTCATACTCTCAGTCATTTTTTCTGCCTACTGGGTTCTACAGTCACATGCCGATTACCAGGGAGAGAAGAGGGTTCCGTTTTGCGCTGCATCCCTAAAATTTTATACGCAGAAAGCTTCGACACACAAAGCTAATTATTCGTGCAAAATGCTTTCGCCTACGACCCAACGCTTCCGCCATAATTCATCCGTTACATACGGACAGACAGACAGACAGACAGATGACAGACAACCGTAACATAGACGCTTACAGCATAGGCCTAGCTGTAGCTTGTCAAAAAGTGTGTAAAAATATTGAACTAGAGGAAAATAATGATATTAGGTCAAGAGGGTGTTTTTATTGCTGCATATGTTGTATACACGTGTTGATTTTCGTAGAAGTTTTTTAGCGCCATTGCAATCATTTGCAGATTTTGTTCGTCGGGTTGTAAGTCGCTGGCAGTTCATAGAAATGAAGCGACTTGTCGGCGGGTTATTTGTGCAGTCAACGCCGCTGTCATTTTTTTGCTATTGACTAAACTCCACGTTAGTAGGCTGCTTTGACTTGTTGTGGATCGGATTTGTTGTACGCCTGTAAGCTTCCACATGCAGTCTAACAAGCTGTGCAGCAGTGCATATCCACCACTTCTTGACATGTTGGTGTGTGTGTGCAACTGGTTGTACGACTTATTACTGCCCGCAGTAGCGACGACAGTATAGGCCTAGTATTCTGTTGCAAGTTTCTTTTCATGAATGTGATGGCCTAACTCATGAACCGGTGCACTTAGCTCAATGAAGTTTTGGACGAACATCTACCTCGTCAACTTCTAAAAGTCTGTTGAATTTCAAGGTCGTAGATTAAAGAATAAAAATCAAGGTCGCGGGATAGGATTTTTAGATTTCTCACTATTGAGAGTTCATGCAAAAAGTTCGTTTACAGGATTAATCAAATTACTGACGGATTTGCCTGAAATTTGTCAAAATCCCCCGGACATAATTCCACGGATTTTCAAAATGTTGCACAGGCATGACCCGCGGTCAGTACTTAGCCTTATCTTGTTGTCTAATGAAGTCTGTAATAAGTCGTATGTAGTGGAGTTTGATCCACAGGCTACATGCACTGCAGTATACAATATACTTCGTTAACTCGCGTGGTTGTTTTGCAGCGGGACAGCTGTTGCAAAAACGTTTCTTCTTGATTTATCAGAATTCTGACCCGAAGTACATACGTATCTCGTTCCCGCGGACGTTTGTTATCTAGGTCAACTCAGTCTGGCCGTCCCTCGATGGACGGACACTACGGACACCGGTGTTCGTGTTTTGTAAAACAGTTGCGCGACGTTTTAAGAGATATGATTATATTTTAGCGCCAAACATTTCTGCAATAAATGTAAAATATAGGCCTAATACAGATTTTTTTTCACAATATTTTGCGTCGTTTTGTTTTAGGGCCTACGTGCAACCGCGCGGCCGTGACTTGCAAAACCTGGTCCATTACATACAGTGGATTTCACCAATTAGTTCCGGAATTTACTAAAGAGTCAGCAGTGGCGTCGTGGCAGGGGGAGGTCCAAAGCAATTGCCTCCTAAATTTTGGGGTGTCGGAAAAAAATTGTCAGAAAATTATTTTCGTCAGAAAATTTTCGTTTGGAAATTAACGCATTTAGGAATTATCACGAGTTAAATTTATAACGAGCGTTACAAAATTAACGTATACATACGTAAATTTCGTAAAAATGTAAAATTATGTGCCGAACCTCCCATTTTCTCTAAACTTTAGGAGCAAAATTAAAAATGTGATTATTCATAATATCTTTTATTAAAAATTTGCAGCTGTTTGTCGGAAAATGGCAACTTTCTGCTTCGTCTACAATTTTGACCTCTGTACGCCGCTTGGGTCAACCATTTCATGCAAGGAGTCAAGCCTTCCGCAATCCCCGACAAACTTCTTGTTTAGCTGAGACAGTGTTGCGTTGCGATGCCCGTCATGCAGAGTGTGCCCATGTAGTACAGTACTACAAATTAAGACCGTTAGCTGGTGCCATTCAGCTGCCAGTTCTGGGAGTCGAAAGCCGTACGGCTGCAGTCACGAGTTATTGTGTGAAAACCCCAGCTCAGTGCGTACAGCATATAGGCTTCAAGCGCCAACGTTATAGAAGCAATGGCGTTGCCCCATAGTGCCTATATAGAACGGGTCAGCGACGTTGAGGCGCTCCTGCAGTCATGACGTGCACTTGATTCTTGGTGATCTTTGCAGCTTCTGCATCTCGGCCCAAAATAAAACGTTTTTGCAAACTTGGGCAAATATTACCACATATTATGATAACACAAACATCACTTACAAACGGATTTTAAAAAAAAACTTGGAGCTACTTGTAGGCCTACGCCTAAACTGCACAACAAGAACGCTTTGATGTGTCACTAGTAAAACCCTTGCTCAAGGCTAAGTAATACTGCCCGCGGGTATCATACAGACAAAACGCACAAAAATCACGTGCAGACCTTCATCATCATCGACAACCGTGGGCTCAATGCCCGTTGGTGTCTGACGCCATTCTTACTATCGCTGCCCACCGCTGCCTATCTAGGGCAGCGTGGCTCAACTCCTGCAGGGTTGCCCCACACCACTG
>Ga0209367_1009483_pt1 | contig 13187 bp, 6 predicted proteins | sample WorMetLIZISLAND2_FD_187412 | JGI IMG/M metagenome (GOLD analysis project Ga0209367, IMG submission 187412) | Marine gutless worms symbiont microbial communities from Max Planck institute for Marine Microbiology, Germany - Olavius geniculatus... ... | reverse complement strand
TACATTCACAGTGATATCTACACATAGCATTAGACACACATCTACGATGCCAGGGCAGAGGTGCTACAAACACGACTGACGACTAAATCAACAAGAAAATGTAACGCACATGACGAGAAATACTACGGTAAGCTTAATCAGACGCGAAAAATAAATCGACAGCACGATTTTCTACAAGCGTCATACACACATCTCGGCCACATCTCACTAAGACACAGCGCAGCTTGACAGGTATCTTTCGGGTGGGTTTTTATAAGAAGCTAACATGCAATAACCCTTGGTGACGCTGTGCTTGGTAGACCGACGACATGTGCTGCGGAGCTAAACATATAGCAGCGCGAGATGCTACTTCCAAGTCTAGATACGACGTAAGTTCACTGTTGCTTTTATTCCTGGAACAACGTGCACTTTGATCGCGTGTTGGTTTATTTAAAAGCGTCTAAATGATTTACACTGTAAAACAAAAAACTTGAAATCCGTAGGCCTACTATTGCATGTTATTGCAAATTGTAAAAAATGATGATTCAGGAATTTTGTTGCTTAGTTTATGCACTCATCAATAAATTTTTAATCAAGTGACTATTGATTGGTTACCATGTTGTTGTATTGTAGTAAAATTCTGTTAAAAATACCTAACGTGTTTGTCAGTTGTCTCAGTCCGTTTGTTATTTTTTTGTCCGCACAGTTGCAGAAAGAGTCATAAACGAGTTCTGGTGAAATTTGTGAAGAAATGAGGCATGGCCCAAGGAACTAAACAATTATTTTGATGGTTCTCTCGAGGCCACGGTCCGGATTTAGTGCTCTTGGATACGACAACGATATATTCTTTTGCGATTCCCAGGCAACCGAGCTCGGGAAAAGCTTAAATGCTTTTGATGTTATTTAATTCATGTAATATGCTGAGTCGTTTTATCTGATATACTTGCAGACGTACATCAGAATCAGAAACAACAGAGAAAATAGACTTGGTAAGTTTACACGCATTGTTTATATATTAATCAACTTACTGTTGTGTTTTATCCGATATTAACAGTGTTTCTTTCATTGCATTATTACTGTCCGTGTTTTTATTGATATCGTCTATAATAAGCTTTAAGTATCTAAAACTTTACGCTGCATTATTGTGCGGTTTTCCTAGCAGGTCGCAATACGCGTCTTGTCCGTTCGTCGGTTCGTCCTCACGTTTGCTCTAAAGCAAGGAAGCATAGTGTTGTAGCTCAACACTGTCTTGTGTTTCACAGTTAAAACATTTGGTGAAGACTCTGACAGTGACAGTTATGTTCAGTAATAATTATTTTTGACGTTTTTTAACGTTGTACATTTTTTCGTTTGTATTATTGCTGATTTAACCTACCTGACACGGTAAATACAGATTTTTACGACACTATTCAGATAACGAGCAGTATTAACTGCAAAACTGTAAAAGGGCAGATTTTGTTGTTGAATACACGCAATATATAAGTATAAACGCACGTGTTGTCTTACGTTCGGGGTGTTGTTTATATACACAGCGAAAATACGAAGTCGTCGAAAGCGCCTGCATGACGAGATGATCTATGATCAGCTGCAACATCAGCAACAACATCAGCAACTGCTGCAGCAGCAGCAGCAGCAGCAGCATGATGTGCCGTCGCTTGTTAGACAAGTTGCTGTCAACGGACACAAAGATGGCGTCTATCTGCAGCCATGTCTTGTATGTCACATGTCACTCTTTCTGAACACACTATTACGCGGTCGTCCGATAATAGGTCGCATTACGGGGTTTGCCCGTCTGCACGTGTCTCTGTTTTCTGTTGTCTAACGTACGAGATTTTAACTTGATGTTTGTTCGTCCATCCGTCCATATGCGACGCGCTAGCAATTAGTCAAAAGAAGACGAGCTAAAATCACGACATCTTCACTGTCATCAACTTCCAGTCTGCTGTCAGGATCTTCGAAATTTTGGCAAAAATTCAAAGAAGTCGGGCCGACCGAAAACGCTATGTGATATTGGCATAGAAAAAATCTGCTTTTTTGGTCAATAAGTCGCCGTGTCTCAGAAACGCTTATGTTTAAGACCAAGCTTAGTCTTACCATTGTTCGCTGAAGCCGGTAGGTTACCGAGCTCCAACCTAATGCACGATTTTGAGGCTCTGTTTTCTTAGCGGTAGCTGAGCTTCTTGTTGCTGACATCGTGCATTGTGTGACTGCGTAGAGAGAGGACGAACCTGCAGCAAGCGCTAACGATGAAACAGCCGTTGACGTGATCGCTGTCGATGACCAGGACAAGCAAAACGTCAGCGATTGCAAGTTGCCGGAACAGATAACTGCAGGTTCGTTCGTATACGGCGCTGAAACATGTGCTACGTCTTATCGGCTTGCAGTAGGTACAATAATTTAGCTTTTGTAACTTTGTCTTTACAGTAAACATACAGCGCTTTTAAGAGCGATCGCGGATGTAACTTTTGAAGTCACTAAAGAAGTCGTCTTTTACACCGGGTGGCGCAAGAACGCACAATTCATCAGGAAATATGCCAGAAAATCGTTGGTTGCAGTTTTGGTTAATATACACCGTGTTTCGAAAAACAGTCAAAATTGTTTTTGTCATAACTTTGTTACATGTTCACTAAATTTGATAATGTTTGACATGGAGATAACCAAGACAATGAAATTATGCAAGGTGCATTCATTTTCCATCTCACCTAATTTTTGTCAACGCACTATCATGTGAAACACAGATTTTCCAAATTGTTGCATAACGCTAAATTTTTTTTCAAGTAAACGCTGTAACGACGTAATAAGGCACAAAATAAATCTCACTGTAAAGTATTTAGCAAAATTATAAGTTAATATAACAAATCGCTTGCAAATCATCAAAATTTATGTCCAAAGTGGGCCCTGCATAAAAAGACAATGGCTTAAATGCAACGCCACTGGTTGAGAGCGGAATTAACAAACGACTGATCAAACTGCATTCACCCATCGATTAGACGTGTTTTAAGCTCACCAGTCAGCTATTTTGTTGTCTATTGTTTTTGCCATAAAATATTTGATACCACAATTTGTTTGCCAGTAGTCGTTGTATGACAAAATAGTGTGGAGCCTCTTAAGCCGTCGTATAGACGACAATGACGACCATGCGATGCGAGATCAGTTTATCTTCCAAAGCCCTGATGAGCTGTGTTGGGCTTACGACCTTTTACTATTCGCACAAACTATCCAGATTCCAGATACTTCAGTTTCTGACACCTCTCGCTCTTTTTTCTCTATCTTTTTAGTCACAAGCAAATCTGTGAAATTGTGTAAGATGATTTTGTGTAGAATGCGGGAATGAGATCAGCAGAAAGCAGACAGAGGATAAGAGCACGCGGACAGATGATAATGGTCTATCATCACCACTAGCAACACTAGCATCATCACCGTCGTCATCATCATCAGCAGCAGCAGCAGCAGAAGCCGCACCAGTGACAGTGATGTCAAACTGTGACGTCAACGCCAACAAGGATCGATTCATGTGCACCGTCTGCCTGGTACCGTTCAAACTCTATTGTCTAGCCTGTCTTATTCGAAACGTGCTTAAAATCACACGACTAAAACCGTAAGGAAAAGTCAGAGTTATGTAAATCTTTAAAAAATGTGATTTGCAAGAAATCGTCAGAAAAACTTGACTATGTTGCTGACGTGAAAAAACTTAGAAAAAAAACCATACAGGTTGGGCCAAAAAGTTTTTACTCCCAATTCGCATAGGCTGTTCTCTGTTATGGCAGACACAGGGTAAAACAAGGTAGATAGGCCCTATATATCTCAGGAAAGAACAGTCGACCAAAATGCAAAATGAGTCAAATATGCAACACTAGTTCGTCGCAGCGTAATAATTTACCGTTCATTTATGTGCAATGACTAGTAAACAGAATGCATTCATTACTTATTGTATAGTTGTTTTCGACGTTGTGTTGCTTGCAGCAACCGTACGTGGAGCCGCTGATCTCGGTGCAATGCTGGCACGTGCATTGTGAACGATGCTGGCTTCAAGTTCTACAGGTAAATTACCAATCGTCCCTATTGTTCTCATCGATTACGCAGTAATACATTGGAATGGGCAGAACTACAAAGCAGATCAAATGCTGACGTAGACTGTAGCTGAACAATTATAGAGAAACATGTCAACCCAATGCCGACATAGTATGCAGTCGTCATTCCTGACGTAGAAACAGTTTGACCTAATTATCGCGAATGTCATACGCTTTTGCGAAATATTAATTAGGCCAAGTAACCGTGATCATTAACCTTGAAAATTGGCAAGCTGGTTACTGTCGTAGAAAGAAACGTTTACCACAATTTTGCTATTTTTTTCTGCCTCTTGCCGAGTTAGGAACCAGTGATGGGATGATTATATGACCGACGGAAGGCCATACGAACTATTAGGACGGGTCGCATAATTGCGCACAACGAACAACCAGCTTAATAAACTCTCGGCAACCAAAGTAGCAAATTATTGAGAAAAAACATAGAGCACAGGCCCTTCAACTGTATACCATCATACCAAGTTACGAACAATACTGGTGGAAAGGATTCATTGGTAAAGCAAATAAGTTTCGGGCCTGCAGTGAATAAGTAAAAAAAGTCCAGAACATTGAAAACTATAGCAGAATAAGAATGTTCAGGAACGTCAGTTACGGCAGAAAACTGGACGAAAAAGTGAACAAGATGGCTTTATTGGCAGTTAAGCTAATAGACTATGCAACGTATGATAGGCTTACCTTTGTCTGAATAATTAAAACAATAAATGCAGACTTTCTGCATTGGAAGTAAAGCTGTTTTTGTAACAAATTATTATTTTTGAGTTAATTGATTACGCGCGTCTGTAATTTAGAATCCGCATCCGGTTTGTCCACAGTGTGACGTCACTACGACAAGTGCAAGTCTACAAAGAATACGTATTTGACCTGCTACTTACTTACGCGCTGCGTTTTTGGCATGAACAGTCGGTTGATGTGGAAAGTCGACTCGAAGACGCTCGACATTTCAGACGAAGTTCGAAACATAAGCCTAAACACGATGATGTTTATCTTGAGTCTACGCTTCTACAGATTTGTTGTGTAATAATTTAAACGAACTATTTTCCGACTTTGGTTTAGTTAGCCCTATTTGCGTTTTGCAGTTGTCAGTGGTCGATTAAACACTAAACTGGAAACATAATTTTGCAACGTGTCAGAGGCCGTAAATATATAGAACGCAGTTTTCTGCATTGCAAATTTGAAATCCGATTATTGTGCATGCATTTGTCAGTATTACTAATTAAACAATGATCTGCGTCACAAACACGTTAATAAATTACTGATACACATTCATATCTAAAATTACATTTTTATGTTGAGCTAATTCGATGTTTGTAGTATCCTGTTAAAAAGTAATTTTTTCTGGTCAATGCGTCAACTTTTCTATTTCGTTTGTTGTTTTAACTGAACTGCTAAGCATTATGTCCAACAAGTGATTGTGATTGATTTTAATATAAGTTTATGGTTTAATTGTATATAGCGGGGCATCTTTAAGCCTTTTAACTAGTTTTCATTCAGAGTAGTCGTGCGGATATTGTTGTAACATAAATTTGCTTGTTACTTTAATAATCATGACATACGTCGTTTATTGATCGTTCGATGTTGTTTGGTGGAGTGCGTGGAGTAAATGCGCTTTGACTTAATAAATTCAATCAATTTTTGCATTTTTACGCAAATCGCCATTTTATAGGCCATTTAAACTGAACGGTAAATAATACGAACGATTGTCGAAAAGTGCTCAGTTTAACCTCATAATGTAGCGTGAGGATTCGGCGGTTTTTGCTGCACTTTGAGGCGGAAATGGTAAAAAAATTGGGAAAGTTAGTCGAAGTCGCCCTACAGTGATTTCTGAAAGTGGGCGCCGGTGTCGACAACGGTCACCTACACGTACAAACTGTTGTCGGTCGCAACACTCACTCGGGGACAATAAAAACGCGTAAATGCGTCGGCGCCCTTGCAGCCTTACATCGCTTCCTATACGCGGCCAGTCGTGATTGGATCATATAAGCGAGCGAGTCGGCGATCTATCGGCGGGTCGGGTCATCCGGCTAGCTGTGGGTCGAACAGAAAGGTCAGGCGTGTAGGGTCATGTCGCAGCAACACCATCAGTTGTCAGTGAACTCAAGCGTTGCTTGCTGCGGCTGCATGGCACACTGTCCGCGGACCCGTCTCCATCGCTCGATCTCAGCGTCCGGACCCTGCACTGCATCACGGCATCAAACAGCAGCAGCAGCTGATGCATGCTGAATGCCGACGTCGGATTATGCAGCGGTCTCTATTGCTAGCTGCGTCAAAAACTTCGCGCTGCAATACGCGAAATGGAGTGTGGTTGCATCCACCTGCGCTGCCAGTTATTCCAGTTATTTAAGCTAGTTATTTCGAATTCGAAGTATTCCTTGCCAGTTTATGCATTTCATATGACAGCGGTGATTTCGCCGTTTTGGCTTAGTGTAAACAAAGCTAAGCGTATACACTGAGATAAGTGCCCGTTTGTCTTACCCAAACCAACTCAGTCTGGCCATCCTTCCGTGACTGTGAATGGATCAGTGAGTGCTGATGATGCTAACCCACAACTATAGAAGAAACGGTGTTCTACGCATAGTATGCCAGCGTAGGCCTACTTCTTCAGTAAGTTATAAATTGGCTTACTAATCAGGTAAAATAGCTCACGGTATAACGCTGAACATGGTAACAAAAAAGAATTAACTATTCGGCTTTTGGTGTTGGGCTTAGGCTTTCTCAGCTTTTCTTTAATGAACAAAATCAAAATGAAATGTGGTCTTTTAGCACAGAAGAAGCTGTCATCAGTACTTACCCTGAACTTTTAACCTTTTGCTTTTAAATATTAACTGATTTTAGCGCGTCTTAGCCATCGCAATTCTGCCTGTTCGTCTGTCCGTCCGTCTGTCTGACGCACGGGTGAATCAGTCAAAAACGGTCTAAGCTAGGATTACCAAATCTTCACCATCGGCTGCCTGGAAGACTCTAGTTTCAGGAACCGTAAAGCTTTTCCATAAATTCGAAGGGGGTCACCCCGAACGAGGGCACTAAATGAGAGGGGGTGGACAAAATAAGAGGTTTTATGGCTTTTTTGGCAATTTCGGGCTGCGACACAAGTCTATATCATTCACAAGGTGGCGCCACGGAACTATCGATATGCGATCCAGATAGAGAATTTGGTATTTGTATATTAACTTAGCGTGAACCGTAACTGCTATAGGCTTTCGCGCGTCTCGTGAGCATTAGCTCAAATTCCTCATTTAGCGGGCGATGGAAGCGTAGCATGACTGGTAGATGGGTAGTGGGTGTCACAAGTCGCCATCACGCTCTGCTGCTGCTGCTGCTGCTGTCTCTGTGGGTCTGTTTCACACGATTAGCTCCGACGACATTCGGTCCTTCCATCGTACACGACGACCGACGACCACTGGCACAGCGTCGACACTGCTTAACCTTCGACCTCGTGATCTGTGCCAGTAGGGTCCACGTCGTCCGTCGTCGGTCGGTCGGCTGGCCGGGCTGGGATAGATTAATTGACGGATGCCGGCCGAATGGACGTCGCGCAGCGGCAATTTGCACTTAGATCGCCTGCTTTACGCCCGATTAACTCCATCGAAGCGTGCGACAGCGATTGACCGCGGCCCACTAGCAACGTCAGCCTCCGCAGCCGCAGCATCTGAGATCTACAGTGTCTGTCCACCCATCTCCATCCGGCACTAACTCAAGCGTATAGTGACGACATCAAATCCGAATGCGCGGCATAAAATGAACGCACGAATGAACGTCACTTTCTCTCCCGCTGCACTAGCCACTCCACTCTACTAAAATGAACGATTTTTTTCGCAAAAACAGTGCTGCAAATACAACATCGTTTAACTTTAGAATTTAGCTGTTTATAATGTTATTGCACAAACTGATGATTACTAGTAGTAGGCCTAGTACGTAAATGATGTGCCCAGATGCGCCAATAAAAAACTTTTATGGAAAATTCTCCGAATAATAACAGACTTTTTACTAAAATGCAATTTGTTGAATTAAACAAAACGCTTCAACTACAATAATATTTGCTTAATAGTTAAGCTAAATTTTGGTTAAAATTTATAAAATTGGTACAAAATTGTTACTTTTCAAATAAATAAAATTTTTTATAACAGATTATTTATTATTAGTGTATTCTGTTGAACAAAATGACCAAAAAACTAGCAATAGGCCTACAGGGTGGGCCAAAAAACGTGCCACTTTACTTTTGTTTATATCTTCACCAATTATTGACCGATTTTCAAAATTCTTTTAGGCTCACTATCACATTTCGCAGACAATTTGCGATAATGCGATTATTATAGATCTTACATACCGTAAATGCGTCTCTACACTGCCTTGTGAAATATCACAAGACTAGACAAGACACTAGACTGTGTGGGTATAACACAGTCTAGTGTCATACGAATCATTGCAATGCTGGTCTGAAGCGTTTTTTTCATTTACCTACTTACATTTTTATTATTATCGTTAGTTTTTGCTTACATTTATGTTTCACAAGATAGTGTATGTTGTAGAAACGCAGTTACCGTGTGGTGGGATATATAATAATTACATTATTCAAATTGTCTGCAAAGTGTGCTAGTGATAGAATTTTGAAAATCGGTCAATAATTGGCGAAGTGGCACGTTTTTTAATGGCCTACGGTGTAGATTTGAAAATCGTGTCGTTTCAGGTGCAATAGTGTATTGTAGTTACATTAAAATTGGTGTCAGAGCAGCAAAAGGATTACCATAACTGAACAACATGAATAGGGCCTACAGTATATTTCACGTGGTTTGTAAGAAATCGTTCGACACAAACAAACGATATCACTGATATCACTGCGATGTGGAAACCTTCACACAGAATACTATGAGCTAACGGCGTGTCTGAACGGGGAGGCGTCGTGTGACGACGACATTATACACGGTCGAACAGTCGTGTTCATATCGTCGGCGGAGATTTCATTTCAAATATTGATGCGTCAAGTGAACGGGCGGACAAGCTGACGACGACGGGGCCGCTGCAGTATAGACGGATGGACAGAGTTCACAGCTGATCATCTAAGTGCTTCGACGTTCGACTACAGACTTGACCTGCCGTCGTCGACACACCGCGCGCAGTCATCAGTCATCGCAGCACAGAATACGCAGCGTGCAGTGTCCTACGCGCCGGCTTCATTCCATTTGTCTTCGTACAGCGTCGGCGCGTTCAGATTGCTTATCACTGGCTGCAGCGTCAGCGTCACATCATTGGAACACGAATACACGATGTCGCCAGACGCCATGCAGATGTGAACGCGACGACGATGACGCCGCACCAGCTGCAGTAACGATTAGCAAAACAAACGTACATACAAACGATGCTTAACATGTTCGGCCGAACAGGAGCCATTTTCCGCCGCAAAAAAACTGGCCACACAGTTCTGATAATGTCGAAAAGCAGTGGACATTTTGCTTAAGATTTTCAACCTTTAAAGTAAAAATTGACACATTGGTTACTCGAGGGAGCGTTTATATTGTGCTTTTCTAAATCTTTTTGTTTTCGAGTTACGAGCCAGCACGAGACATAAACAGACAGACAGACGGGCAAGACCCATAATGCGGCATCATTTCAGTGAGACGCTGCATGCTAGGTTGTTGAATTAGTGATCGAACTCGCTTCAGTCTTAAAACTCAAGCTTATTTGCTCTATCAATCTGGTAGTACACTCATCAGCTGTTCAGAATACCCAGCACCGAAAACAATAAGCCTATGCGGTATCGTGTCGACGTGTATAGCTGTTTACTTTACGACACTAAAAAGTAACAAAAAATCGGACAGCTTCTACATGTGTGTCTTTTTGTACCAGTTGATTAACTCAACTGCCGTAGGCCTACAATACATGCTCCAGCGCATGAAGACAGAGTTGTCCTCTGATGATCCGTCCCACTGCAGCGACCATAAGCCAATAATCCCGTCACCGCCGACGCCGCCGCCCCAGCCGGTTATTGCAATTCCTATGCAGCTGTATCATCATTCGTCTGTCTTATACGAAGTCATGCATGTGCATATAGTATTTGCGGCTCTGCGGCCGACAATTGGGCAGACCGACCGACCTATGACGTACAGTAGGCTACTATCATTTCGATGTTCTGTTGCCGCTGCCGCATGCATTGACAGTATAGCGGCTGGTCCATAAAAGTAATCTCTTAGCTTTCATATATTCACGACTTTATCTTAAAATACCGGCACTAACCAATTTAGAAAATTATTTCATTAGCCACATTAGTGATAAACTTAAAATATATTATCTACCACGTGTCGCGAAATATAGTCCGCTTTAGAACTATAGCAGAGGCAAGTGGCTTAACTTACTTATTCTAACGCTGAAAAACCTACATTCCACAAAAAGCGTAGAAATAGGTTTGGGGTGTTCTAGGATCTTTAGTGATCACGGGATAACATATTTACTGCACAGTACATCGATGAAAAAAAAATTTGGAAAATAGGTCAGCATTTGATGCAGTTATGAGATGACGAAAAGTTTGGGGGTTAAGCCAATTAGCATGCGTGCCGCTGTTGTCCTGATAAGAAATGCACAACAGTGGTCTACTGACGATGATATATGTTGCTCTGTTTGCACTTTCGTACTGTTCTGTTTTTTATGCAATAGCCGTACATAGTGTGTGGCATTTGATTTTATCTCAGAATTGTGTTGTACTAAAATCAGTTGGCTAACTGACCACGTAAAATTTCGTTTAGGAATACAAATGTCAAATGAATACATTCATGAATACAGAATCATTTTAAGACTTTGTGACCTTCACCTTTGATCTTTTGACCTTAAAATCGGCGCACCGATCATTCTTGTCTCCCGGAACGTTCACGCCAATTTTGTTTGTTCTACGCATTTTTGCTTTCGAGTCAAAATGCATGTAGCGCATAGACAAGACATGAGAAAGAAGAAGCATCTTGATAGCACTTTACGTTGCAGCGGCACTGCAGTCTGTTAGTGAACATTCATCGAGCGAGCGCCGAGTGAGAATGGTATAGGTCGGTCGTTCGGGGCGTGATGTCGCCGGACGCTCTGAAGCCATTACTCACAATCTAACATCGCCTTAGACGTCGTTGCGCCCGCCGCCGACAAATTGACACTTCCATCTACCGGTCCGCGCGCCTCGCCGGCCAGAATATTTAAAACCTCTCATCACTGCTCAATTTGTCCCGCGAGGCCGGCGAGCCGCGTGAAACCAGATTACACGAGGACGTGTTGCCGGTGACTCGCTTGGGACGACGCTGGGTGGCCACCGGCCGGCGACATCTGTCCGTCGTCCCAGAAGCTCGTCTCTGACCACGGCATTGGTGCCCACTGCCCAGGCGAGGTTTGTTTGCGGCGGGCACTAAGCGAGTTAGAGCGACGTTGTCGCGACACTTGATCTCCCGCATTATCGCTCGTCGACACGCATTAATTTTGATCGTCTCTCGCGTCTGCAGTTTGCCGCTCCGACACCACATCTCGTTTCACGCCGCTTCCGATACGTCACGTGACCATCACCATGTGATCAGCAATCTTGCCGCTGTCGCAGCGCCATATTGATCTCGTCCTTACATCGTTTCGTATTGCACCACTGACGGTTCGCTTCAGACGTTGATGACAGAAAATATATTTGAGGAGCGCAAAGTTCCGTTCACATATTAATTTTAATGCCTGAATAGATTTGTTCGGCAGCTATATATAAATCTTTATTCACCATGAGAGGTAGCAAACAAATACTAAATAAAAGAAAAACTTAACTAATTACAGTTCATACAGTTCATATATAGCTGAATAGTTCGTACTTTCACACAGAACATAATAGGGCCAACGACAGCGACACGCATCGATAGCAACAACTATGACAAACCCTTTTTCACTAAGTATTTCTCGTGCCTTTTGAGCAACAACTCACTTGGAAGTCTAAAGTCAAAATAGCTTAAACATGCATTAATTACTACCATGTTCAAAGTGCAGAATAGTGTCATAAAAACGCATGACTGCAAAGTCCAGTGAACGCTGGTCAGCTTCTGTTAGGGAGCAAACTTCGAGTCCGTACAGTAACATGGGTAAGCACTTTGTTTTAATTAGGTGAAGAACCACTTTTTCGGAAGCGGCTCTACTAACCTTGCCAAATATAGAGTTAGATGAACGATAGAAATTTCTTTCGGCATGATCCAGCAAACACTTGAATTTGACAGAACGCACAATAAATACATCAAGATATCGTAGTTGATCAACCCCCTGTAGAGACTAGCCAGATGTCAACACAATGTTGTCATATTTAACACTGTAACGTGGCCCGATACGTATACAGATAGACTTTCGAAAGTTGACTTGCATGTCCAATAAATCGAGTTCCACTTGGAATGCATTTACGAGTTGCTGTAAATTACAAACAAAAGGTGCCATTATTAGAATGTCGTCCGCATATAACACCACGAAGCAGCGTTGACTGATGGGTAATTGGCTAACTATGTCATTTAAATACACAGCAAATAATTGCGGGGAAAGCACAGAACCCTGGCGCACTCCAAATTTGATTTGAATAAAATCTGACGTTACATTATTCCATTTTATGCAGGTCCAGCAGTTTGAAAACCAGTTTTCGAATATACATAGTAGTGTGTTTGGAATGCGCCTTTGCATTAACTTAATGTACAGTGCGTGATGATTGACCTTATCGAAGGCTTTAGTCAAGTCTAGGGCGCATAGATTTACGGTGCTACCACCATTAATGAAACGTTCTACTGTCTTTCGTACGGTGTAAATAGCGTCCGTACAAGCCAGGCCTTTTTAAAAACCGAACTGATTGTCAGTAGTATTAAGAAAGCAGCCGAATCTGTCTAATATGCAGTGCTCGAAAACTTTGAAGATAACCGAGCTAATTGCGATTCCTCGAAAATCGTCAGTTTTAACAGACTTGACGCGGCTGTCTTGCTATTACAAACAGCAAGTGAAAACCAGAAAAATAAGTCACACTTAATGCGGGTGCTGTTATTCTGGACTAGAGAGCTGCGCGGGGACGACAATTTATCCCCATCCCCATCCATACCCGTGAACTTGAAATCTATCCCAAACCGTCCCCGCTAAACCCTGTCTCCATCCCCATCCATC
>Ga0209367_1009482_pt1 | contig 13188 bp, 6 predicted proteins | sample WorMetLIZISLAND2_FD_187412 | JGI IMG/M metagenome (GOLD analysis project Ga0209367, IMG submission 187412) | Marine gutless worms symbiont microbial communities from Max Planck institute for Marine Microbiology, Germany - Olavius geniculatus... ... | reverse complement strand
GTAAATCATAGTGTCACTTTCCTGTTTTAGCTTATGCAGAATTTATTTCTTTTGTTTAACTGAGCAGTTGTGCAATAATGAACATGTCATTTTAGCAGCATTTAGTTTTATGCATGATATTTGCATCGGTAGCTGAAGATTAAATGAAAAAGTTAGAATAGGCCTACCTCCCCCCGTACAACAGTGTCATACTTACTTACTGACTTACTTACTTACTACCCGACGGGTACCAGGGTACCCGCTAAGCTACCCGGTCGGGTACCCGGGTAACGAATTACCCGATAACGGCAGCCCTACTCAGTGTGCGACTTTGTTTCATATAAGCTGATCTGTAATTAGGCTACGCAAAATGTCATAAAATAAAAATAGAATAAATAAATATATATTGATTGATTTATCGAATATTGGTTGATATAAATATTGACTGATTTTCCATTTTTTTCGCTGGCACAAAGCAGAAAACTTGAAACATAATTAGTAAGAAGTGAAAACGAAGTGATCAGTGTAAATCCCACCACACCGCAAATGAGTCGCTATGTTTTTTTGTAAAATGTTTAAAAAAACTGCGCTGTTCACGAAGTGGCATGGCAAAGACCTTCTCGTCAGCCAGAGTACAAACGCAGAAACTGATGAACAGACGACAATACTAGTACCATAAACGCGACCTTTAGTAGGCCTACGGTCGGCTAAAAATGGTAAGGGAGCTTGAACCTGAGCGAATACGTGTCATGGTAGACAGCGAAAAAAAGTTTTTGGCTTATATCGCATTTACGTGACAGATAGGCTGAGTTAACAAACACGGTGGTGCATGAATTCAAAAAGTTTCGTGAATTTTACGCGTTCGAGATGCACAACGAAAGATTACGAGACGAAGGTTACTACGAGTAGGCCTATAATAGCTGCAGCTTCGTCTCCGTCGTGACGTCATCTGGTTATTGTGAACTGATCAATGTCGTGATTCTAGTGTTAGAGACTGGGAGATCGGTTCTGCGAGCGGGGAAAGCGAAAGATGGTTTACGCCAGGCAGCTGGATTGAAAAGCAGAAACGGTAAACACAATTTACTGTATAATTTACGACATTATTGTGCCATGTTCTTTGCTGTTGCATTGCAAATTCCATATTCATGAGCGAAGGTTCAGTCTGCTGTGCATGCGGTGAAAAATCATAAAAGAAATAGAGCAATAATGTTCTGTGATCATCAAACTTAAAAAAGACTATTTCTTTCTATTGTTTTACACTGTAATATACGTATGTATCATGTTTACTAAACGCGTGTGTGCCTTATTTTTTTGTATAAATGAGATATAGGCTCAACTTGAACTTATTCTTGCGCAACATCGACGAAACTTTTGTCACTTTTCTTAGCGATTTTCATCATCGCAAATGTTTAAAAATAGAAAAGCAATTAACGTGTTTAAAAGCTAATTTTTACAAGATATAAAAGTAACATATATTGTTTATAAATTTGTAATTTAAATAGGTTTAAATGTCATTTTTACTGTCCAGGAACGGCGCTGGTCTGTCGTGACTATCTGAAAGCAGCGTGAAGAGAAGAGATTAAGCTTCAACAACGAAAATGCTTAAAAATAAAAACGCGTGTTAGGTTTTTGAAAATTGATTTTTGCAACATGAAAATAACAAACATTGTGTGAAATACGTCTGAAACTGTAAATGGCATGTCTGTCCAGGAACGGCGCGGATCTGCCGTGTGTGACGATCTGAAAGTCCCGTGAGGAGGAGATCGAGATTATGCTTAAGAGAGGAAAATAATTAACATCAGGAGAGCAGAGCGGAGCGGCCGGCAGAATGGTGATCGGCGACGTGTTGAGGTGTCTCTTCGTCTCGTGTCGTCTGTTCCTCGCTCTCGTTTTCGTCGTCAACGTTCTGGTCTGGTTCTTCGTGGACGACGACGATAATGACGAAGCCGTTGACGGGGGCGCCAGGGGACGCCCAGTCCGGGAAAATCCAGAGGGACAACCGTCGACGAACACCACGGGCAGCGGTCGAGCGCCGTGCGTTCGATCTCTGTGCGGCTTCTGGGCGTGCAGACGGACCGCTCAACCACCGCCGCCCCCGACGCCGCCCCCGTCTCGGGTAGATGCACGTCGATGTACTCGTATTTTTATTTTAGAGCTGCTTTTATTAAGTATGGTTTTTATGTTATGGACTTGCTTGCTCATGCTTTCACTTGTGGCCACACGGTTAAATTGATTAAACAAAGTTTTTTCTCATTAGTTTCAGCTATACTGCACTTACAAAATCGGCTACCCACTCTTAGGCAAACAGTTGAACAGATTAGGCTAACTTTTTGGCTAACCGTTAAGCTGTAGGCCTAAAGTTCTGGCCCTTTGCTAAGAAGTGTTTGTCCGTCTGTCGTCTGTCTGTCTGTTTGTAACTGATGTACTGTGGCTAAACGGCAAGTTTTAGTGGTAAAATTTTTACAAGAATAATTAACCCCATGTCAAGGCTTTTTGATGGCAAAATTTGGGCGATGCAATGCAAAAAGAATATTTTCAAATTTGAAATTAATTGAAGCGGGTAGGAAAAAAATGTGCGTTTTTAAGCGAAAGCTGGCCGTATCTCAGAAACGGTGAGAAATAAAGCCAACCAAGGTTGCTATTAATCACTATTAAAAGTCGCATAAGCCCTTTTACATGACACAAAAATCATTGACTTTGGATAACTATGAAAGGTCATTACGCATTTTGCCATTTAAATCTTGCGGTATTGTGGCTGAACGGTAAGTCGTACATGTAAGTCACATTTGCTGGCCTTCCAACATATCCGCGTACAGTCGACCTTTTTAGCGACAGCTGGGCTTCTCGTTTATTCTACGTTTATAAACGGTTTGTTCATTCATGTCACATTTTTTGCGTTACTTAACGTTGCAATTTTTTTTCCTGGAACTTTTTTGTTATCTGTCTGTGTAACTGTAGAGCGACGACGAATCGCCGGCACTGGCAGCGACGTCTGCGGCAGCGAGCGGTGAGGAAACTCTGCCGACGCCCGGCGTCGTTGAAGAACAGGCGACACTGGAAGAAACAGAACACGACAACTTGCGATCCGCCGCTGATGAATTTTCTGGTGAAATTTATGCATTCCTGTGGTGCCGCCGCTCTAAATTTTATTATTTCGGAAATTTTTTCTCGTCGGAAAACTTTCGTCCGAAAATACAAAATTTGAAAATAAAATTTCTCCCAGTTGGGAGATGTCAGGAACAGAATAAAAATTCAAAAACTTCGTAATGTAATTTTGTTCGAAATTTGCAGCAGCTGCTGTCTGTCGAGAAACTGCAATCCTGCCTCTTTTTCTTTTTAAACCCACGAACGCCACTGCTGCGTTTTCAAGCACATCGTTGTGTTTTTTTTCAGCCAATATTAAACTATAACAATATTGAGGTTTTGATAATGTGGCCTGGGATCTTTTCAATAAAATTTAAGGGTACGGAGATTGTCTAAATATTTTAATACTTAAAGAAATATAACTCCAGTTAAACTTCACTTGCCGGACGACTGCCCGTGGGCTAACGCTAGTATGTCTTAGCCTACCTCCCCGTGCTTTTATGTTTCGCAACTGGTTTTTAACGATGGTCTTTTCAGGGTTCTTCAGCTTTTTGAATGCTTATATTTTCATGTTTTGCTGTTTTAGCGTTTACGTTCTTTCTATGCATTAGAAGATTCACTTGCTTGCTTGGTTACTTACTGGTAAATAAGTAAGCAAGTTAATCGTGGCGGTTTGGATTAATTGGTATCGTCGTTGGTCGCATCGACGAAGTTAATCAACGCCGGGCCCGGTTAGTACATGATTGGTGACCGTCAGCAGGTGGGTAAACCATCTCGGTATGTAACCAGCCACCCAAGTCAACTCAGCCTGGCCATCCCTCCGTGGGTAGGCGCAACGAGGACCGGCGAAATCTGAGACGTAAAAAGGCACATCGCGCGATGCACAAGCTTTGTATTCTTGGTCTGGCAGCGTAAACTGATGTGTGGCTGAGGGCTAACGAAACGGAGATCAGCGCCGATACCTATTATGACTCTGGAAGGACCTCAGGTTTACTTTACGTTACGCAGTAGGCACACTAACTGCTGGTGCGGCTGCGGAAGACGCAACAGTCGACAGCCGAGGCGACACAGAGCGCTCGCAGGCACAGCAGGCGCCAGCAGAACTGATGGAGCTCGACATCGCCGGCGTGCTGCTGATGGCCGTGCAACAGCTAATGATGGAGTCCGACCTCGGTCTACCAGTGCCGCCACAGACCACGGAGACCTCGGACCAGGAGCGGGCAGCCGCAGCAAGCACTGACGACGTTGATGACGAGTGGATCGACGTAGAAGAAGTGCAGCTGGTATAACGAATTTATAGTTTCTGATATCGTAGTCAACAAGTTCGAAGCGACAGAAATGAACTGAACTGCAATCTACTGCTCGCTTCAGTTCAGTTCATTTTTGTGGCTTTAAAGATTAAACACATCTTAACGATTAATCAATCGTTATGCTATGAAGTTTGAACATTGCCGTTAATTAGTTAGGACGTTGCACTTAAACTAACGGTGGCTTTGTGTAAGACGTTTTCTTTTAGCAACTTTGTACGTTATTCACCTAGGACTAACAACAGTGTCAAAATGCACCGAAACACAGTTATTTAGCGTCGGTTTTATATCCAGTCCTTTGCTTGTAGTCAAAATAGAAACACCCACGACATCACGTTCTCTGAAGAAAGTTATTGGACTGTCTTTCATCAGATAATTTTCACTCATCGTATCCACTTTTTATATACTCAATGACGTGCCTGTAGCCTAATCGACAAGAAAGCCCAGCTGTCGCGAGGAAAGAGGCGCTACAGTCTATAGGCCTACAGTTCCTGTTGCAGTACTGACCTCCAAGGTCGTCCAAGGTCGATGACTTTCATGTCATTTGGAAGCCAATATGCGACTTCCTATTAGTGATCAATAGCAACCTAGACCCTATCTCGCACTGTTTAGCCACAATACTTCCGCCAGCCACAGTCAGACAAGACAGACGACAATCGTGCTAGTTCTATAGATGCGCTTTACAGCATAGCTGTGGCGCGTCAAAAATTCTACAATTAACATTTTATTAATCATTAAAAATTCCACACAGTGACGATTAATTGTGTCGATTTTTCTTGTAGCTCGACGGAGAAAAGACGATGACATCAGGGAACGTTGTGACAGCTGATGTCACGGAGCCAGAAAGCCAGGGCGCAGTGGCGAACGGCATCAACATTGTAACTGTGTTTGAAGATCTGCCGAAGCCAATGCCAAGAACGCCGCCGTCCAGCCCTCGTCGACCTGCCAGCCATTGGTAGTGGTAGAGACCAGGACTGACAGCTTCATGGCCGTTCTGTTGAAGGTAAGCTATAATAATGTGAAACATAGGCTTAAACTGCGCATGTAGGACACACTGCAGTGGCGTCGAGAAGTTGCCCCCCCCCCAAAAAAAAAACTTTAGCCTGTCGGACAATTTTATTTCTGTCGGTAAACCTTTCTTCCAGAAATACACTTTTTGACTGGAAATCCCCCTATTTGAGGCTGTTTGGAGGGAGAATTAAAATCTTGAGCACCCATTATATGTAACTCTGTCGGAAATTTGGAGCTGTCTATCGAAAGATTGCAATTAACTTCCTGACCCAATTTTCTTAACCCACCCACGACGCCTACCCTACTGTGAGATTAACGAACAGTGATAATAGTAGACAGCACTAACTTTCAGCTGTTTTAATTATTGCTAAATGCGTTTTCAAACTGCTCATTTTCCACTCTGAATCTGATAAAACTGAGGTATGAAACTGTAGCGCCATGGCGTGCAAACAAGCTGTCTTCACGTTCGGTGTTGTCTAATCTAATTCTGTCTTGGTTCTTTACCAAGACCACCTGTCACTGCGAATAGCGTCTTTGCATCAGAAGTTCAGCTGAAAACCTAGCAAAATATGTCGGCCCAGCAGCAACATATACTGCGGCCATCCGCCCAGTACTGCGTGACTCAAACCTCGACTTTTCAAGCCAAAAATGGCACACTGGGTTATACGCCTGTCATGAATGGGGAAGGTTCATGTCAACTTTGGTTTTTCTACAATTTTGTTTTTGAGTTAAGAGCATGTACGAGACAGACAGATGGACGGACGAGAAAAACCCGTAATGTGGCCTATTAGGACGGCTGCATTTAATGGTATACATCAGCTAACAAACACTAGAACAACTTCACTGTGGGGCTGGGGACGTGTAATATGCGGGAACCAGTTTCTAGGCATGCAAATGCCCACAAATTCGGCACTGTGCAGGGGCCTACTTCTTACGTGGAAATGTTGCAGTTTTCAACAAGTGGCGAGTGTATAGCACAGTCTGTCGCAAGAGTGCAGGAGCTAATAAACATGAGAGCTTTGGTGTGTACTTTGCAGGAAGAGCGATTAATGTGGCCAGGAAGAATGTGGCTGAAACTTCAAGGATCTGAAACATCATGAAACAAGTCGTAACCGAGCAAGCAAACGCCGACAAAGATGTAACAAGACACTGAACCTGAACTATTCTGACATCTGATTTGACTGAATTTGTTTCAAATCATAGTTTATTTTCAGCTGCACGGTTAAGTGTAAAATGATTTCACACAAAAATGGAAACGAAACTGAAAAAAGACAAAAAAAACAGCAACCACATGCAAGTGTTAATACTTTATTCATCAGCATTTCTTGTCATGTAAGATACACAGCTTAACTCAGGCTAATATTAATCACCAGTAACGAGTGGCTGTCAAACAAAAGAGCAAAAGTATCGGTGGTAGTAGCAACAATATGTTATAATTCCTGCAGTCTTCAGACATTTCACCGCAGACCTTTTGTGTACAGCTAGTTTAAAAAGGATAAGCCATAAAACCACCGCCATAAGATAACTTTACAGTTTCAGTTACAGTTCTTTAGTAAAATTTTAAGTGGCAGCTACTTTTCCAGTCAGTTAAATCTTATGTTGAATTGTAAAAGGAGGCATACTCAGAGAAGGGAAATTTCACATTATGCCCAAACACCCTTAATCTTGTACTCTTTTTGTTCTGTTCAACTTTTGTACCTGCCTGGTGCAATGGTTCTCTAAATGCGTACATGGGCTAAACCTAATGAAAAGTTCCATTTTAAGATGATCACAAAAATGGGCAAATAAATTTCAGTCTACATGACCAGAGGTGTCAAAGCCGAGCAATAAATGACAGCAGAAACACAGCAGCATTCTTGTGTCAGAAAAAAACAACACGAAAACAGTTCAAACAAACGCATGTCCAAATGTGCATTCAAATGTTCAGCAATTATAACATATTCAATACCACAAAAAATCACAAATAATATGTACACACAGCAGCAGTACGTTTTTCGTACAGGACTTCTAGATACCAGTAACAAAAAATGAGAAAAAAACAGCAAAGACTAAAACCCCAATACCTGATAGAGCATCTGGCCCTCCGTGCAAAGTCAAAAATTGTCAGCGACTTCATGGATGGGGGAGCAATTGTCTCCCCCCTAAGTTTTAGCCCTTTGGAAAAATTTTATCTGCAGGAAAAAATTTCATTCAAAAATGTAACATTTGGAACTGAATATCACCCATTTTTGGGGAAATCTAGGAGAAAAAGTGAGCTGATATTTTGATCAGTGCCCATATTTACTCTTGTCAGAAATCTACAAGTGTCAGAAAGAAAAAAAATAACTTCTTTCTTTTTTCTTTAACCCATGATACCACTGCTTGACATTCTTGTGCATTAAGTCATAGGTCTGTATGGTGACTTACTGGTTGAAGCATGCTAGTATTTCAAAACCATCAATAAAATTCCCATAGATTTCCTGTATTTCCAAGTAGCAATACAAATTCCAGGAGACTTCCAATAGCATCAGGAGTTGTAAACACCCTGTATGATCGTGTGACCCGGTGACCTTTGAGACCTCAAATCTATCCAACATCAACTATTCTAAGACATGTGTTACCTTTCTGTCAGCTTACAGAGCAATCCAATTTTTGACCCAGGACAGGTGAATTCACAACGTGGCCTCACAGAGAGAGCCGTCTATAACAGTCAGTGGCGACGACAAGCAGGCAGTTGTTTGTTTGCTACATAAACTGGTCTTCAAACCCTGGTGGCGGCATGTGATCGGGATCTGGCCTGCAGTGCAGCAACACAAACGACATCAACGGTGACGTAGCATAGCAGTATCATGTCGTGTCAGACCAACAAAGTTGCTCTACGCCGGGCCGGGTTAGTAATTGAATGGGTGACTGTCTGCAGGCAGGTAAACCATTTCAGTATGTAACCAGCCGCCTAGATCAACTCAGCCTTCCATCCCTCCGGAGTAGGCAAACTGAGTACCGGCCTATCTGGCTGGTGCTAAAGCAGGGTGTATTCACCTGTGTCGGGTGGCAGGTAGCACCGTGTGATCCCATACGACAGGTGACGCTCCGCAGCTCTAAGAGGTGTTTCTTAGAAGAGTCATACACCACCTTTAACTTTTTTAACAGCAACAAAGTGTGGCTATTCCATTAAAAATACAGTATGAGAGCTAAAATGCATAAAATGAGTGAGTGAGCAAGTAGGGTTTAACGTCCTGCCCGACACTGTATAGGTCATTTTGCAGACGGCCTTTCCAGGCATCATCATGCACAACTGCACATACACATAATAATGGAACAGAAAATTTAACCTTCACAATAATGAAAGTTTAACCTTTACAGAAACACAAAACACAAAATACTACCTAAAACTTAAATCGTAAGAACTCGACATTATATGCGAGCATATGTTATTAACAGTAATGGCAGTTCTAATGATCTTCCCTGTTGACCTCCAGACAGTCAATCAATCTCATAATGCTGTCCATTGGAGGTTCTTTTGGAGACAAAATCCAATCGGCAATACAAAACTGAACAATTAGTTTAAGCACCTCTTGTGCCAACCAGTCAAGAAACAAACCAGACCTATTCTACAGACCCCACGACCTGCATGAGAAAAGGGGTCATTGAATTTTCACCCCACTCTCACAGCTCCCCAACGAACTCGTTTATATTTTTGGGGTCCCAAACAGTCATACGTGAAAAACTCCGGCAAAGATCACCCACAACTTTTTCAGTAATCCGACATAAGCACACAGAAAGGGACACACCTCTTGCCTTCAGTGGCAATGATAATAATAATAATCTTATTATAATGCATATAAAGTTTGTTCATCTGTTTGTCTGTCATACCCTCTGGCGCCTTCCGTGTTGCACAGTCATGGACCTCGACCGCGACGTTCGAGTCCTTGGGCCTTAGGTACATGTGCACCCTCACTTCCCCCCACGGGCAGCCTAAAGCTGAGCCTGAGTTGCCAGGTAACTGAGTGGACCGGACAGCGGGAACTTTGCTAGTAATAATAATTCAATTCACAGTTACTAAATGCAAAAAAGACACAAATTACTTAACCGCTCTGTACATACCCGGGGTTCTGTGGTCTCCGAGGTGGAGGAGGGTCGTCATCTGGTATAGGCGGCCGATACGGATCAAACCTTGCACCGGGAATCACTGAGCCACTATACAGCAAACAGAAAACACAGATATAAAAATTCACGCATAACAAATATTATGTCGCATTATCTGTGAGGCACGCAGCCATATTGCCTCACACAGAGAACATATCAGTTCAGCCCAATGTGGAAGTAAAAGAGATTTGTGGTCTAAGCCACGAGTCACATGCAACAGATTCGTTGTGAATAAAAAACGAACAAAATTGCCAAATTTAGCACTATAGGTGAAAAACAAAATTCGGATAATCGGAAGTCACAACTTTGGATGCATCAAACACGCACTCATGACACTCGAGCACATACAAAAAATGAAGTGGTTTTATTGCATGAACCCACGTAAAAACCCATCCCAAATGTAGTACAATTTTAGTTTCTTTTTCCACGAATAACAAAACATGATTACGATTAAAGCTTTAAAACTTAAACCTATAAATTTACAAATTTTTGAGATATTTATCTGATGTGAATAGAGTCTAGCAGTGCTCAATTCAATAACTGAAAACACATAAAACCTCAAAGCCTATCAAAAAAAAAGCACTTTAACATAAAAGCCCAATAAAACCCACCGAAACTGGCTTTTAAAACCTGTTTATTAGAGGGTTTTGGGTCAATGAACCAGAAATGATTCTAAACATGGACCAGTTAAATTGTCAAGAGTGCACACGAACAGAGAAAGTAGAAAATCACGTAAACACGGAAATCATGAAAATTTTGAGTTTCGTCAAATGCTGCAATTTTGCCAAAATGCCACATTGTTTTGCAAAAATTCCATAGCTTTTCATTGTTAGAAGAATATTTAGTTTTTTAATCAGCAGGAAAATTATTATTATTAATCAGCATAAGCTGAAGTTCATACTGTGATTTTAACACAAAGATATTTACCTTAGCTTCTGCTGCCAACGTCTGTGTGCTTTGTTAGACCTACTTACTGGCTCAATACATGATCATGACATCATTGTAAAAATATGTATTTTAGCTAGAATACCAACTCTTTGACCAACTCTAGAGAATACAAAAACGAGTTTCAGCTATGAACTGAACTTATGCTGACAAAATTTTACAGATGAAAATCTTCCACTGCATGTAATGATGGTCATTAATGCTACATGCTGAGTTTTATAGACTGTATAGTGGTCTTTGGGCCCGTGATTTGATGCCGTGTCTTTGCGGTGAAAATTGCGATTTTCACAAAAGTACGCGATGTTTTTTGTACCATTTTGGCATGATTTTCTACTGTCCCTACGAATACAGAAACAGAGCAGTGTACATACGGAGGAAGGCCAGCAGGGCCGCCAGGTCCATAGATGCCTCCGATGTTCCGCGGATCATGAGTACGGAATGGATCAAACACCATTCCACCACCCCCACCGATCCCTCCTCCACATATTGGATCCAGGTCACTCCGACCGATGGCCAGAGGATCTCGCAGCGGGTCCCTGCACAACAGTCAAACTACAAAACTTCAATCTACTTGGTAAAATCGAAAAGTTGACAAGAAAGCAGCCAGATTTGCCTACTGCAAAAGACTAACTAAAAACACAACTGCAGAAGCTTACGAGCCAAAAGCAAATAAACAGAACACGTCACAACAACTGCTTATTGCTTAATGTGTACTTGTTTGACCAAACTTCAGCGCTTAGTAAATTCTTGCTTTAAGATTCACACAGAAATAAACACTATTATGATTAAATATTGCTAGTTTATGCAAGGAGTATGGCAGACACAGAGCAAAGGTGACCACAGGTTCGCAGTTGTTAATATGTTTGAAGCACTAGAGCACTCACAAAACGCAAACTTCTGCTGACATCCTGGTCATTCATGGACCTGTATTAGAACTTGGTTGCCACTGAATCCTAATCAATGGACAGCATTCCCACTTGGGCCATACCCTAGTGCTTGAAAAAAAATTTGATTCATAATTTTTGCAACAATCTTTTCTGACAAACAGTCACAGCTAGAACACAGCCTACATTCTATGACAGAGGTAAAGTGGAAAAAAGTAAGGCCTTTCCCAAGCCATGTGGCACTGCTGACCTCTGTTTCCTTAGGTCTCAATTAGACACCAGTTTACACTGCAAGACTAATGGGACACGACTATGCCAAATGCTTACTTGGCAGGCTAGCTAGTAAAACTGTAGATTAAACTGTATGTGGTTGAAAAACACTGTTTTCTCAGTAATGGCTTATCCTGTTTGTACTGAGTTTCTGGGTCTCACTGCACCTACCCATGGAAGAATAGCCAGGCAGAGCTGACAGAAAAAGATGTAATGAATACATTTCACAAACCGATCCGATCTGCCATAGCCTGGCATCGCTGGATTTGGATTACGACGATTGTCAGGGGGATTAACTCGACCTCGGTCATCCCGGGTACGAAGTTCGTCCTGGGTACGATCGGCCGAACTCTTCTGTGTTGACTGGGATCCCACGAATGATGAAAGTACATCGGTCTTGAACTTCTTCTCCAGACTTTCCAGATTCTTGTATGCACTGCGTTATCACAAACAGTGTATAAATTAAGCGACAATGGAATAGTGCACGAATGCACTTTTATGTTTTGTTTATGTCCGCCATTTCAAATTCTTCAGCACTGTGTTAACCACACCATACAAGCAAGTGATACATTAATAATCAAACCACAATCCGAAAGTTCCGAATCTGTTAACTACTTGATTGATAATTATTAATTTTTTCCAAGTTAAAAAGTGTACTATAATAGTTAAAAGTCAGAAAAACAAAAAGTGACTAACAACTGTTGACTTCGTAGGCAAGCTAGTGCAACTGTCCTTTTCTGTTTCATTACAAAACATTATTATCTCCTCAACTGTTGCACAGGTTCAGCATAAAAAGTAAAAGCAGTTATTTGTGTGTTGCTGAATTATCAACAAACTACCAATTCGTTATAAGTTTAGTGAAAATAATGCAATACCTGTATTCAGTCAAAACTGTCCACATCTCATCTTGTTTGCTTTACGTGTTTCTATAATGGGTTTTATTGTAACAATGTGCACATAACATACTTAGTTACTTTGAGTTTTCTGTAACGTCTAATGCTATCTTCTGCACGAGTGGCACTAGGAATCTAAAGCTGGGAGGCAACAAGGGGAAAGGGGGAGAGCAAGGGTAAGGGCACATGAGGCAATATTTTTTGCAGGGGTAGGCCAAATGTTGACCTAATTTCAGTTGTTGTGTGTATTGAGAAAATGTAATGGGGTCCAGGGCAGAGCCCCTGGTCATAAGGGAGGGGTAAAGGAGGCAAAGCTCCTCCCCCTAAATGTAAAACACTTTTAGTTCATAAACATGCAATAAAAGCTGCAAATTTGCCTGCATTTTAGTATGTGTGAAGGTAAAAATTTACATTAGGTCCGCCACCCCAGAATGCTTCAGAAATGACTGAAATAGGTACAATTAGTGTTGTTATGCATGTTTCAGACTAATTTAATGGTGCGAAAGTGCAAATAATTGACTATTCAGATCTGAGAAAAATTTGCATTTTTTGGTAAATTCCGTCATTCTAAAGAGGGTTTTTTTGATGGGGCCTATAAAGAAAAAAGGGGCTAGGTCTTTTTGGGGGAAAAACAAAAGAAAATGCGAAAAAAACACACTAGTGGCGCCACCTGGCGAATGAAACACGAAC
>Ga0209367_1009481_pt1 | contig 13190 bp, 9 predicted proteins | sample WorMetLIZISLAND2_FD_187412 | JGI IMG/M metagenome (GOLD analysis project Ga0209367, IMG submission 187412) | Marine gutless worms symbiont microbial communities from Max Planck institute for Marine Microbiology, Germany - Olavius geniculatus... ... | reverse complement strand
CCGTTTTCACATTATTCGAGCCAATAACGGCAAAATGACGTCTTTTTAAGGGGGGTACCCCTCTTCGACGCCCTCGTTCGAGGGGAACCCCTGCACCCAGTGGCATGAAATTTTGTCACGATAAACTAGAGACCTTGGGGCAGTCCACGGTGAAGATTTCATGATCCTAGCTAGCACCGTTTTGATACAGCTCACGAGTGTGATGGACGGACAGACAGATGGACGGACGGACGGACGGACGCCAGACGATGGCAAAGACGCGCGAAGCATTCTGCTTTCGCGCGTAAAAACCAAAGTAAAGATACTTTTTGCAGCATAACAGACTAGATGTAAACGGTTTTTCTGTAAACCTTTAAAAGCAAACTAAAAAACACCTATATTTTTAGGATCAACTACAAATTTTAAAAACAAAAATTATAAAGTCGTTTGAAGACAAATAAAATCCAGAAACAAAAAAATTATTTCTAGGCCTAATGACAGCAGACAAAAAAGACCAACACTGTGAGCTGGTATCATCATGTCTTTCTTCACAACCGGTCAGAATATTGACAGAAAACATAACTAACTCATAAAGTGGCATTCATTGCTGATAATGACGATAACAAGCGCAGCCTGTGAAAACACAATATGGGGCTGTGTGACCAGTGTACTTGCCCACTGCACTGTGCAACTTTAACTGCAACACCCAAAACCCTAACCTCAACTTGGACCTTAAACTTAAACCTTCTGAACTAAATATTGGCATACCAGTCACTCCTGCTGAGAGGAACATTCACAGCATTTCACCGTTTAAAAACTACCCCTTTTTGTTTTATAGTCAAGCGACTGTACAAGACAGACAGACAGACAGACAGAGAGAGACAGAAAAACAGATAGGCAAAACCTCTTAGCAGGCTATCAGGACAGCTGCAGTCACAAGCATTATCGAACTCAAACACAGAATCACTTAGCTGAAACTCAATGAATCACTTACTGCTATATCGGAATCATTAAGACCGCTGATCATGCAGCCAGAGTTGATGTGAATGGACGACATTAGATGACAATGAGCAACAACAGTCTCTGACCCAATGTGAACTTCACTACCGATGATGCTGTTTATAAGGACTGCATCTTCCGCAACATTTGCTTTTGACTGCAATGAAAACAAGCTTCTGTTAGATTACATACTACATATATTAAGTGATTTTTGGTGCAGTTCTGCCACAACATTTACAGTTCACTACAGAAGCACAAAAAATTGCAGACGGATGATTAAAAAAAGCTACAGCTTTTTGGACACATTTGCCATGTATCCAATGACAGGAAACTAAACAAAATGTTTATTGAAAAGATAAATGGCTAAAACAAAAAGAGGAGATCCACATAGAAAGTGCATAGACAATGCTGTGAAGCGGTGAGAAGAAACTCTGCAGGAACTGAACCACTCAGCACAGGACTTGAGCAACTGGAGGAAAATAGTGAAGCAGGCGTCGGACATCAACGGGCACTGACTTGAGATGATGACGATGATGATGATGATGATGAAGATAACTGATTCCATTGACAAATATGATCTATTCCTGCTGCTGCTGATCAAAGATAACATAAAAAACTGACAACTAACACTAGTATGAGAATGACAGCGTGTGGTCGATGCCCATCTGTGTGAACTGACAGGTGGATGCTTTACATGCTCACAATGACGCTTCACCAACAGATCCATGTAACTGTGCCTACCATCGGCTACAACTGCACAGACAAACAAACAGCAAAACTGCTACCATTAGCAGCGATATATGTTTGCTAATGCAACAAGCAACTTCGACATTTCCTATTCTCTTCCCTTTAACGTTTGCAACTGTCCCTTCATATTCGCTTTTTGTCACAGGCTCAAAAAATTTAAAATAACCTAGCTTTTAGGCTATCCTAATGCCACGTCTAACCCCTTAGACCTCAGATTTGCTGATTTGCACATACTAACTTACACGTACGTGTGCAATTGTGACATAATCATCTAAGGTGAAACTCGCTATAGCGCTGAGCACTGTACAATGTGACCTCGTCTGCTACAGCTACACCATGACCTTGACCTCTAACCCTTTGACCTCAATCAAAACCTTTGTCAACCAATACCTTTAAAAATATTAGAAAAGTTCCAACTGATAAAAAAAAATTCAGCACACAGTCTCTGTCTACTATCAAACATTTCTACCTCTCATTCTAATAGCACATCAATCACATTCGATGTTATTAACAGTTAACAAGCTGTATAAATTACTTACTTATCTGTTTACTCAAATCAATGAAAACAGAGCACACCAGCCTACACAGAAAAGATATTGCATAAAATGCTAGAAAAAATCTCTGACCTTAAACAAAAAACACAGAACAGACCAGCTTTCATGGTGAATCCACTAAGTTGCCTCCAGACAAGCCGGCGCGCACTGCGCACAAGCGCATCATTAGCAACATCACCAGCTGCAGACAGGAGACCTCGTTCAATGAAACGTTGTTCGGTCATGCCAACACAGAGCGCCAACAGCACGTCAAAGAACAACGACAACTGACAACAACAACAACTACACACTGTTTACTACTACTACTGCTGCCGCTGCTACAACTACTACTAACAGCAGCTAATAGAAGACCACGTTTTATGAATCGTTGTTCCATCGTACCAACACAAAGTGCCAGAAGCACTTCAAAGAATAACGACAACTAACAACAACAAAACAACAACTACACGTTGTCTAATACTATTAACACCACTACTACTGGTAGCAGCTGATAGGAGACCATGTTCTTTTATAGAGAACTGTAAGTAAGTAAGTAAGTAAGTAAGTAAATGATTTATAAAGCGCCAAAGTCTCAGAAAGAATCAGGATGCATAGGATGATGGATGCTAGGTGGCAGAAAACTGTTTAGTTATACAGACACAAAGTGCCATTAGCACGTCAAAGAGCAGTGAAATGTGACACAACAGTGTAAGTGCAGGTAACGGACAACATATCAAAGCAACACGAGTAGACTGAATAGATGTAATACTGAAAGATTCCCACAGATAAAGAAAGCTCCAATGAGGATTGTAGAAAAAATACACAGATTAAAAAATTTTCTGCAAAAAATCTAAAAAGTGGCTTAAATTAGACTAAGTGCAGCAAGCTGTTCAAACAACTGTTCGAAAGTCAAAACAAATGCGACTGGTTTCACCAAATAAGAACAAAAACATCGAAGTATCTATATTTTCGTGGATCTTTGACAGACAAAATTCAAAGGCAAATTCGGATATTTGACATGGCATTACAGCTTGTGATTCTACTGTCATCCAGTTACAACACCGTGAAGCATTAAAACACACACAAAAATTTATCAATCATAACTTAAAAGTGGATCATCAGATTTTAATAATTTTTGGTACAATTATTCCCGATACAACTGGCCATCAAATGGTTATTCAAGTTTCCACCTCACCCAACATATGTTTCTGCACTACCTAGGGAAATCAAAACACATGAAATCGGCGTTGAAATGAACAAAAAAATGCCAAAAACCATTTCTGATATTATTGATAGTAAATTTAAAAAATGAGATTTTGATAGTTTTTGGTATAAACATTACTGACACAACTGGGCATCAAATGGCCATTCAAATTTCTAGCTCACCTAACATCTGTTTTTACATTACCTAAAGAAACAGAACAAATGCAACATGAGTTAAAATAAGAAAAAACAAACATATGCAAACTTCATTTCTTCAGTTGTAGCCCTAACAGCCTTGATCACAGTCCATTCAACAGTATTTGCAGTGTTATGCAGCAGTGAGTTCATGGGACACTAGGAATATCAATGAACTCAAGAAATGACTGGTTAAAGTCTGGAGCAGGACATTATCAACACTGCTATCAACGGGTAGAAAATGCATCTCCCTGCTTGTGCTTATGCAAATGGCAGATATTTTGAATATTTACTGTCAGGAGTTGCACAACTGGACAATTAGATAAACTGTCAACCAAAGTGCTAAAAATTTGGACAAAATGTGCTGAATGTGTTTTATTTGAATCAAATAATGATACTGCATTGAATAAAAATGTAATATTCTGCTCGTTCTGTTTTCCCCAGGTAGTGCAGAAACAGACGTTTGGTGAGGCAAAAATATAAATGACCATTTGATAGCCAGTTGTGTCTGCAATATTTGTACCAAAAATTATTAAAATCTGATAATACATCTTCAAGTGACAATCAATTACATTTTGGTTTTTATGCCTCACAGTGTAATTACAATAATTGATTTTTAAAATTAGAACCTCATAAAACAAAATTTCAGTCAAAGAGCAACAGATTGAACAGAAAGCAAACAATGAAAAAGTGATGTAAAAAACTGACACAGATTGGAGTGGCTCCACTGTCAAGACCAAGGTACGTACAGGAGTCCAGAGGTGGCAGCACGTGGCACGATAGCAGCCTCTCAGCTACTCTGCCACTCAGATACACCACACCTGATACCTGCAGTAAATAAATACACCCATCATACAGCATGCCTTCAGGGGACTCTTACACTCACAGTAAAATACACCCATGCTGACTCTTTATTTTTTGTTATCGATATTCAACAATTAACAAGTCCGATAAAAATAACATTTTTCAACAAAATTTGGTCGTTGCTTGCAATTTATTAGAGATTAAAAGTACCAAATTTTATTCAGATACATTCAAATTTGACATTACTACTTTATGATGTCTAAGGGTTTACTTTTTATCCGAACACCGTATATATCAATACACATCACTGTTCTAAAGAAAGCAATTACCTTTTTGAGTTTGCACTATATAAATTTACACTTTACTTTACTTTACTTACTTTTCTATATCAGTCCATCAAGGCTAACTTCAAAGGTGACATATTTATGCACTTATAATTCAAACTTCTGTTTTGACATATAGTGTGCTACAAATGCAGCTACTTACCTGCTTACTTTTTCTAAAATCTTTTGCACAGGTAATGAGATAAATCAAGAAAACAAACCAAAGGCACGAAACCAGGCAGAGTTGGCAATGTGCAGCTATGCAGCATCTCAGTAGAAGTGCATTGATACAGAATGTCTTCAATGCATCCCTGCAATGCAGACAACTGAAACTACTGCAATACACCAAATATGCAATACACAAAAAAATTATAATTTTCCAAAAAAATCCAAAAGTACGACAGTTACAAATGGAAATAAAGGACACAAACTATCAGACATAATGCACACAGCAGCAATAAACACAACGTGACAAAAGATGGCCAGAAAACAACAAAAACAGAAATCTTAAGAAAAAATGTAGACAGCACAGCTGGTGGAAGAAGATAAAGGTGGAGCGCAAGACAGCTCTGTGTGTAGTGAAGTAGTGAAGTGGTACGCATCCTGGACTCCTAGTATTTGTCAACAGGAGTGACAACTGACAACGCATAAGTCAGGCAATGCAGACTGCATACAACAGCACTACGTAGAATGTAAAAACATGGCATCAATGCTCTGAAGGAACAAAAAATGGGTCACTGTTCATCATGGCTGACATTTAAATGACTGCCACGGATTACACAATTTACGGATTTATAAACGTGACATGCACATTCATTCTGATGAATAAAGACTATTTTTTTGTTTAAATTGTGCAGGTAATAAACTCAATTACTTACTTACTTACTTCAAGAAACTCAAATCAAATCCTGTACTAGAACACAATGCAATCCTATTATTATTAATATTTCAAACAACCAATGCAACTCACTGAGGAATCTAGTTTACACACGCCGTGCTGCTTTGCGTAGTCAACTGTTGCCAGCACAGTTATGAGACATGCGTCACAGTGCTGAATTATGTCAGCATCTGCATATTAAACATCACCAGCTGAGCTACATCAAACAACTGTCATTCACATCCGCCAGTTATGACATAAAAGCACAGCATCAATTTCGGTTTTTCTGCGCTTTTAGTTTTCAGTTAACAACCCATATGGACATATGAATACACAAAACACATAACAAAATCACTACAGCATAAAATGCAGTAGAGTTACACTGTTACAATAAAACTAATGATGTCAGTACAATCAAATGTGTACAAAGTCAACTAAATGCAAGAATAATCAGCAGTAAATACTATTACTATTGCTAACTGCTTTAGAAAACAGACTAAAACAAAAATGCTGAGATAAATTCATGAATAGATTCACATTACCAATGGGAGCAGCAATGTCGAGAAACATGTCAGAACTGCAGACCCAAAGACCAGCCGGTGAAGAAACAGCCAGCTGGATATCACACATATCACAACTATCATTTACATGAGCTACGGAAGGTGGGGACTTTGGTACAGCTGACTGGGGTTGCCTAGCCGGCCGCTGCGCCAGCCTGTGTCTGCAGGCCGCACACGGTGGCCATGCGGCAGGCGGCTCTAGTTAGTGACGAAAAGCGCATTAGAGGCGTGCGCATGCTCACGACGATGCGCTATACAAATTGACGACCTTTACCTTTACCTTTATCACTATCAGCATCAATCACCTTCAGAGACAGACAAACTTCACATCAAATCAAATCAAATCACAGCTCACAGTAAAACCGCAGCAGCCAAAAGGTTAAATTATAAAAATACACAAATTATATGTAAATAAGAAACCATTCAATAAGACACAATGTTTTACAGAATGTCAAATGCTTATGCTTTGTAATTATTAACTTATATAAAAAAAGTTTCTGCTGCATGCATTATTAGCGCTGTAAACAAGTCGACCAACACTGAATCCGATTTCTCTTGACACAGTGACAAACCAATGTCAAATATCTAACCGGCTTTAGTTAATGTGCTAAAATATCTTCTTGCTAAACACATACTGGCACATCAGAATCACATTAAAATGTAGTAATATGTAAAGAATTCTTTTTATGATGTATTTGGTTGACAAATCTACAAGCAAAATTTCTATGCACAATTAAGTGTTTAAGCATTGTTCTGTCTTGTCTACTATACATAAATTAATGCTTTTATGCGTTTTTGGTTTTTGCTTTTTTATTGTGTGTGTGTGTGTTTGCTGCTGCCATAGTGAAATAAAGTCTGCAAAATGACTATAATCACACATAATCACACAATCTGATTCAATCTGCAACTAAATGACAAGCATTCAAATGACCTCCACTGCAGTAGCCAACAGCCATACCTTTGTAGTAACAGTCTCCAACAGAACATCCAAGTTTGTAACTATGCCACTGAAATGTTCGCCAGACTGTTTGTGACACATTGGCAAACTGACGAAAGCTCGGCCACAAGCATCAAATGCAAAGTTGCGACCCTGCCACAAATACAAACATCATTTTACTCCTACCGCTACTGTTACTGCTACTTTTCACATTTACTCAACTAACATAACTTTTTTGGACTCATTCCAGACTATGTCAGGTCCCTATGTAGAAAACTTCTAACTAAACACATATGGCTGACATGCTTTTTTCAACTGCTGGACCAAAACATTACCGGACAAACCCAGAAATCTAGCAGCATCTCTTGACAATTTTAGGTAATTTCTTAAAGACAATCCTGTTTAGCCCAGCCTTTACCAATGTGACAAGTGCATAAGAGAATATGATATCTTATGTACAAGATATTCTGTTACCAACGGACAGTTTCGCAAGTGTGTCTGGAATGCTTTTTTATCATGTTTTTAGCTTTACCTAGCTTTAGTTTCTCTTCGTACATATATTATTCTGTCTTCTCTGCTTTATGTTACACTGTACTGTGTGAATTTAAATAAATATAAGAGAATTTCTTGAAAGTACATGCTAGGTCTATAGAAATCTATGTTTTTGCCAGAGTTTGTCTGTCTGTCTGTGTGTTAGCCAGATAACTCAAAAAGTTATGGAAAAATCTTTCTGAAATTTTCAGGAAATGTCGGGAATGGCAAAAACTACAAGTGATTCAATTTTGGGGGTGATCTGGAAATTTGAGCTAGTGCTCAAGAGATGCGTGCAGATAAGAGAATCCGCTGCCAATATGCCAAATATGGTAATGCCACCTGGCGAACAACATGGCGTTGGCAGAGGTTTGCAATCTCTGTCCGCTTTTCTAGTTCTATTTACTTCTTTTGGATTGTTGTTAAGTTAGGCTCTTGCAAGCCAGATGACCTTTCCAATGGCCAACAATGTCCAAGTGTAAAACTAGTACTACTATTCATTATGTTGCAGTACATAATAATATTAGTTAAATGCTGTATTTGAGAAGTCTCAGGCATCAAAAAATCACACATTAAATGGCATCTCACAAAACCAAGAGTGTAAAGAATAGTTATACCATGTGCATGATGAAAATTAGAGATGAGTTCAGCACATCAGCATTCACTACCTGTAACATTGACCACATAAACAATCTGCTACCCCAAAATGCAACGCAATGCAACACAACACACAAATTAAGTTTTATAGACCTAGCAATACGTAAAGTATTTTTTTAAAAAGTCTAGTTAAACAAAAAAATCACAAGCAAGCAAACTCAGAAGTCATTTATTCAAAAATTAATAATTCTACAGCTAAATTAAAAGATAAGAGCTAAAAAGTGTTTCAGCATGGGAAACAAAATTGCTGATTGGTGAAATTTATCTGATAAACATTTCATCACACAACATATAGATAGTACATAAAAAATTAGATCTTCATCTCAAATGCAGCACAGAGTTTATTTTTAAGCTTGTAGTTGCTCCCAATATTTTCACTAATATCATTACATTATGCCTTTGTTCGAAGTCATCTTAATAAATCTGGCAACAGTAATGTTCAAATTCAGGTTCAAGTAACGTTACTCAAAATTTGAATTTGTAAAATGGCTGTGTAGTCATGCACACCGTATATCCTTGCTTTGCACTGATGTACTCTACGACAACAAGAAGAGCATTCAGAGTCGCGCCACCACTGCCAACCTCAAACATTGGGTCTTCAACAGTCAGCAGTATCACATCATCCGCTATCTCGCCTTTATCTTGTCGTATCTCCATCTCTGCACAGATTATTTATCCGTATTAATTTGTATTTTCTTTTAGTAATGAATTGTCTACCTGGTTCCACGTGTCAACTTAAGCTGAAGCAACAAGTTAAGCTACAAAATTTCCTACCAAAGCCAAGCTGCATTTTATTTAAACCGAAGGCAAAACTTTCAAACTGAGCCTAAAAAGCTCAAAGAAGCAACCCCTATTAAGCTGGCTATACATCAGTTTTAAGCACATTATTTTTTCTTATTCGATTTCATACTTCTACATCATTCTGTCGGAACAGCTGGTCCACCATCACAAAGTTATAAATACTGTTTAAAAATAGGTCAGTGCTAGCGGTAGATCGGCGATCTCGCACTAGAAAGCAGAAAATTACTAGCGGTAGATCGCCATTTACCTAATTACATTTATCTTGTTGTTAATGTAAAAATGCAGCCACATTTCTTCTTCACTGCCTTGCTAAGACTGGTTAGAACTGAAATGTTCTCAGTTACCAAGCTTTAAATAAAATTTATTCAAAAGCACTATAGTTCTAAGTCTTGTGTTACAAAAACAGCTTTGGTTCGAGATGGAGTCTGATATAATACTGAATAAGCCTGATTTAAATACGTGACAGTGTTGTGGCATGGTTCTACGTTTTCCAGGCATATAAATTCTACCATCTTCCCAATAATGTATCTACCCGATCTACCTCTAGCAATTTTCCAGTGCTAACAGCAAGATCGCCGATCTACCGCTAGAATTATTGTTAAAAATAAGTTTAAAATTATTATGGGTTAGGAATGTTGTAACTGCACAAATTGATGTCCACGGTGTAGTCAATTTTTTGCATGTGATTTAATTTCACTGGGTGGTCAACCACGTACAACATAATAGTCGGAAGAGGATCTGTACGTTATGGAAAAGAAAGGAAGAAGTAGAAGAGCACAGAAAATATTTAGACTGAGTACACGTTTGCGTCACCTTTCAGGAACGCGTTAGCAGTGTGCTCATTCCTACATGTCAGCACAATTGCTGTCCATTTGGCAACTGCAATTTCATCCATAGTTACGTATTAGTATACCGAATATCAAACCAAATATTATAAAGCACACAAAAACAAGATTCGATTGGCACCGTTGCCAGTTTTGCCACACAAACAGCCACGCCCATTTTGTATAAACAAACCAGGCGAAAGTAATAAATAAGTAACAACAGCAGCAGCCTGTATGTGTACCAAAGACGGTCTTTGTGTGTACGATTCAATAAACTACACTAGTCTTCGCATGCACTCGTTTGAAAAAATTAGCAAAAAAATTCATACACAAAATCATTAATAATTTCGTTAATTTAAGTTACTATCAAGATTTATTTCGAAAAAGTAATCTTTCCACCGCAGCCGGCTGCAAAAATACATATTCTTGGTTGTTTATGTTATTGAATTTTGTTGTGTAAATATAGTGGTTAAACTATTTTGACGTAAAAAATTATCGCTATATGTTCAGCTCTAATTCTGTCGTACTGCTGGACGTTTGCTGCTAAGTGACAACTACACTATGGCAATATTCGGTGTGTACATTATCAACAGAGCTGGGGGCCTGATCTACCAGTATGACCATAATATGCCCAGAGTGGAGGTTGAAAAGACCTACGGATATCCACTGGATCTTACGCTGAAGACTTACGATGGCAAAATTGTCGTGTCTTTTGGACAGAAAGACGGAGTGAGAGTTGGTCATACGATTCTGTCTGTGAATGGACAAGTAGCAGATGGAAGGTCGCTCAAAACTGACGCCGGTACCAGAGACATTCTGGATGTGATTAATGACAGTGAAAACTACCCGATTGCTATAAAGTTTGGACGAGCAAAGCTGTCGAGCAATGAGAAGATTATGCTGGCGGGAATGTTTCACTCGTTGTATGCGATATCGTGCCAGCTGTCACCCGTGCAACGTAGCTCTGGAGTTGAGCATCTTGAGACTGATACGTTCAAGCTTCACTGCCTTCAGACACAGACGGGCATCAAGTTTATTGTTTTCACCGATCCGAACAGAAGCAGCGAAGAGTTACTGTTGAGGAAGCTCTATGAAATTTATTCGGACTTTGCGCTGAAGAATCCATTCTATAGTCTGGATATGCCAATCAGATGTGATTTGTTTGATGCAAATCTCCAGCAGACTGTTGAGCAGGCCGAGAAATATGCACTCAATCCAGTCTAGCTCTATGTCCATCTGTCTCTGTCTGTGTCTCTCTATGGTCTGTCTGTATATGTGTCCAACTGTCCATGTCAGTCTGTCTTGTCTGTACTCTGTACACAGTGATGAACTAGTTAGGCATTGTAGTGGAAATTTCCTCAAAGTTTTGTGCACAATGCATAGAAATTGTTGAAGTAGGCCTATTTGCTAAACTAGAAAAGCACTCGGAGAGCGCAGACCTCCGCCAAGCATATTGATTCGACACAACATTGTGCCCCGTCATTAAAAAAAGATATCAAAACTTTAGAAATTTCAGAAAGATCCTTTCATAACTTTTTGAGTTATCTTGCTAACACACAAACAGACAAACAAACTCTGGCAAAAACATAACCTCCTTGGCGGAGGTAAATGTGTGATGTGTTAGAAAACTGTTACATAAGTGCAGTGTAGATGCATAGTCTGACTATGTAGAATAATGCATTCTGGCTTATAGGGAGCACCAAAAATGTGACAGACTTTTGTCACTGATTCTGCTTTGTTGTTAGATACATTGTATTTGCAATGTTTTTACCTGCGTACTTTAGCTGTGTGTGGCCACGTATGTGGCGACACATGGCAAAGCAAGTGTCATGTCTGTCTAGTTGTCCATTCATCTGCTACACTATGTGACCTTATCAAAACTATGTGAGATGGGATCAGGACACCTTCAGTCTCCACTGTCTGCTACATGAAAAACTCCAGTTTGGACATCAGTGAAGAAGTATTTTCCAAAATTTGAAACTTGAAAGGGGTCACCCAGATCGAGGACGTTAATTGACAGGGATGGTGAAAATCTGTAATTTTCAACCAATAAGTTGACTATCACACAAATGGTGCAAGATAAGAAAAAAGGTTGCAGTACTGTTGATCACTAATAGGAAGTCTCATAAGCACTTTCTGTTGGTTCCAAAGTCACTGATCTTGGATGACCTTGAACAGGTGTATCGCAGTAACTGCATCCTGCTGCACAAATGATGCATTGGAGCTCACCATGGAAATTTGAAAGAGTATAGACCCATGTAGGCCAGGGACTCTGCTGTCAAGCAATATACGATTATGTGGATATTTGCAGGGATTTTCTGGAGAGGGGGGCAGCAAACAAAACTGTGATGGTTGAAAACTGCAATTTTTAGGTGTGACTTACTATGTGCTAAGCATGTATTAGCTATTGTCTGTCTGTCACAACCAGTAACGATTCATGCCCAGGTGAGATAGACTCCTGGTTTTCACCATAACATAGCCTACAAGGGGTTGTCAGAAAGTTTTGAGCCTGGATATATTAGACTAAAATTTTTGGTATTGTCTATACACCAGTAAAATGCATTTTTCTTGTGTACTTGTGTGCACGTGTTGGGTACCGGTATGTGACATCACCGAAATTTATGACGTCACAGAGGTTTAAAACGAATCGATTTAGATTGCTAATGCAAAGAGCAGAAAATCTGGCTTGCTGTTGCATAAAAATTTTTCAGTCTAGCTGAATTTACGAAAGTGGAGCCCTGTGGCAATTGATTTTGTGACAGCCCAAACAAATATGCTTGTGAATTTTTTATTGTCTGTCCAATGCAATGCATAGCATTGGACACAGTATAAAATCACCTTTGTGTCCGTGCGTCGGTGCGTCCTACATTTCTTAAGCTATCTTCATTCCACCTTCCCTTTCCTTTCCCCTTTTCCTTCCCCTTCCCTTTTCCCTTCTCCATTTTTTCCCCTTTTCCTTCCCCTTCTCCATCCTCTTTTCTTCCCCTTCCTCTTTCCCTTGCCTTTTCCTCTTTTTTCCTTTCTCTTCCCCTTTCCCCTTCCTCTTTTCCTTCCCCTATTCCTTCCCCTTTTCCTTTTCTTTCCCCTTTCTTTTACCTTTCCCACTTTCCCTTTTTTCTTCCTTTTCCCCTTTCCCTTCTTTCCCCTTCCCCTTTTTTCTTCCCCTTTCCATTTCCCTTCTCCTTCCCTTTACTTTCCATTCCTTTTCTCCTTCTCTTTC
>Ga0209367_1009479_pt1 | contig 13192 bp, 5 predicted proteins | sample WorMetLIZISLAND2_FD_187412 | JGI IMG/M metagenome (GOLD analysis project Ga0209367, IMG submission 187412) | Marine gutless worms symbiont microbial communities from Max Planck institute for Marine Microbiology, Germany - Olavius geniculatus... ... | reverse complement strand
TAAGTAACGTAACTCCAAGTAGACATAGCCAGGTAGGTGACTGTCAATGATCTCATGTACCTTGACATAGTTGTGAAACTCAGCTGGTAACTGTGTTGGCGGTGGATGTCCTCGTGGTATTGCCAGCTGAGTGTCGTAGTGGAACATCATGTCAATATCACCGAAAAGTGGTAAGATCGGCTCAATGTAGAACTCAGCAACACTTCCTGTTGTCAACGGAATGCCAGCGGCGTCAGGGTCGTCCTCGTCTAGCCGCATGCCCGCATATTTGATGCACCACACTACAGCCGCTACAGCGTGTTGACTTCTGGATGCCAGACACAGCTGACAAGTGCTTAGCAGAAATTCTGTGACTATGTCATCTAACCTGAGTTCACGCGACATTATTTCAACTACCAACGACCTACCATTACAATAATATTATTAATAATAATAACTACAACAATATTGATACAATCTTGCCATGACTCAGGTGACAACAAAAGTCTGGTAATTTTTCTAGCGCTTTCACTTTCGATTTTCCCTAGGATTTGCACAGTAAGTAATCAATATCAAGCAATATTAACTTGCCGTTATTTATAGCTGCATGTTTTGCAGTGAACATTTCGTTTTTTTAATCTGTCTCACTGTTATAGCATAACGCGGCACAGATTGTAAAACCATTTGTGTCTGTCTGTCCGTGTGTATGCGTACGCTACGTTCAACATTTTTATGCAATTCTTAATGAATTCTGCAGAGTAGCTCGATGTGTGAAAAGCAATATCGAGTTCGTTTTATGTTTGGGGTGAAATATGATGACCATTTTTCTGTATTTTGTGAAAGATGGCATTTTCAGTTCTACTTACTTATTTTCTATCGACGTTTTCCATACTTTTTTCTACTTATTTTCTAAATTTATTTAATTCCATATCTATTAAATTTAATTTTACTTAAAATTATTCACACCAAATTTATCCAAAATCTGTCCTAGATTTGCACGAGCAATTTCTACTCGTTTTCGTTGTTTAGACAACTATTTAACTCAAATTTCTGGGTTTCTCTTTAAATCAAACTGGATTTTTTTTCAAATTGATTTCCAGTTGGTTTTTGCTTTTTCTACTAATTTCTGCAAAATTTTATTAAGTTTGCAGAGAGAAAATATTTCAGGGATCTTTTATTTCTAACGTTTCGCCTTTTCCTATCTCAAATTTTGTCCGTCTGAAGAGACAAAACGCATTTTACCATTGAAAACCTTCTTATATTTCTGGCAATCGATGCCGTCGCATCTACCCATTTATTTCTACAGTTCGCATCTATTTTCGTCGTTTTTTGCTAAGTTCTATTAATCCCAGTTTAGGGGGAGCATTGTAATAAGTGCTTTAGTGGGTCCAGGCCGACAAATACATTTTTCTAAATTTGGAGTGACAGAAAGCTTTCTGTAGCATAGATATTAGCGATTCCAAAAAATGGCTAGATGTTAACTGTTGTTTTCATAGCAGTGGTTTTTAAAAGTTCAAGGATACCAATGCACTGCTGGTTCTGAAATTCTATTGGAGAGCTGTATAGGCCTACACACAGCAGACTTTTAGTGTTCTAAACTTTGTTAGTGACAAATGGAAAATAAAAAGAATCAGTCTGTTCTTGTATTGTTTGTTTTGGTTCTAAAAGTTTTTCTGTACTGTCCTACTGTTTGGTGTTCCCCACCTTTTGACATTCACAATAGTTCTTTAATAGCTTTCTTTCATCGCCAACTTAAAACTTTTTTTATTCTCTGGCCATCTCTAGCCTCACTCCAGCACTTCAGATTCAGTGATTTTTCTTGCCAGCGTTATTGTGTGCTTTATGAATTTATTTATTTACTTACTTACTTATTTGTTTGTAGAACCGTTCAACCTGTCGAACACAGCATACTCGGTGCACGATGAACAGTCGTTTGATCGCATCATGCGGGTTTTCCGTCGAAGTTCTGAGGTAATCGAACGGAGTGGGGACATCGACCAGATCACTTCGCGGTCACTCGTGCCGTTCTAGATGATGTCACGTGCCATCCGATTGGTTGCCGTGGTTTGTGTCCCAACGTTTAATTGGCTGGATCCAAGTTCGGCACATTGAATTTGCAAATGTCGTTGGCCGACCTAATTGCAACGTTTATGATTGGCCAGATAATTAATACTGCAGTGTGTGCTCCGCTGTCATTGGTCATATCTATGTCATTGTTTTAAATTATGTTGATCGTTTTTTTCATTAGCCAATTAGTTATGGTACAGCTGAAAAGATATCTGCACTGAAAAGATATCCGCATTTTGTGATCTCATGCTGGTAAACTTAACTTTGCAAGTGTTTTAGGCATCGGATTTGCAAATTTCATCTAGTCATATAATTAGCTGACAGCATGGCAGCAACTTGTGTCATCAGATTGGCTGAGCTGAATGAATTATTACTGATCCTGCATTTTGTGACATCTTGTTGGCCCATACTGCCGATATTTTAGGTAGTTTGATGGCCAATAACAATGGAGTATTGCGTTAGGCCTTTGTACACTGTGTCTCAAAAAAAACATCCCTGACACTTTCGACTGTAACTTGATAACCAATTAACAGATTCTGATAATTTTTGGTACGAGTATTCCTGACACAACTTGCCATCAAACGACCATTCAGTTTCCCACTTCACACAACGTTTGTTTCTGCACTACCTGGGGAAATAACAACCAGCGAAATATCACTTTTTTATCCAATACGATATGATTGCTTAATTAACATAACACGTAAAAACACATTTTGTTCACATTTCTGACACTTTGGCTGACAATTCATCCACAGTAAAATTGCTTGAAGCGTTTGGCCCACTATGCAAACACAGGCAAGGAGACGCTTTCTCCATTTATTGACAGCAGTATTGATAATGTTCTGCTCCAGATTAATCCAGGCTTTACCAGTCGCTTCTTGACTTCACAAACATTCCTAAATTTCATATAATAGATACACAGCTGCATGACAGTCAAACCTTGTAACAGACTGGCTGTTGGAGCCCACAGATTAAGGTAGATGGAATTTATCAACGTTTTTTCAATCATTTCAACACGTATTATGCTTGGTCTGCTTTCCCCAGGTAGTGCAAAAGCAGACGTTGGGTGAGGTAGAAACTAAAACACTTATTTAATAGCCAGTTGTGTCGGAAATATTACTGCCAAAAATTATTAAAATCTGCTAATTTTTCTTCAAGTTACGATCGACAATGTTGGGGATGTTTTTTTCCCAGGTTTTCTGTTTATTTCAACGCTTGATCTGCTTTTCCTAGGTAGTGCAGAAGCACACAGTGGGTGAGGTGGGAAACTAAATAGTCAGTTGATGGCAAGTTGTGTGAGGACTATTCTTACCAAAAATTACCAAACTCTGGTAATTGGTTTTCAAGTTACAGTCAAAAATGTCTGGGATGTTTTTTTGAGACACAGTGTATATTATGTCATCTGATTGGCTGGAATATAAGTCATGTGCTACTTTCTGTGATACTTGTATAGGTGACAAACTTGAATTATTATACGTTGCGTAAGCTAGAAGCATTAATTTTTCTAACGCATTAACACACTGCGTTAATTTTTTTATTGCATTAATTAATGTGTTATTAATGCACCCGGGCCCGTCCAGAGGGAGAGTAGGGGGAAGTTGTCCAGAGCCCGACGACGTTTGGGGGCCCTGCTTGTAAAATGTAGAAAGTTAGAAAGCAAACAGAAACGCAGTTTTCAACAAGAATTGACGTCATCGCTAGCATAGAAATCTATTAGCCTGTCATCTAAATAATATTTATTTACAGTAGTGATGGCACGGCAACTACAGTTTAGTTACTTGAATTCATTTGATTGTCAAATAACCGCAATTTAACGGAATATTGGAACTTTTGCTTTACAGAATTATGTAAATTAAATAAATTTATGTATGTGCGTTAATTTTTTAACACACATTAATTTTTAAATGTGCGTTAATTTATTAAATTATTAACGCATTAATTAACGCGTTAATTTTACAGCTCTATTTGCTAAATTGATGTGAGATGTAATATTGTGTGACACTGCTGTGCATTCGTGTGAAATTTTTTACAGTTTTTTGGTATTTTGTAGAGATAAAATATGATTTATTGAGTTACATTATTGCATTACATATGCTACAGTGGACTGCTAAAACCGTATTTCTCGTCATGCTATTGGCTGAACTGACTGCTTTTGCCTGCATATTATTGGCTGCTGGAAATTGCTGTGTGGCTCGGTAGTCTAACGGTAACGTGCCGGACTTGTAATCCTGAGGTAACTCAAAGGCGCAGGTTCGACTCTGGGCCGGTGCACTGCCATGTAACGACTCTGGGCAAGTTATTCACACACATGTGCCTCTGTCACCAAGCAGTATAATTTGGTACCGGTGGTCAAAGTGCGGTGATGCTCTGCGGCTGGGAAGGTAACCATAGGTTTGGCGTCGCACTGGCCATGTGTCACAGACTTAAGTGGTTTATCCGCCTACGGGCTCAACGGCCATAGACAGGGAGATGAGCACCCCGCCTATGCTCCTGATGGGCACAGCCTGGTTTGCCTTGTTATCCTGTAGGCTGAAGTGAATGCTGTGTAGGCTTTGATAAGGCGTAAAAAATTTCTGTGCTTTCGGTTGCCGTCAGTAAAATGTATGGACTGGGTGGAAAATTTATTTTTTATTTGCTGTATTTGTATCATGACATGTCATGCAATATGTTTGCGACAAACTGACACAAACTGGCCATAAAAAATTGAGCAAAGTTACGGCAGCATTACAAACAAGATGCAAACAGTATTTTTGAGTGATACTATGAAAGCAAGCTAAAAACAGCACTAATATTTCTGAAGGTTTAATAAAAATATTAGGCACGCTGTTTTTTTCTAGGAACAAATGGAAACCGAAAGCACGGGAATTTTTTAGGCCCAGTGGCGTCATTTCAGTAAATCATCAGGGCTGTCAGTCTACGAAACGTATTGTTCTTGCAGCAGTAGCACGGTTTCAAAGGTATGATTTACGTAGAAAAAAAATTAAAATCAAATCCTTGGGGTCCATATATCCCTCCACCATTTAAACGATGCCCTTGTTTATGCCTATTTATAGACAGTTTGAAATAATTCCCGTGGTTTCTTTATTTTTTGCTAAGAAGATGCAAGTCAGCATTTTCAAACAAGTTTTGTAGCTTTACTTTCGTGCATTACCAGTTAGTTTATTTTTTAGTCTGTGGTCAAATCGAGCTAAATAGGTGGGGAGTAATTACAGTTTTGATACTTTTAGCTTTGCTTTTGCAAAGTGGACAGTCAGTTCAACTTTTTGCAATTTATCATGATTATTGGAAATTTGTTTAAATATACCACATTTAGCTGATTATCATTTTAATTTATTATTCAGTATTTCTACTATATAGCCCTTGATCTGCCACTGTTTAGTGGACAAAAGAATACATGCTGGACATTAGTGAATTTAATGGAATTTAAAAATAACTTCAGATCTGCATTATTGACTTCTAGATATTACGAGCAGCGTTTGTTTAAAAAGTTCGTATATTATGTGATATTATACTTTATTTGTTGCCATTATTTGTGATAATATTTGTGACATTTGTGTCATATTTGTGTGCTGGAATTCAGTGGTGTGGGTAACACATGTTTCCAAAACTTTTTAGCTAATTTTCTTCATTTTCTTGCAAAACTTGGAAATAACGCTAAATCTGAAAAGCTTGCATTGATATTTGGAAAAGTTTTGGATCTATATGAAAGCAGTTGGATTCTAAAAAACTGTATTTTGAACTTGATACTATCTAAAATACTCTGGATATTTAGCAGCTTATTTATTTTCTAACTTTGTTTCAGAAATTGTTAGCCATAATTGGCACTTAGTACAGGGCTGGGCAATAAAAAACTTTGCTTTTGTTCATAACTTCATATCTCTGCCAATTATTGATCGATTTTAAAATTCGTTCACTGACGCACTTTGCGGACAGTTTGCAACAATGTGATTATTATATTTTCTACCATAATATAAATACTTCTCTGCACTACTTTCTGAAATATAACTGAAATATGAATGTATAACGATAAAAACAAGCAAACATTACGGTGAATGAAAAAAGCACTTGAAGCTATCATTGCGGTGAATGGTCTGTATAGCAGTCAGCTGGGTCAAACCCACGCAGTCTAGTGTCGTACGGATCATTCACCACAATGTTGGTCTGAAGTGTTTTTTCACTTACCTAAAAAAGTAAAGTGCCACGTTTTATGGCCGTAGTATATATGCATTACTTACACGAGGGGGCATTGCCTACGCCACTGGCATTCATTGAGAATTCATTGAGTAACAAAAATGGTGAAAAATAAATTACGTTATTTTTGCTGTGCCATTGTATTTATTGCTATTTTTGGTCGAGAGATTAATAAATTAAATCTTTAGGCTATCGACCACAATTGTGTTTATTTCGGCAGCAATTTGGATTTTTTTTGTTTATAAACTAAATTATAACACAAATTTTTCGTCAGCCGATTAGGCTAGACCTTAGAGATATTTGATATTTTGTGCATTGTTTTCAGCAGTTGTGACTTATTTTCTGTAGAATATGATTTTTTTCTATTCTGTGAAGTAAATCGTGTGTGTGTGAACATTTGTGTGTGAACGCTGTGCATAATTCATGATAATGTCGCCCATGGAATTATTATGGTCGTGTATTATTGCGTATTTCCGTGTTCGTTTGAACGTTTGGACGAAAATTTCTAAATACGAATAAAACACGTTTTAGTGAAAATTTAATGCTGCAGGCCTTTCGTCTTGTTATTCATAGTTAGGCATGTCCTCCAATAGACAGATGAGATTGATGACTGTCTGGAGGATAACAGGGAAGATTATTAAAACTGCCATTAGTCATACATATGCACAATTATAATGTCGAGTTTTTACAATTATTTTAGGCTTAGGTTGTTTCTGTGTTTTATGTTTCATATTAGGGTTTTCTGTAAAGGTTTATGAACTGTTCCATTATTATGTGTATGAGCATTTTGCCTGGAGAGGCCATCCCCGAAATGATCTAGGCTATACTGTGTCTGGTGGGACGTTTAACCCTACTCACTCACCCCTGAGGCCTAGCTTGCAGTCGGCGCCGGAGTCGGCCGACGCGCCTGAGCGTTAAATAATTCGTCACTTTTTGCAGTTTTTTGATGCTCGGTGACCTTGATTTTTTTTAGTTTTTGAATTTTAACTGAAAATAGTCGTCACTTAGTATTGCAGAATCGAAAGCTTTTATTCGACGCATCGAACGATGCTCGGGTCAAGTACCATGTCCGGAAAAAGGAACCTCTATTTTGTTGTCTGTATCTTCGCTAAATGTTAACGGATTTTTTTGAAAATCCTTCCACCGATGCATTTTGTGGACAATTAGCAATAAAGTGGTTAGGAAATATTCCACCACACATTAACTGTGTCGCTACGTACGCTACCATGTAAGACATAGATTTTCAAAGTTCACTAAATCCTCGTAATGTGTATGCAAAATTATCTTCAGAAGCGATTTTTTTGCTAATTTTCGTACCAAAAAATAAATTGTCTAGTTTCAGATACATTTCTAATGTTTGTGAACAAAAGCAGACGACATTATTGTAAATGATAATTATTTATAATGCAGTGACGACACAGTGGTATTTTGTAAGACGCCATTTAGCTATGGAGACAACTCAAACAAGGCTTTAATTAAGAACGCGTACCAGTTTAAAAATACATTTTTCGGAAGGTACATGCGGAATTTTCAGACAAACTGCAAAAGGTAAAGACTGGGCACTTCATGAAAAAAGATTTAGAAAACAGGAGGCACCGACTAAACGCACAAGAGCAGCGTACTGACGAATAAATGATTGATTGCGGTCTAACAATTGTTGTAGAAAAGAAAGATGATTTTAATTTGTAAATAAAAATTGGCTGCAAGTAGGTCTAAGCAATTAGTCATTAAATGTGTATGAGTTTTTAAACTGCAGACAGCTCGGTGTGTTCGTAGAACGTTTTAACTGGCTTCCAAATTCTAAAAGTAGGCAAATCGGGGTAGGCTATATACTTTGCTTAATGCTTTCTGCGTAAGAATCAGTCAGAGCGTTTTACGAGTAGAAGTATCGGTCAACGAAGTAATCAACTAGAAGGCGCTCGTAAGAGTGCATATCTCCGCCAAGTGAAGTAATTTAAACATTATAACTACTGCTACTACTACTACATTGTGACCATGCGTTTATGTGACATCGTTATGGAGATATGGCGCCTCAAAAATAACGGGGTCACGATTTTTATCTTTCGGGGTCACGTGACGTCATCGGTCACGTGACCATTCGACTCGCGGTGGTCTACTTCCTATGGGTGGTTCATTGCGACCATGCGTCTATTTGGCGCAGTTATGGAGATATGGCGCCTCAAAGACATGTACACAGACACACAGACACACGGAACGACGGACAGACACACGGACACACACGGACAAAAACGACCAATCTCAGAATCTCCTCCAGTGTTCACTACGTTTACACTTGGCGGAAATAATTGAGTCATTTCTGTCAGTTTATTGCTGGCGATATTATTGAACGCTGATCAGAATGAACCTGATTCAGAACCAGATGAACCTGAGTCGTGCATGCGTATCCTTAAACTTTGCGTCCGCATCCGCATCCGCATTGTCAGCATCAGTGATAATGTTTAAAATACACTGTGACCCATAACCGGTCTTTAACAATGCAAAAAAAAACTGCAAATGCAACTGAAATTTTGTAGTATTATTATTAGTAGAGAGTATAGAGAGCAGCGACGTCGCGGCAAAAAAATTTGGTTTTCTCATGGAGCGTCGCGTTCGCAAAAACGTCAAAAATGTCGTCCCCCGAAATGCTTGCGGCACATAATATCTGATAACTAACCTATGTGAAATAAAGATTTTTCGTCATAATATTATTAATTATTCAGACGTCATTCGGACAGCATACTGCGCATCGACACGGTATGGGCCCAGCGTTGTGCCTTTGACAGCAGCTGTCTCAACGCAAGCGGCTATTATTATAGGCCATAATTAATCACATCAACAATTTATGGCGCACTTTGTATATACACCGACACACATATTCGATTCCCTCCTAAATGAAAACAAAGCGATATTCTAATGAACTGGATGCGCTATCGATCACAGGTTTAGTCATTTGTTGTGGGTATTTAGTGTCAACTGTGTAGTCTATACCTACGCTGTGACTCAAAAAACGTCCCACTGTCCATATTTTCGCCAAATATTAGCTGACTTTTAGCCGACCGTACTAACAGTCGCGCTATTGCTACCTTTGTCGGTGTCGTCGTCGTCGTCATGACAAAACGTATTGTGGTCAAACGGTAAGTCGTAGTGGGTTGGCGATGATTGCATCGAATAGGGCAGTGGCGATTTTCTATAGGCTGTCAGTAGTAACCACGTTTCCATGTGCAGCGGTTTGGCCGCAATTTTCAGTTGAAAGTTTTGAGATATTATTGGCCGTATCTCAGATGCGGTGCCAGATATGGCCTTGGTTGCTATTGATCGCTATAGAAAGTCACACATTGCTTTTCGGACGACAAGAGAATCATTGACCTTGGATAACCTTAAAGATCAGTAAGCGCTATTGTGGCTAAACTCTACGTCGTATCTCAAGAACGTTAACAGATAAAGTCAAGGTCGTTACTAATCATTAATAAAAAGTCGCATAAGACCTTTTAGACGAAATAAAAAAAATTATCGACCTTAAATGGCCTTGAAGGTCAGTAGGCCTACAAGCTACGGTAACTGAACAGCACGTCGTATCTTAGAAACGGTTAGAGATAGAGCCAATTAAGGTTGCTATTGATCACTAATAGTGGGCTAAGTCGAATAAGTCCTTTTACACAACACGTAATTCGTTCACCGTGAATGATCTTGAAAGGTCATAACGCGCTGTGAAATGACAATCTTGCAGTATTGTGGCTAAACGATATGTCGTGAAAAATCAGCAATGGTGCCGTCGGACAAAGCGACAACAAGTTCTTAGAAGTTGTCAGTAGTAACCACGTCTTCATGTGCAGCGGTTTGGCCGCAATTTTCAATACAAAGTTTCAACCTATCAGTCGGCGTATCTCAGAAACCGTCGGCTCTTCCTAGCGACAGATGGGCTTCTTGTTTGTTGATGTCATGGTGATATCGGGGACGCTGCTGTCGTCTGCAAGAGTATCGCGGCTGCGGCAACAGGCAGTGGCCTATGCAGGTGCCCCTCATAGCAGCCAATGAGACGTGACTAGCAACCTTTGCCATTAGCAACCGTTGCTATACAGTCGCACAGCGTATGTTGATCTTGCACAGTGTAGACGATTTGCTTTGCAAACCATACAGTAATCTTATTGCAGTGAACGCTATCTTCAAATAATCAACTCCGTCGGTCAGTGTAAAAATGACAGTGATTTAAAAATGTTGTATACGAAAATAGAAGTGTAACTCCTTACCGGTAATAAATAAGCCCTTATAGCAGCTGGTTTTCGCATTTAAATTTCATAACGCATGAATAATGACAGAATCACAGAAATTTGAAAAAAAAATAGAAAAAATTAATAGATTAAGTAAATACCTCAGACAAAAATGACTAGGCCTACATTGTATAATTTTACTCAACGTTTTACAACCGTTTTTCTGTTGTTTTTACGCGCGAAAGCAGCTACTGCTTTCAGCGCGTCTTAGCCATCGCAATTCTGTCCGTCTGTCTGTCACACGGGTGGATCAGTCAAAAACGGTGCAAGCTAGGATCACCAAATTTTTACCGTCGGCTGTCTGGAAGATTCTAGTTACAAAAACCGTAAAGCTTTTTCATAAATTCGAAAAGGGCCACCTTAAACGAAAGCGTTAAATAAGAGGGGGTAGGAAAAATTCGCAATTTCTAGCCAATAAGTCTCTGTATCTCAAAAACGGTACTAGACAGGACCGAGGTTACTATTAATCACAAATAGGAAGTCGTACACTGACTCTCGATTGCCATTGAATTCAATCATTTCAATGACTTTGGATGACAGTGAACGTCAAAATAGAGATTTTATGGATTTTTTGGCGATTTTGGGCTGCGACACAAGTCTATATCATTCACAAGGTACGTGGCGCCAGGCAACTATCGTTGTGCGATCCAGATAGAGAATTTGGTATTTGTATATTAACTTAGCGTGAACACTCCAATTTTCAGCTAAACTCCTGAACAGGAACTGCTATAGGCTTTCGTGCGTCTCGTGAACATTCGCAAGCCGAGTTATAGCCAATTTTGTCTCAAACTTCGTTGCCATGGCAACGGGGGTCGGTCAGGGGAAAATATAAACGTCACCGTTAATTATGCCGTCCCCGAGAACAATCTCCTAGAACCAAAAATTACGACTCTATCTTGCACATAACCGAAGTTATGACAGTTTGAAGAATTTTTAAATTTTCCCCATAGGCGCCATGGCAACGGGGGTCGGTCAGGGGAAAATATAAATGTCACCGCTAATTATGCTGGCAAAATTTCTTATTTCAATAATAGCGAGTTTTCACGTATTTTGCTCCAAAGTTTATCACGTCGGTGTTGCAGACGCTTTGCAGATAACGTGTCCACGATGTCAGCTCTGCAGATTTCGACCGGACTGTTTCTGATAATTTACTTAAGTAAAGTACTGGTTATCGGCGCCCAATGTATACATCAGTACAAGGTCGTACGTGCAAACGGTCAAACGGCTTCGTGTGCGCTGGACAGTCCTGCTGCCACCCACGGAGGTGACTCGCTGTCAGCTTGTTCCAGCAGATGCTCAGCCGATGACAACTGTCGTTATTACAACTACGGAACTCCGCTCAATCTGCAGCCTGTCTGCCAACTCTACAACGGCCCACCAGTCAACACCGCCGCTGAATCACACTGCCTTCTCTTTGCCGTAAGATGATAACGGATTATCGATGTTCTTTTTCTCATGTTTTTTCCTGTACTCAAAAGAAAGCACAAAGAACAGAACATGATATTCTTTAAACCAACTTTCACTAAAATTTAGATAATATTATTTTGTGTTCGCTCGACAAACATCATAATTATGTTTAGCTTTTACGTCGTATTAGCGGTATCCCTACGTTAGTAGGCCTATGCGTATAATATTAGCCTAATAATAATAAGTATAGGCCTATAGACCTAATTGTATATGGCCTCAAGTTGCGTATTGTCTTGCTTTGTTCCGTCTATGTTTTGTGCTTGTTGCCGTGTTTTAATGAAGTGTGTGCGCGTGTTTATTGTAGCCTACTATAACTTGTAATCATGTGTGTCTGACATATTTGCAATAAACTGCTTACTTTCTTATTCAGCGAAGTGGGAAATTTGCTCTGTTGTTTGTCAGTGTTTGATTGTTTGATTTGCAGAAGGAACCGGGCGTTCTGGTACATTCATCGTCTGTCGGTAAAGGTAAGTACATCCAGTAGACAACGTCATAACAGACATAGGAACTAATGAAATTATTCCAACAGGCCTATTGTACATTATGTTGTTAAGACTGCCCGCGGTTATAGATTTACCTCCGCAGCAACAGCATTTTTGTTCTACTGATGTCTTTTTCCGTTTTTAGCGCGAGATTTCTTAAAACTTTCCACTTTAATTGCGAATATCTCGGGAACGTATCAAGATATTGACAGTCGGAAAACCATAATGTTCGCCAGCGATCCCTACCGCGTTCGGCAAAAAACTGGTAAACTTAGGTTTACTAACAACAGAGTTGAGGATGACATACACTGTGTCCGAGAAAAGTAACCCCCTAGACATCGTACAACAGAAATGTCAAATCTGAAATAATCCGAATAAAATTTCATACGCTCAATCCCCAGTAAATTGCTGAGTCGATAATCAAATTTCGCTAAAAGAAAGTTTTCTTAGCGGTCGAGGGAAATTGCGATTGGCAGCATTCGATGGCCCATTCCCGTAAACCCCCTAGAAATGCAAAAATCTCGCAAAAATCTCTTACGCAAGCCGAGTTATAGACAATTTTGTCTCAAACTTCGTTGCCATGGCAACGGGGGTCGGTCAGGGGAAAATATAAATGTCACCGTTAATTATGCCGTCCCCGAGAACAATCTCCTAGAACCAAAAATTACGACTCTATCTTGCACATAACCGAAGTTATGACAGTTTGAAGAATTTTTAAATTTTCCCCATAGGCGCCAT
>Ga0209367_1009476_pt1 | contig 13194 bp, 6 predicted proteins | sample WorMetLIZISLAND2_FD_187412 | JGI IMG/M metagenome (GOLD analysis project Ga0209367, IMG submission 187412) | Marine gutless worms symbiont microbial communities from Max Planck institute for Marine Microbiology, Germany - Olavius geniculatus... ... | reverse complement strand
TTAGGGACTGACAGAGGCTTCCCGCTGGTGTTCGACCATCGCACCAACGAGGCGCAGTTCATCCGCCTTCTTCGAAGAAGAAGCCGTTGACCGCTACCTTTATGCCTGGGTGAGGACTGGTGAAGGGCTAGCGCCCCGCCGGTTTTCAAGCCAGAATTTCTATGTTCCCGGGGTACGCACACACGCGTTTTAATAAGCCTATCCGCATTATGAAAATACTGGCAGTGACTATACGCCGCTAACATGTTGAATGTTTATATTAAAAAAAATTGCAAACGATTAAGATTACGGGTCCTATTAAATATCGTTGGGGCACAGTAGCAAAACTATACTGGCTTTGTTATAGGGCAAAACATCAAGCCTTCCACGTCATTTTTACTGATAGGCCTATGCCAACTTTTTACGAAAACAAACGGACAAAGAGCGTCTAAAACAAGCGGACAGGTCGCCATACGCTCACTGTCCGCTCGATTTTCGCTCGATCTGCGGCCTCCATTTTCGGCCCTTTGGGCCTCAACTCGGCCTGCGGCCTCAATTTTCAATTTTTACGCGCGAAAGCAGCTACTGCTTTCAGCGCGTCTTAGCCATCGCAATTCTCTCTGTCCGTCTGTCTGTCTGTCCGTCCATCACACGGGTGGATCAGGCAAAAACGGTCCAAGCTAGGATCACCAAATCTTCACCATCGGCTGCCCAGAAGACTCTAGTTTCAGAAATCGTAAAGCTTTTCCATAAATTCGAAGGGGGTCACCCCGAACGAGGGCACTAAATGAGAGGGGGGTGGGCAAAATTTGCGATTTTTGGCCAATAAGTCGCTGTATCTCAGTAACGGTGCGAGATGGGGCCTAGGTTACTATTAATCACTAATAGGAAGTCGTACACTGGCTCTCGATTGCTACCGATTTCAATGACCTTGGATGGCCCTGAATGCTTAAATAGGGGGTTTTATGGATTTTTTGGCGATTTTGGGCTGCGAGACACTTTTCAAGAGCGAATTGCGCTGAAACCAATTTAGATAGACATAGACAAGCTGCGTATAAAATTTTTAGCATTAAACGTAGATTTCGATGGTCTAAGTCTCGATTTTCTAGGTTCAAGGAAACCTGCGCACGAAGGCATCAAAGCTTGAAGGTACCCCCGTAAAAGTCGTTATTTTACCGCTGTTGGCCAGTCTTTCGTGAAAACAGCTGGAGATAGACTGACAGTTTGCGAACAGGAACTGCTATAGGCTTTTGCGCGTCTCGTGAGCCTTATCTCAAATTTCTTGTTATAGCCGCTAGCTATAATGATGCTGATGACTCGTCACCATGGTGACGATGTCTATCTGATGTCGTGAGCCAGCCAATCGCAGTCTAAACTGTATCCAGGAATAAGAGCGCTGTTTCCCTCCCAGACCGCACCCTTTTAGCGATCCCCTAAACTTCAAATAGTTCTCGGAAAGCCTTGTATTTTACTGCAGTTTTTTAAATTTTTTTTCGGCCGGACATCTCAGAGGTCCGTCGGCCGATCGCCGCGAAACTTAGCCACATGACGGGAAGTGTGTTTGACTTTTTACGCGCGAGAGCTAACTAGCAGCTACCGCGTTTCACCATAATGCCTAATGTCGCTAGTATTTCGTGAAAAAATTTTATGCAACTAGGTAAAGGGGGTCCCCACGAACGAGGAGGCGAAAGAGGGCATCCCTCCCAAAAAGACGTTATTCTGCCGCTATTGGCTCGTCTAACGTGAAAATGGTTGCAGATAGGCACGGACATGCTGCTTATCATAACAAGCATTGGCGACAAGCTTCTTATAAATGTCTACATCGATGACCTTGAATGACCTTGAGCTGCCAAAATAGAGTTTTAGTGAATTTCTCGCGATTTTGGGCTGCGACACGCATTTCAAGCGTGAATTGCGCTGAAATAGCTGAAGATAGACCAAGACAATCTGCACATAAAATTTTCAGCAGTGAATGTAGATTTTAGCAGTGCAAGTCCGAACCCTCTAGATTTAAGGAGGCCTGCGCACGCAAGTGTTAAAGAGAGTACTCATCTAAAAAGTGATTATTTATTCGCTGCTGGCTTGTCTAGCGTGAAAATGTTTGCAGATAGGCACAGACATTCTGCTTATCATAACAAGCACTAGCGACAAACTTCTTAGGAATGTCAACATCGATGACCTTGAACGACCTTAAAACCTAAAAAAATATTGATTTTAACGGATTTTTGGCGATTTTGGGCTGCAAAAACGTGAATTGCGATAAAATGGATGGAGATAGATTAAGATTACCTCCGAACAGAAACTGCCATAGGCTCTGGCGCGTCTCATGAGCATTAGCTGAAATTTCTTGTATAAATTGGATCCCACAATTTGGGGGCCTTCCCAACGAAACAATTTGAGGGGGGAGTAAAAACATGCTTAATTTAGCGCGATTTTGGACAACTTTAAACTGACCGGGAAAATCTCCGGGGCGGATGGAGATATCCAAAATCGGAAAATTAGGTGATCGACAGCGATTCCTCCCGCGTTCGGCGAAAAAAATCAGATAAACGTTGGTCCACTAACTATGCAGATCTAAAGGTGAAATCATACCCACTCAAATCGACTTTTTGGAGGTCCATATTTCGGCCCATAAGAGGCGCTGCGCCCTGAAATTTTTACACGCGCTAGAAAATAACAAAATCTTGCTAGCGCACACCCTGTCGGAAATGGGGGTCACCCCAACAATTTTTTTGTAGTGATGGGTTAAAAATTACCTTAAAATTTAGCGTATGGGCTTCAGTAACTTTGGGGAAAAGCATAACCCCACGAAACTTCTCCACGTGACGTGCCATGACACGGGATTAAATCCTGGGTAGGCTACAACGTTTGGACGGCACCGCCCCCTAAAATTTCACATAGCAAAAAACGTCCAAAACTTGGCGCGATTTCGATAAAACTTTTGACTTTCATTGCATATGTCTCTGGAATGAGTCCAGATATCGACAACGGCAAACAAACTTGATCGACAACTATCCCTCCCCTCCCGCGGTAAACAAAAAAAATTGTGAACTTTAGTCCACTAGCAGCAAAATTCCGTTGGTCTGTGTGTAGTGTATACCCACTCAAAATCGACTGTGCGCGCGAATTGAAACGACTAGACTTTGATTGCAAATATCTCCGGAAGTAATCAAGTTATTAACAATCCGAAAAACTTGCTCGACCGCTACCCCTCCCGCGTCGATAAAAATACTTGGTGAACTTTGGTCCACTAACAAAGAAGTTCGAATGTCTAATACCGACCCGCCGAAAATCTATACTGCGCGAGCTGTGTAGTGTAGTGCGATTGTGTTCAGACACGTGACATTACCAGCAACGGAATTTCACTCCATTAATTGTCCCTCCGATCCAGGGGCGTCATTTACGGAGGAAGGCTGTTGAGGTCTACGGACCCCCAAGGATTTGATTTTCTTTTTCTTTCCCTGTAAATCGTACCTTTGAAACACTGTTGTTGGTGCAAAAACAATACATTACATCGACTGAGACACCCCCCCCCAATGATTTACTGAAATGACGCCAATGATCCGATCGGAATTAGGGCGCCGGGCGGCCTCACGTTGGGCTCTGACCCAAATTTCTAGTTGTTTTTTAAAATGGCGCGTTTCGGTGTACTTTATATTTCTGAGCGACGGCAAGGCCCCCAAACGTCGTGCGGCCCGGGGTAACTTACCCCTCCCCTTTACTCTTCTCTCGACGGGCCTGAAAGTGTGCCTTAACATCTTATTAGCTTCTATGGGGCCTTGTCTGGGCCCCACAACGTGTGATGCATGTAAAACCGAATAAGCTTAAATTTCTGTTATGTCTTACATCTGTGAAAGGCAAATGTCAGCACTTACTCCTCTTCAGAACTCAGCCTTCTTTCCTTATTCTGCATACCGAAATAGAAAAAAAACTGCGTCAGTTGAGTGGTCGCTGTAATCACGGCTTAACAGCATGCATCAGCAGCAGCCGCGGCATACCGGTAGCAATAAAAAAAACTGGCATGCGTCGCCGACGGCCAAATGCATCACATCGTGTCTTGTGACGATCGTATGATGGTAGTGACGTCATATACTGTCTGTAGACTGTAGTGTTACGCATGTATTCGTTGTTGCCATCCCGTAGCGACTGTAAACAATACGCTCACCATCTATAGCTTGTAATGGCAGGCTGTATCCATATAGTTTTGCTGTCGCATTCGCATCCCATATCAACGTCTTACGTCTGTCTGCCGGTCCGGTCCATCGCTGTTGCGTATCTCTGACCTAGCGCGCTGGCCATGCAGCTCCTTTCATTTTCCGCCAGTCAACCCACGCTCGCCCGGCCACGATGACAGGTTATAATTTCGTCGTCGGTCGGTCGCGGATGTCGCCGACACACGCACGGCCTGGCTGGCTGGCTGGATGACCAAGCCGCCCTAGCTCTCAAGAGCTCGCGCCGGCCGCCTCGATGACGACGGAATCCGGCCGTCAACGCGAGACTGGGCGTCGCCGGCAGGAAATTAAACAGAGATTATAGGCTCGTTTCGTGCACGCCGATAATTCGCCGACCGTGGAGGACGGAGCGCCTTGCTTCGACCGACCTAACGACACGGCCACATCTCAGCCGACGACCACAGCAGCAGCAGCAGCAGCAGCGATGACGAATGAGGCGATATTTGCGACAAGCCGCGCACCGCGGGCGCACTGTTGAAATGCTGTCAGACGCTCACTTCGACGGGCAGACATCGTCAGCATAACGCGCTCATTAGCTGACAGCCAGTAGTTACACTAAAAGTGCCCACCGCAGCATTTCCAGTTTCACGAGACCCTGAAGTTGACGTATCTCGCTGCCCCAGAAGTTTTGAGTCGGGATTCGGCAGTAAAATGAATCGGAAATTCGGAATCGCTACGATTCCGCTATAAATTTTTGTCTGTGGTGTGGTCTGTCTTGTCATCTGTCACATTAGTGCACGCTGCTTTAAACCCTTCGACGGACTTAGTTGCTATCTGGCAGGTACACATTGTCAGATGCACGAAGGCGTAGCCCTTATGATCTCCCAGGGATAGGGATGATTAAGAGGTCGAGCCTCCAGCCGAAACACGCAATTACTTCCGACTTAAAATGTTTTTTGATTCACCAGGCGACAGCAATGATTAGCGATTCCGACTTTTGCCGAATTTCTTGTCGTTGTTGTAATTCACTTTGGTTGTGTGTGCGACTGACAGAGTTAGGTCTAAACAACTGAAGTCAGTCCACATTTGCCAGAAGTAGGAAATAAAAGGGGCATCTATTTTATGTAACAAGAAAATCAGACTTATAGGCTAATTCAATGTTCATTCAAATGCACTCTTGTGGATCGATCACAGCAGGAAACTACCTCACTTTAGTGACTTGACACCAGCTGCCTGTCCCACATCAACAACCTGCTATGAGTAGGCTGGATTTGTACTGTACCGTAAACTTTCATCCAAAGTATACGAAATAAGATAGGCCTACTGTTCAAACGAACACGTAGGCGTCTGTCCAATGCATCTCGATAGCTAACAGTAAAGTCCGTATAAATTAACTGAGTGAGCTGTGTTGGCCAGTGGTAAAAATTAAAAAGTTTAATTGCCACCTCAAACATAATGGAATCACGACCTAGACTTTTTGGGGTCATCTGACGCCATCGGTCACGTGACCATTCGACTCGCGGTGGGCGACTTTCTGTGGGTGGTCCATGTGACCAGGCGTCTATCTCGCACCGTTATGGAGATATAGCGACTCAAAAGTTGGACAGACGCATGCACAGATGGACGCTCAGGTGATTTTATGCTCTGTCCAATGCTATGCACTGCATTGGACAGACAAAAACAACACCTGCAAACAATGAAGGATATTTATTAATCTTGATGCAAAAAGATTTCAGTTCAATAAGCACAGACATTCAATGATTGACAACAGTGAGTAATGTAGGCAACGATCTGTTGTGATATGTCATCAGACACCTGCATCTGCGTCACAAACCACGCATGCGAAATAAATGGCAATATGCGTACACGGCTACAACTAAAATTCCACTTTCAGTCAGCGTACACAAGTGTCGAGCCACAATCATGCTCCGACTGGCAAGAAATACTGCAAAAATGCCACACGATCAACGGAGTTTGTTATATGTCTAAAAATTGCCACGAGTCATAGACCTCTTAAAATAAGGACTGATGGCGGCCATGCTCGGGTCTGCGAACTTGGGTCCATCGGTATTTTTAAGTTTTTGCTATAACGTTGTCAAACATGGTCCGTTTGCTACAAAATTTTGTACACAGAGTGTCACAGATAATGTAAACAAAAATGCTGCGAATTTGGTTACTATATCATTTCTACTTTCTCGTGTGTGCATATATTGTCGCTAAACTGTACGTCGGTATGTATGGTTTAGCCACAATATATGCACACATGAGAAAGTAGAAATAATACAGTAACCAAATTTGCAGCATTTGTTCATGTTTTCTGTGTACGAAATTTTGTAGCAAATGGACCACGTTTGACAAAGTTACAGTAAAAAACTAAAAATACAGATGGACCCAAGAATGGCTGCCATCAGTCCTTATTTTAAGAGGTCTATGCCACGAGTACAAAGTGTTAATTTTTTGGCAGTTACAGCATTCTGGTGTCATATTAAACTACAGCAAAATGTTGACAAGCAATCTAAACAACACTTACAAGCACAAAATCTAAAATTAACAGGTTACCAAATATAGTCGATAATGCCTGCACGCCCCGCAAATACTTTCAAGCAGAAAATACTGTTTCATACGTTCATAAGGAACACAGTAAAAACCAGTCCATACCAATGTTTTTGTTTTGTGGACAAAATGCACAAATAATTTACAGCAAGTTCTATAACTAGCAGCACGTTATATGTCGAGAAATAGAATTCAAACATAAATCAGCAGATTGGAACTATCTGCTGGTTCATCTCATCAGCATGGGACATAATCGAAAATACACACAAATCCATTTTCTGCAAATAACGACACATACATATCCACATATGGATGGTAAATTGGTAATTGCACATGTGACAAGCAACTGCCGCAAACAACATAACGTCATCGTACGCAGGCAAGTTGTGTGAAAGTTCACCAACACCGAAAGATCCGTTGTATATCTCGCACCTCGAACAGCCAACAAATAACGAGAAACAATTTACAATCGCTAAGACAAATAACGTAATACAAAAACGCTAGTCACACATGCACTTAAATTCCACAGAAACGCCTACCTGTACTTAAGCAAAAACTTGGAGGCAATGGTACACTTCAACTACTGGTGCAATGTTAGATATCGGTTATGTTATATTATTGGTATTTTCGCTGATTCAGTCTGCAAGAAACTACAGCATATTCTACAAGCCGATCAAATACACGATCACTCTAACTGCAACATGTCAAAATAAGCTACACAAAACTACACATAATTAATAACGTTACTAGTGCTACGAATACCATCATTATCGCAATAGAACTAGAAGAGCAAATACTTTCAACAGAGAAACAAGTTATCAAAAACACAATGGTCATTTCCTCAGTCCCTCAACATTTCTGGTATCATGTGACACGGAGAACATCTGCTGGTAAAAACCTGTTAGTCTAACTTGGGAGTAACTCCAAAAAAGCTCCGTTAAAAAAGCAAATACGCCATCACTACCGATAGTAATGAGGCAATGACAACAAAATCTGTGATGACCAACTGAAGTAGATTCTACGAAGCTGCATATTCATGCACATGGACAATATCTCAGACATGGTAACCAATTTTGCATTAAAATGAATACTTCAGATTTAAAGCTGATATGCACAAGTGCAACAAACATCCATCCATACTTGTAATAACAATCTTTCACGTAAAAAAACTTGAGAACTGCAGGTAAAAATGTCTAAAACTGGCCTGCTAAAGGTAATTCTAAAATTGCCAGTGGTATATCTGACAGACTAATAGCAGAGAAACGCACAATGCCTGCTGTAACATGTAAGATGCGTTGCCATCAGTAAATACAAATTCTAACGAGAACGGCTATCTGAAATGCAAACTAGCTTGCTTCATCTCAGCCTACACGTTTACGACTTCTCGCATTTCCTGATTCAAAGAAACACAAGCGTTTATCCGACAAATGCAAACTAGACACGGGCTGATTCCGACACCTAAACATACAACATGATTCTGCTACTGAGAACGGCACTGCTCCGCCAGGCTACTGCTACTGCTGATGGTAAACTACGATATAACAGCTAATGCAACTGCTAACATTGGCTAGAACTAACGAAGATGGGACATGGTCGTGACTGTCCTCCATCTATCTAGTCAGATACGTAACCGTTTGGTGAGGAGGCTGTCTGCCGATTGGAGCGATGAGACATTTGAGTATCATGGCCACCACTCGAACAACCACCTGACACATCATCACTCACTCAGATATATTATCAATTTCGTGTCACTCTTCAGTCAGTTTAAAAAAGGTCAAACAAAGGTGTCTACAGCTCACCGTGAAAACTAATCTCACAGCTACGGAGCATCACCACCTGCACAGGTGAACACGCAGAGCATTAACCAAAGCCAGGCAGGCCGACACTTAATTCACCTATCCCAGAGGAATGGGAGGTTAGGTCGAATTGACATGGATGCGTGGTTACATACCGAGATGATTTACCTGTCTGCAGACAGTCACCCAGCAAAATACTAATCACTTGATAATGATCTGACCAGTGATCATAAGTCTGATGCCCTACATTATGCCATCAGGCAACCATACTAACATACATCTGACATGAGAACAAAACAGGAGCAATGCATTACAATTCTATACAAAGATATGCCCAACTGACAAACAGTAATAGCGAGTAAGCTTATGCCACTGCCACATACATCAACCAGTTTCAATTTCTGCGTAATGAACTAACACCACTGTGCAGAACAAGAAATTTGAGCCGATGCTCACAAGATGCACGAAAGCCTATAGCAGTTCCTGTTCGCTAACTGTCTGTCTATCTCCAGCCATTTCGTCGCAATTTGTTCTTGAAGTGTGCGCTGTAGCCGAAGATCGCAAAAATCAATAAAACCCCTTATTTTTAAACTTCAAGGTCTTTCATAGTCATCGATGTTGATACAACTAAAAATCTTGTCACTACTGCTTGCTGTGATAAGCATCATGCAAATGATCTGCAACCGTTTTCACGTAAGACTGGCCAACAACAGTAAAATAGTGACTTTTACGGGGGGGCGGGGACCACTCTTTGATGCCCTTGTGCGCAGATTTCCTTGAACTTAGAAAATGAAGACCTGGACCATCAAAATCTACGTTCAATGCTGAAAATTTCGTACACAGCTTGTCCATGTCTATCTATATTGATTTCGGCGCTATTCGCTCTTGAAATGTGTCTTGCAGCCCAAAATCGCCAAAAAATAAATGGTCATTAAATTCGGTGTCAATTGAGAGCCAGTTTTTGACTTTCTATTAGTGATTAATAGTAACCTAGGCCCTATCTCGCACTGTTACAGAGATACAGCAACTTATTGGCTAAAAATTGAAAAATTTTTCCACCCCCTCTCATTTAGCGCCCTCGTCCGGGGTGACCCCTTTCGAATTTATGGAAAAGCTTTATAGATCCTAAAACTAGAGTCTTCCAGGCAGCCAAAGGTGAATATTTGGTGATCCTGGCTTGCACCATTTTTGACTGATCCACCCATGAACAGACAGACAGAATTGCGATGGCTAAGACGCGCTAAAGCAGCAGCTGCTTTCATGCGCAAAAATCTATGGCAAAGTTATTCAGTATTATTTAGTAACAACAATAACAAAAACTAGCAACTGCAAAAACATTATTACCAACTACAGATTTTTTTGTGTGAACAGGCATTTGACTAATCTTACTATAATGCACATAAAGTCTGTCTGTTTGTCTGTCAGCTCCCTCTAGCGCCTTTCCTGTTGCACGGTCATGGACCCCGACGGCGGCGTTTGAGTCCTTGGGCCTTAGATACATGCCCTCCACCTCCCCCATGGGAAGTCTGAGGGAGCCCAAAAGTTGAAAATGTTGCATTGTGACCAATGGAGATTTCAGGGCAGTGGTGCGTGACGCTGCGTGCCGCCATCTGGCGAACGACATAAAGGCTCCTGCAAACGCTGGGGGGGGGCTTTTCTAGTGATGTACAAAGTAAGAAAGTATACACAGTTGCATGTGTGAATAAAGCAAGAGAGAGAAACTGATGCAGAAACCCACCTCTGTGTGAATGGTCACGACAGTAGCCACCAGCGTCCTTGTTTGTGTGAAAGTTGCCACCACTGAACTGCTCTTGTGCTACAAATGCCCAACCATCTATTATATTATGTGATTGTCATATCTTCGGTAGTAAATGTTCCCGATGGCAAAAAACAAAAACAGTTAAGAACAAAGTGTCAGAGTGACTAGAAGTCTGGTGCATCGCCGGGATTGACAAAAGTCTCGCTAGTGTTAAATTGCTGTAATAAAACAGAGAATTGCTGCCAAAGCAAAGGTGTGTCTCGTGGGTCTCCCTTGACAACGGTTGACTGACCACCCACAGCATTCAAAAAGTCTGTTGCTGATGAGTGATATTATTATTAGCATTTTAATTGGACACTACGTGCATGCAGCGAACAGGAAAATAGCAAACATGTGTTTGTAATACAAAATGTTACTGCAAGCGGCAAACAATTCAGTCGCTTAATGCACATGAAATTATGTTCCATATCACATCCAGCCTCAGAGACTAAACATCTCGTTTCCCATGTAAGTCATCTATGACCCAGTGGACCAGTCGGTTTTAGTCCAGTATTGAATATGTACTCCCAATTTTGCACGCAAGATACACTGATAAAAGCAATTGGCTGGAGCTGATCCATCACTTACAATCACAGCTACGGTAACACTGCATGCATCAAATCACTGACATAACAAGCAAGATTCCTATGCTTTCATGGTTAAAAGGTTAACGCTTTGGTTCAAACAAGGCCGTTATTTTCTTCCACCACTGCACCTGCTACAATGCTGCGATGCTGAGCCTCAGGAATATTGTTGTGTAAATACACTGTATCCCAAAAAAGCATCCCAGACATTTTCGACTGTAACTTGAAAACCAATTATCAAATTCTGATGATTTTTGGTACGAATATTCCTCACACAACTTGCCATCAAATGACCATTCAGTCTCCCGCCACAATCAATGTATGCTTCTGCACTACCTAGGGAAAGCAAATCAAGTGAAATGTGCTAAAATAAACAGAAAACGTGAAAAAGATCCCCGACATTGCTAATCATAACTTGAATAGAAATTAACAGATTTTAATGATGTTGGCAGAAATATTTCTGACACATCTGGCTATCAAATAAGTGTTTTAGTTTCCATCTCACTCAACGTCTGCTTTTGCACTACCTGAGGAAAGCAGACTAAGCATAATATGTGTCAAAAGTAAAATGAATGAAAAAACGTCAATAAATTCCATCTATTCTAATCTGTGGGTCTCATGAGCCAGTCTATTATAAAGTTTGACTGTCATGCAGCAGTGTGTCTACCAGATGAAGTGTAGGAATGTTTGTGAAGTCAAGAAGTGACTGCTACAGTCCGGATTGGTTTGAAGCAGAACACTGTCGATACTGCTGTCAATGAATAAAGAAAACATTTCCTTGCCTGTGTTCGCATAGTGGGCCAACACTTCAAGCAATTTTACTGCAGGCAGTTGAAAAATGGAGAACTGGGTGAAATGTCAGCCAAAGTGTCAGAAATGTAAACAAAATGTGTTTTTACGTGTTATGTTAATTAAGCAATCATATCGCATTGGGTAAAAGTGACATTTTGTTGTTTGTGCTTTCCCCAGGTAGTGCAGAAACGTTGGGTGAGGTGGGAAACTAAATGGTCATTTGATGGCAAGTTGTATCAGGAATATTCATACCAAAAATTATCAAAATATGGTAATTGGTTTTCAAGTTACAGTCAAAATTGTCAGGGATGCTTTGGTGGGGACACAGTGTACTTACTTACCGACCTATATGTCTTACCTTTAATCAAAATAAAGAATAATAGTATAAATGTAAATAAAAGGCTGATGAAATATGAATCTGACATATTTTACCTGCCCAGCCATGATAATTATCTCCACACCACTGATTGTTCCAGTGACCAGGAGTGCCTCCACCACCACAACGATTATTCCATCCTCCACACTGGTTCCAGCCTACAGTACACATGATCAATTCATTCATCCATCAATCATTCACTCATTCACTCACTCACTCAATCAAAACAGTTAATATATAAACTAATACATCGCAATTCAAAGCCTCAGAAAGAGTCCGCACAAACAAGAGACAGATATGGACATTATTCGACACAGAAAACTACTGCTTTTCGGCCATATCTGTCACATGTCAGATGACTGACTACTAAAAAACTGTTGTGGGGCTCAGTTGATGGTGTACGGCAGAGAGGAAGACCTCCGAAGAAATGGACAGACAACCAGACTTGTAACAAGTCCAGCAACAGCCAAGTCCAAGTCCAAGTCCCCTATCCTCAAGTCCAAGTCCACCTTAAACGGGCAAGTCCAAGTCCGAGTCCAAGTCCTCTTCAAATAAAGGCAAGTCCAAGTCCAGTAGGAAAAAAACGAACCTGCAAGCAGTTTTATCCCATTCCAGTATTATTTCTCTTGCTGTTATTGAGTAAAACACTTTATCATACACAAAAAAGAACTAATCCTTAAATATTGTTATCTACAGCCACGATGTCAGCCTTACACTGTATGTAAACTGAACAGTTTTTTTACACAAATATTTTATTATGTTAAAGTGATGTGATGCTAATGCTAGTGCTTTGCACTGGTTTCTATTACACTTTAAGGTAATGCACAAATGCGCAATCCGGTGAACTTGAGATAAATTAGATTTCATATTGATGACTTCCTCTCAAGTGTACTCAGCTAAAGTGAAAAAAAGTTTTTAGTCTTTAATAGGCCATCGTACATACGTTTCTCGTTTTTTTTGTTGTAGGACCTAGGTTGGGTTTGTATATGCTATAGCAGTGCTGTCCAACCTTTTTGACACCGCGGGCCACTTAGTCAATTTTCCAGCAGGTGGCGGGCCGCAATTAAGGGAGGCCATGGCGAGTGCGTGAAGCGCAAGCCTATAAGGGCGGTCTGGGGGCGGAGCCTCCAGCGGGGTCCAGGGG
>Ga0209367_1009475_pt1 | contig 13195 bp, 9 predicted proteins | sample WorMetLIZISLAND2_FD_187412 | JGI IMG/M metagenome (GOLD analysis project Ga0209367, IMG submission 187412) | Marine gutless worms symbiont microbial communities from Max Planck institute for Marine Microbiology, Germany - Olavius geniculatus... ... | reverse complement strand
GCTAACGTCAGAGATTACGCGGCTAATGTTTACCCACCAAAATCAAATTTTTCGGAAGGCCATATTTCGGCCCCTAGGGGGTGCTGCGCCCCCAAATTTTTACACGCGCTAGAGAATGACCAAATCTTACTAGCGCACCCCCCTCCAGTGACGGCGGCCTTCCTTACAACTTTTTCAAAGGGGATCAAAAATTGGCTTAAAATGAATAAATTAACGCTTATAACTTTGGAGTTAGGGGGTATAGCTCGACGAAACTTTGGCACTTGACGTGTCTATGTTGGAGTGTTAACGCAAGTACAAATTTTGGGGGCACCACCCCCCTTAAAATTTGGGAGGGCAAAAAATGTTTAAAAATCGGTGTGATTTACGACAACTTTCGAGTTTGAGCGCAGATATCTCTGGAACCGATGGAGCTATCGACATAGTCTAAACGGCGTTGATGAGAGCGATCCTTTCGGCGTTGAACAAAAAAAATTTTGTAAAATTCCATCCACCACGAACCAAGTTATAAGCGCTAATGTTGACCTACCCTAAGTCAACAATGCGCGTTTGGTGTATGCCAATGCATTTGAGTTCGGGTCACGTGACTTTGATGCCGGGGAAATTCTCCCCCCCTTTTTACCCCACCAATTTCCCCCAATCGGACTTAGGGCGCCGGGCGGACTCACGTTGGCTTTGCCCCAAATTTCTAGTAACCATTTGAGTTGTGACCTTTTAGATTCAAGGAGTCTTCCGTACGGAGGCTTTAAATTTGGGTACTTTTTCAAGACACATTACTATTTTATTGTACGCTGGTTGCCCAGGTGGCAGGACTGATGTTGCCATGAGTCACGTGAGCTTTGCTCAAATTACTTGTACAATGCTTTGATGTGTAATCTTGCTTTCCAGTATCTTCTGGTGTTCAAATGCACCCAAAGCACCCCTTGATGCTTTTTTTTGACACGTTTCTTCCTTTTTCTTTCTTAGTTATTGTGCATTCCTGAGGAGGAGTTAGTTCTTTGTTTCTTTTGTATACGGTTGTTAAAATATCAGTAGGTAATATAACATAAAGTATATGTATATGTGCTCAAGCATCTGGTCATAACATTGTTTAGTAATTTATATACTTACCATGTTTTTTGCTTTGTCTCTGCTGTTTTCACCTCTAGATTTGGGTGCATTCATGCAGCACACTATTACAGAAGCACTCTGAAGCATCCAACTGTGGTGCAGATGATTGTCCATGTTGCAGTTGTATTAGATAGTCTATAGTGACCGGTTGTTGACACATGGTTGTTGTCTGTGGTCTTACAGGATGCTGCCACCGTTGCGCACACAGTATCGCATCTATGTCGAGAACCTGTCATCCCGAGTTAGCTGGCAGGTAGTTGACTAATGGTGCTAAGTCGCTATAAATGCTGCGGTGATTTGTGAAATTGTGTTGTGACTTTTAGCTAGTTTCTCTTGTTTGTGGGTTCACTGATTGTTTTGTTATCTACCAATGACAGAGCTAAAAGCTAAGAAACTTGTAGAAAAACAATTTGGTTTTCTTAGATACTTGTATTTTTTCCATTTTGGATATTCTGTTCTAGTTAAAAAAGTTAATTTGCAGTTATGTGCTGATATAGAACATAAGGTAAGGCTGAAAAATTCTGTAAAGTTGCTGCTGCATTTTCATCAGAATGTACAAAGATTCACTGATGCAGGCAACAACATTGATACATTATGGATAAATGTTCAGATTTCATTCTTTGCTTTGTTTATATAGCAGGAGCACCAGCATGTGACTGATGACTTGTTTTCGTTTGTTAGGATCTGAAGGATTACCTCAAATCAGCCGGCGAAGTGACTTACGCAGATGCACACAAAGAGCGTCCGAATGAAGGGTGAATTTGCGTAGTTTTCTCTTGCATTATATCTGCAACATTCAGCAGAGTACCGGCATTGAAAGTTAATAATAAAAGTTTTATGTGCACAGTTGGTAGTGCTAAGATAGAAACTGGTTGCATATTATGGTGGCTGGACTTAAAAATTTAACAAGAGATTGTTGAATTTGGTTTCTTAATGTGCCATTTCACAAGCTGCATATGGCTTAGTCATAAATATATTTAATAACAGTCCAATAGCAGTATAATGAAAGTGACACTTTTTTCTGGCAATCGATTCCGGATTTTTTGTGACATGGGTGACAAATTGATTTTACACGATTAGTCATGTAGACTGCTGCTGGCCATTGCACAAGATCCTGTCACTTGTTTACTTGTTTAGCATCACAGATTTTATGGTTGTGATGATTCTGTGTGTGTGCCTTGGTGGCGTTATGGCTAGCATGTCGGACTTGCGATAGCGAGGTCACGGGTTTGACTCCCGGATGTGACTCTACCTGTAAGCCGTAAAATATGGTACTGGCCTGACTGTTGGCTCGGGGCCATATGGATGGAGATGAGCACCAGCCATATTGTTGCAAAGCTATGAGCAGCTGACGCTGACTGCTGATAACTTCACCTTTTAAATGCTGCAGCGTATCATTTTTAATATCACACCTGGTTTTTGTCTTGTTGTTTTGCAGGAGTAAACAGTCTGTGTCTTTATGTGTGTTTGGCTTATGTCAGTGTTGCGGAGTTTGCAACTCGTGGGGACATGAAAAACGCCCTCACGAAGTTGGACAACACGGAGCTCGGCGGTCGCAAGATACGCTTGACTGAGGACAAGTCATCCAGCCGTCGTCGCAGGTTGCTTTCTCTCGACGTTTTTCATCTGTTCTGTGTTCAGCAGTGTTTAAGTCTGTGCTGCATTTCAAAACGTCTTTGGCTGTTATAATGCTATAATTAATAATATATCACTGTTTGACAAAATGGCTCTGTTGAAGGTACTTTCACTCACATTAGATGGTGATGGAATGGTTTGAATTTTGAAAAAAAAATTTAAAATATGAGTGCAATATGAGGAATTTTGAAGATGTATAAGATATTATGCCGTGAAGTTACAATAATGCTGTGCAAGATTATTTTTTAGTTGGCTTATCACTCGGTCACTAAAATCAATCAGTTGGACCACTTACAGGTGAAATTATTTCTCCATTTATCATTTGCTAATACATGCAAGGATAAACCTCTCATTTGCTACTGATATCGAATAATAGTTGTTAAAAGGAATTTTGGTGAAAATATGACAAATGTGATGATTTATGACTGAAGGTTGCGTTATTTGCACTGATAAAACATGGTTTGTGTTTGTGGTGACAGATCAGGTTCAAGAAAACGTTCACGCAGACGTTATCGCAGTCGGTCAAGGAGTCGCAGTCGGAGTGACAGTCGCAGCCGGAGCCGCAGCCGTCGACGTAGTCACAGCCGAAGCCGATCAGCAACACCAGACAAGCAGAAGAAGAGTCGTTCTGGCAGTCGCAATCGGTCTGGAAGTAAGAGTAAGTCCAAGAGAAGTCGATCACGCTCTCACAGCAAAGCCAAGCGCAGCCGTTCAGGCAGTCGCAAGAAATCGCATGATAAGAACAAGAGGAGTCGATCGGACAGTCATCGCAGATCAAAGAAGAGTAGATCAAGGAGCCCTGAGAAGTCAAAGAAAAGTCGATCGAGAAGTCACGATGACCGCAAGAACAGTCATTCTCCAAGCAAGGAAAAAGCTGCCAGAAGTCGTTCTGTCAGTCATGAGAAGACACGCAAAAGTCGATCACGAAGTGCTGAGAGTGCTAAAAGAAGCCGTTCTGGTAGCCACACCAAGTCAAAAGAGAATGATAGAAACAGTCGTTCGGCTAGTCCTCGCGGAGAAAGCAATAAACATGAAAGTCGTTCGCCTAGTGGAGATAGAGAATCAGACAGAAGAGAAGACACTGATGCTAAATCTCCTGCATGCAAGAGAAGTCGTAGCCAAAGTCGTTCAGCTAGTGGCGAAGCACATCGCCAGTCTTCAGCTGGTGACATGGATGATACGAAAAAGCATTCTTCTGAACAGGAGGAGGGCCACAAAAAGGCACAAAGGAGCAGCAGATCACCAAGCTATGACAAAGACACGGATCGGCGCAGTTCACGTGATAAGGAAAATTCAGCACATGAGCACAAAAGTCATAGTAGGTCGGCCAGTAAGGAAAAGGAGCAGAGTCGTCGTCGTTCTGAGTCAGGGAGCCCGAGGAAAGCTCGAAGTAGAAGCCATTCAAGCAGTCACGGCAAGGATAGGCGCCGTAGTGGTTCAGGTGATAGCAGCAAGACCAGAAGCCTTACTCCAAGCCCAGATCGAGACCAGGACAGAAGTGGAAGCCATTCAGCCAAGCGTTCCATTAGTCCTGCAAAGAACAAGAGTCGAAGTCGTTCTCGCAGCCACGGAAAAGACAGCAGTCCATGTGGTGGCAAGAATGGCAGTAAGGTGCAAAGCCCAGAAAGGAAGAAAGCTCGAAGCAGTCCACGAAAAGATTCGGAGAGCAGTGAGAAAGCTCGTAGAAGTCACTCGGGCAGTGCTTCACGTTCACGCAGCAGGTCAGCATCTGCTGGCAAATCACGCAGAAAGGCTTCTAGCAAAAGCCACAAGAAATCCCAGCGCAAATCTTCGGACAAAAATTGAACAATTTTTACTGTAGCCTCACACATAGTAGCTGTTAGAAGTATCCTGAGGTTTGTTAATACAGCAGTTTGTATCGGTTGTTTTTGAGACTATCTGTCTTATGATAATAGACATTTTTAAATCGCTGCAGTTTGTTACATATTAGCTCTGTGTTTGTGCACAAACTGTCATGCTACTTGATTGAGGACATTGCATAAATTGGTATATGTTGCACAAAAGATTTTGATCCTTGTAGATGTTCTATTCCTTGTAGTACACAGTGGCATCGTCGCAGGAGGTAATTGTTCCCCAAATTTTAGTTTGTTGCAAAATTTTCTTCTCAGGATTTTTCGTCCAAAATACAACATTTGTGGCCAAAACACTGCCGCATTTTGCAAGTTCATTTGTAGTAAAAATAGCAATTTTGAGGTCCTGTGTCAGAAATTTGCACTGTCTGTCACAATATCGCAACTTTCTGCACCTGGTACTTTTTCCACGTCACAACGCCACTGGTGGTATGTTTGATTTGACATTAATTAAATACGTGTATCTCTGTAGATTATTCATGCATGTCGTCTTAGTTTAGGCATCGCATATTTGAAACGGTTAAAGTACTTAATGCATGTATATTGCACATTTTTCATATATTGTTCATGTTACAATAAAATTCTCATACACTGCTAAGAAGTGCAGCTAGCATGTGTCAAATTTTTTGGCACATTAAAATGAAGCGAAAAAACCAATGAGAGCTAATGTTCAGATTTCTTTAGTTAGGATGACAGATTTAACCGGAGACATTTTTATTATTATTAGAGCTGTCAAATTAATGCATTAATAAAATAGAGCATGTTGCATTAATTTATTTAATTTATTAAATTCTGTAGAGCAAAAGTTCCAATATTCCGTTAAACTGCAGTTATTTGACAATCGAGTGACTAAACTGTAGTTGCCGTTCCTTCACTACTGTAAATAAATATTATTCAGATGACAGGCTAATGGATTTCTGTGCTAATGGTGACGTCAGTTATTGTGGAAAAATGTGTTTCTGTTTGCTTTCTAACTTTCTATATTCTACAGGCAGGGCCCCCAAACATCACAAAGCCCAGAGTAACTCCTCCTCCCCCGTAGTCTCCCTTTTGATGGGCCTGGGTGCATTAATGCATTAATTAATGCATTAAAAAAATTAACACTTTGACAGCTCTAGTTATTATGGATAAGCAAAAATACCAGGTTGAAAGTAAAAATGTACTTAGCCTACAAATTCACAAGAGGCTATAGAATTTGCATCTACCATTGTGATAGGTTCAAATGCACAAAACTCCTGTTCTATAGTCATCATATTACTGTATACAAATTGAACATTACTGATTATCACCATACATCTGCAATGCAAATGAATACATGTTTTTACTTAATCCTTTGGGATTGGAAGTTAATCAAACTCAGTTCTTGGCGAAAAAATGGATTTGAGTGAACTTTTTTCTAGATGAAACTTTACAAACTCACCTCAGCTGATTGGGGTGCTTAGTTTCGTAATTTCCACCACTGGGATCTGCGACCAAGGCCCAGCCGAAAATAAATTTGTGCATTTTCGCCTCAAAAGACGCTTCCGGTGGAACAGTGGCATATAAATAAGCGATAAAACTGGCCTTTTAGCTTCCATGACATGATTTTGATTGCACTGATTGCAAAATTTCAGCTTCATAAGAGAACGTCTGAATATTGGGGACCCAGGTTTCCCAGCGCACTGAACGATTGGCGCTCCTGATTGCCTGTAATTTCAGATTTTAGGTGGTTTTTCTGTTCACTGCTGCTTGCTAACTGCAAGTTTCAGAAATGTACTTTGCATTTATTGTACAGCGTAGGCCTACTGACTGTACAGCTGCATTGGTCTGAAACATCATTCTGTCTCCTGTCTGTACCTGTGTGTCTTTCACGAATAGCACCTCAAATGCTTCGTTTGTGCTAGTTAAAACTGCAGCTTTCATGCCTGCCAGTTTTCCTGTGCAAATTATTCATCGTGATAAGTAGGCTAGTTGGTACAGCAGACTGGTTACTTTAGGGCTAAAATAAAACCTAGGCTTTCTGACGAAACGTTTTCAGTGTTAACGTTTTTTCGGCTTTAGTGTAACACAGAGAAGACGGGTAGAACATCCTATTCATCATTCTTGATGTCACATCGTTTTTGTTGAATGAATCATGTGTTGTCAAAACTTAGAAATCACAATTTAAATGTGAAATTAAATCTGATTTCCATTCTAAATTGCACAACAAAAACGTAATATTTGGACTTATGAAGTTTTTTAAAACTTCGTTTTTTGGATCAATTTTCCTCCATGGTTACTTTGTGGCCGACACTTGAACTATAATATAGCTAAATACAGATGTGCAGAGCATAATGCCACGAGAGTCCACTACAAGCACCATGATTCGTCCTGGAGACATTTGCCCTGGTACCACAAACTCATCAGTTGATTGCTGGAGCTCAAACCCAGAAATTCGCCGTCGTCGCTGGCGTTCCACTTCTGCGCGTTCTTCTTGCTCTGTGACAAACCGCGTAACGGTGTATTAGCGTGGATTTCTTTATCCCCCCGGGGAAAACGTCAGCGCTCAGCATCCAAAATTTTAAGTAGGCCTACAGTATATTCCAAACGTTACAGCGCTTGAAGTAGAAGAGCGTATATAGGCCTAAGCCTTTAGCAGGAGGCTCAAGATGTACCGTAAACGTCGGTTAGAGTGAGGAATTCTCTTCAGGAAACAAAAATAGGCTTACATTCAATTAAATCCTAACCTGTAATATTTAACAAGAAAAGCCCAGCTAATGCAAACAGGAACGCGCAACAGCGGTGCATGTGAAAACCCAGTAAAACAAAATCAGGCGCCAGACGACCGGCGGCTAATTATCTATAGTGTTTTACTTGTACTCAGCACAGGGCGACGCCCTATCCGCTGGAAATCGCAAATTTTCCCTACCCCCTCATTTACTGCCTTTGTTTGGGATGACCCCCTTCGAATTTATGGAAAAGCTTTACGGTTCCTGAAACTAGAGTCTTCCAGGCAGCCGACGGTGAAGATTTGGTGATTCTAGCTTGCACCGTTTTTGACTGATTCACCCGTGTGACGGACGGACAGAGACAGAATTGCGATGGCTAAGACGGCGCTTAAAAAATATCACCTGCAAGCTGCAGTGAAGCAAAAATAGTAGACCACCAAGATTTTGTCACAACTTAGTCAAATATTGATTGACTTTCAGTTTTTTTTTCACTGGCACTGGTCATAAAGACTAGTATGCAGTAAAATAGGCCTAATCATTAAAAAATCCCGCCGTACCAGAAGCATTTGTAATTTTGTTGCTGTTTGATAAAAAAACAATAAATAAACTTACAAATGGCTAGATTTTTTGTTACTCAACCAACAGCAGTAAAGCACTAAAAATTAAGTTATGTTGCTGCTATAGTGCTAATAAATTAACTTAGCTTAACTAAAGAATGACGTCCTGATGTCATTGATTATTCATTTGAATTGACAGCATAAAGAAACGAGAAAATAAAGAGCAAGAACGACAGAGAGAAAAATATTATAGACAAACAGAACATTATAAATATTTTTTTTATTATCAGGTGCGCCAGCATAATATCCATGGATATATCCATGGATATCCATATCCACGGCACGCGTGTTAATAACGCCAACCTGGAATGGTCGCGGTATCAGGCGTCTCCAGGTGCGGCGTCTCAGATGTTCCAGATATGCAGATCTTAGAGCGGTTTCTTCGTCTGTCCCCACACACCCTCGACACAACTTGCAGATCTGCACGTTACACAGACGTAAACGCTGAAACTCATTCTCTGTCTGTCCACTCCAGACACTAGCATCATTCTGATCAGTCATCAGACAAGCGATGAAGGCCCATGCCGACATTCGAACGTCCGCTTGACAGCTGCGCTACCCAACCATAAACCTGTCGAGTGACGACCAATTGAACTGAAAATTGGCTAGCGGGTTATTCCTGCCCTGGGAAACATTCACACTAATTTTGGGCGATAACCAAAGACAGAGACAGGGCCGGACGGGGAATAGCTGAATGCGGTTTATTAAGACGACCGCATAATAAAATCGATTGATAATAATAATGATAATGTCTAACAGTGTCAACTTACAGCGGAGCTGAACAGTCTATAACAATAAAATACAGTTGAATAAAATACAATATAATGACTAGGCCTACATAAAATCATAGTCCAAGTCATAAAATTTGCAGAAAAAGCAAGTTTTCAGTCTCCGCTTAAATGTGTCAATATTAGTATTGGCGCGCAGGTGCAGTGGCAGATCGTTCCACGCCTTGGGGGCCGCCACGCTAAAGGCGCGCTCTCCAAACTTCAGGCGTGTCCTTGGGCCTAGAGCCATTATTGAACAGTTCAGAAACAAACTCCAAAATCAAAATGGCATTGTTCTATCGGCTGCAAAAAAACTAGAATATGCCTGCACAGGGCCTATAATATAGGTTGTGTAAACTGAAGGGAGCTGAACCTGTGTGCGACACGTAGCAGCGCAAGAGCGTGAGCAGGTTTCCAGATGTACTCGTAGGTCTCGACTTGACACCTGCATTTCAACCGTGTCCGGCGACATGCTGCCACAACAAATACAAGCAGCAAACGTAGGCCTAAGACTAGTAAGAAAGCTTTAGGGACGCAGGTTTAACCGTTAAGGCCTAGTCACAAACTCACAATGCGTCGCAATCTCAACACCCGCGTACAAAATGTGGCAATGCTCGCAAAGCTCATTTAACTGTAGACTTATGCCCCTATAAGCTATTTAACTATTGGACGATCTGCAGCTGAACATGACCGCCACACACCTCCGTTCCTCTGTTGCTGTGAGCGCCGTCGCAAGACCAACCAAACTCAGCGTGTTGTAAATAACTTGCTCGTATATCCGCTTGTTTTTAGCGAAGTGACCCGATGACAAGTTCGGCGACATATTTACCTATGCACAGGGCAACAATGTTCAATACATAAGCCAAAACAGCCTCAGCCAACTAGTAACTTAATTCAGTAAGCTTACGTTAGAAACTCCGCACTTTTAGTCAAAATTACATAGGGGCCTACAAGGTAAGGTGACGTGAACTAAGTACATGTAGTAAAGTACAGAAATGACGAAATTGTGTGAGTTTAAACAACGGAAAACGACATCATCGTCACTCGTCATCACGTTCTATAATTAGGGACAACAGTTCACATGTTTGTCAAGAAGCAAGAACGTATACATGATACAGAGTTTCAAAAAGTTCGTGTGATATAATTATGTGCCGACATGTGCGGCCGTCCGCGTTATCGCCGGTATGCTCCATCATAAGTATCAAACCTAAATAGTTACCAATCGAAGTTCTAGCAGCGAATTTCTCTGCAACACACGTACTGCTTGCTGTCTTAGCGCGCCACTGTCACAAGCGCAAAGCTGCAGCCGCGATAACAAGAAATTCGCATCATTTTTTCCGAGGAAATAACGTTAAGTCTCCTAGAGCAAGACTGCATTGAAATTTTGCAATGAAAATTGACACACCATATACTCCTGCCAAGAGGAGAACGCTTACACCGATTTTGTTCTTTATGTTTCAAAAAGCTACAGAATCTCGTAGCGTTCGAGAGAAACGAAAGGGACAGACAACAATGTGCAAAAGACGAACGAGCACATGTAATGCGATCTGTACATGACAACACCATCGCCTGTACCTCCATAAGAAATATGCGGTAATCTTGATTCACAACAAAATCGAAGCGGACTAATTCAAAGAAATTCCTACAAACACCAAAACACGACATATTGAAAACGGGAATTATAGGCCACATAAGCGTAGTTCGATGTATTATACTGAAAGTCCAATGTCAATAAATAGTGTTTTGCAAGCAAAACAGTGTCCAATAAGCTGTAGTTGAAATGTGTATAGTGACATTCTCGCCTGGAATGGTAAGCGGACATCGCTGAAACGATGGCTTTCTCCTTGAGATAGCAAACTTGTCTTATAGCAGCTTCAAGATCACTGCTCAGCTTCTCTGGGTCCTTGCCTAAAGAATTGTCATCGACATTCAAACTATGTGATAGACTGTAAAGCTCCTAGTGACTAACTACTTAGCCAGTTCACTGATATGAGCAATTATAAGATACTACTTAAATAGTAAATAGTCTTAATAATAAATGTACCGGTAATTAAAATATTAATAAAATAGGCTAATTTTTAGCTATTATGTAATAATAACTTTAAAAGTATTATTGTGTGATTTTTACGCACCACTGTAAAACAAATTCGCAGGTGTCAGTGCACTGATATGCAGTACATCTTATTCAATTTATCACTGCTGCCGCTTTATCTTGTAAAATAAACACTTTCCATGTTATTAGACCTACTTAACCACGCCATACTATAGACTGAAATTACAGAACGGATAGCGATAGCCTTGTTAGCTCGCAACTGATTGCGTTTTCAATAAGCAGTAATAAAACTTAGAAGTACGGCAATGTTTTGGAGTCAGAAATTTCTGTTCAAAATGCGTTCCATTGTTTAAGCTTCACATTTCAAACTAAAAAGCAATCATAGCTCGCAGGTACCTCCGCCAAGGCAATGCTATTCGCCAGGTGGCGCCACCATATTCGCTTTGCCAGCCGTTTCGCTTATGCCCCCTTTAACGCAATGGTAACGAGAATTTCAAAGTGATCCAGAATCCAGGATTCCTGCCGGATCACCCCCAAAATTGAATCACTTGTAGGCTATGCCATGCTCGACATCCTCTCAAAATTTCAGAAAGATCCGTCCATAACTCTTCAAGTTATCTTGCTAACACACAGACAAACAAACAAACAGACAAACAAACAAACAAAAACCGGCAAAAACATAACCTCCTTGGCGGAGGTAATAATATTGATATCGTACCCTGAGAACGAAGATAAGCAAAGAGCGCTTCCTTTCCATTGCTGTCGAGATCGCTGTAGTATTTCTGTAGCGACAGCATCTATTTGCAACAGCAAAATTACTAGCCTGGCTATTTAGTCTCGTACTCGGTTTTGTATAATTAAACGCAGAAAGACGTGTAGCCTATGTGTCGCTGACTGACAAACAAACAAACAGTGAGACAGATGAAAAAAACATACTCTTCTTCTTTCAGCGAAGTTAATATTTTTTTCCTTTCAAGTTCCTTAAGTATGTTAAAAACAACGTTAAGATATTCGAGTTTAGCTCACGACAAACGAAAACGCTCAAAGCAAGGTGCATATCTTACTTCCCAGATAGGAGTGTAGTCGTCGCCGATAACGTATTTCGCAACGTCAGCCACTTTGAAAGGCTCGTACTCTTTAGAACAAAACCTTCAATGTTAAAACATATTGAAGTCACCCCTTGTGCATTTTCCACAGCGCGCAAATAAAAACGTAAGCCCCTATATAAACGCATTGGGGCATTGCTAGTTTAACCCCAACAGTAACTGCTTTATTTTATGCCACCTCAATTCAGCGCATAGTTAAATCTGAAAATGTAATTGCAAATGCACCGCCAGATACTGCCAGTGTCTTTGAAAAGTAGCACATTTTTTTATTTATGGGCTATTTTATTCTTTCTTTTATTATGATTATGAGCAGAAGAATGCTTCTCTTTTGCTGAAAGCTAACAGTGCTGTTAAAATCGGCTCAGCCGCAGCAGGCTAAAGGAGGCCTAACTACAGGGTAGACCAGTAAAATCGGACCTAAGCCCATTTCAGCGCTGACAGTGTTAAAGGCGTGTCATATATCAAAATTCATGTTTCTCAAGTAAACATATGTCAAAAACAATGTCTATCAGAATATGTTGTTACCTGAGTAGCCATTCGCCCTGGAAAACGTAAATTCGCAATGGATCGACCGACGTTAATGTCACGTACAAACCGATATCAAAACGCCTGAAAACAACGTCACAAAAATTGCACTCAGATCAAATATCTCAACCATTTTACGTTTATAGACTCCTAATTACTAACATTAGACTGCACTTGCACGCGAAGTGAAACAGAATTTTCGAAATGCAGCAGAATCGCACTACTCCGTCCTCTATAACTTACGCCTATATGACCTGGCGGTTTAGCAGACAATTTCACAACGTACAACGTATATCGTCGCTATACTAGAAAAATGTACCCAAGCAAAAATTATTTCACTTTTATCGTTTTTTAACCACGAGTCAGACTTATTGTGATAAGCATTGACTACACTTTGTCCAATCTGAATTCAAACGCCCGAACATATTATTAGTAGATGACACAGCGGATTCATGTATCGAATTCCATAGTTTGATAACTCCTGACTAAAAACAATTTCTTTTGATTCCCATCTTGAGAGTGCTGTGCCACTAATTTCAAAAAAATATTCTTTCTTTCTACTGTATGATGCCAAATAAAAATGTTTTTCCAAAATATCCTCATAATGAATTCAATGTAGAATTTTACAGGCTTCAATCATATGCCCACAATGATCAGATGTCGGCGATATATGTATTAGTTTTCGCGAGTTTAGCTTTCTAAGTCGCTGCTCGTACCATTCCATTCATTCCATTTATTTGAAAATCAGTCCACAAGGGACCATTGACACACACAGCAAACAACACATAAAAACACAAAAACACACACATAAAAAAATACACATA
>Ga0209367_1009472_pt1 | contig 13198 bp, 11 predicted proteins | sample WorMetLIZISLAND2_FD_187412 | JGI IMG/M metagenome (GOLD analysis project Ga0209367, IMG submission 187412) | Marine gutless worms symbiont microbial communities from Max Planck institute for Marine Microbiology, Germany - Olavius geniculatus... ... | reverse complement strand
TATGTCCAATGTGTATAATCTTACATTTGTCAGTATTAAATAGCATCTGCCAGTCTACTGACCATTTTACTAAATTCTTCAAATCATTACGTAAACTTTCAATATCCTCCTGTGAGTTAACAACCCGATATATTTTTGTATCATCAGCAAATTTTAAAACTTTACATGCAACTGTCACATTTATGTCATTAATATAAATCAAAAACAAAATTGGCCCTAATACCGAACCTTGTGGAACTCCACTTAAAACATCTTTCCAACTGGAACACTGACCATTTAATGTAACTCTTTGCTTCCAACCAGATAGCCAATTTTCTATCCACAGTAACAACTCACCCCCAATACCATGTGCAGCTAACTTATGTAGTAATCGCTAATGTGGCACCTTATCAAAAGCTTTTTGAAAGTCTAAATAAATAACATCGACAGGATACCCAGAATCTACGTAATTAGTAACTTATTCCAAGAAAACTAATAGATTTGTTAAGCAAGATCTATTTTTGACAAAACCATGTTGTGTATCTTTAATCAATTTATAAAGATCTGGTCAATGCAGTGCAAGGGAAACAGTTTCTGATTTGGAGTTGAATGGAGAGGGTAATAAAAGTGTGCACTTTTCAATGGAAAACTGGCTGTATCTCATATTTTCTTTGACGGTTTCAACCTATTAGTCTTATGCTTATAGTCTCGTAAAGTCTGTAATATAACAGTAGTGGCGATAAGCATATAGAGCTCTTAAATTGTTTCAACTCACTTCTATACATCTAACTGCTAAGAATACAGTCTAGTCTATGGCTCCCGACTTGCGAGTCTGCCTCTGACATTTGTCCATTATGTATGTAGGCCTACACTATGGTAACTATCAGCCACCCGCCAAGTAGTACCCAGACTTCAAATCTGGGTACACGGGTTTGGAGGCCGTAAAACTTGTAAATCTGGGTTTGAAAAATACGCACTGGGTTTGCATTCCCTTTCGTCGTCTGAATTCAGCTGTATCATACAAACTGGATCTAACGGTTAGTTATTTTTATCTAGCAAGTCTTAGCCATTCATTGGATGCCAGAACGTGTGCATGCACACAGATTTTCTTTTTTTTAAACCAACTGAATGGTACTGCAAAATTCTGTGCGGTTTGATCCACTTTGAGTATTTGTAAACTGAAATGACTTTTGGTTTTTACACACCTCCTGTTGTGCAAAATATATTAAACATTGCCTGATTTGCAGTGATTATTACTTGTTGCTACTAGCTGACTTAACTAATTGTCCAGCTGGTCAGAATACTATTACTTAACAGTAACAGTAATTATCATATGGCTTTTTCATGTGCAGATTTTCCTAAACTTCAATGCAGAATGATCAGGAAATTATCTCTTTGGAACATTTTTGTATGTCTGTTGGATTGCGCTGCTTTAGCACTTGGTATGGTTCAAAGTCCAAGTTTTGTTTTGTATTTTGTCAGCATGTTATACTTTGAGATTTTTTTTTATATTTGGCTTAGGGATTGTTGAATGATAAAGTTTTCTGAACGGCCATGAATTTCATAGTCTCTGCAATGTGTGCCGGTGTCACAAAATAGCATCCCCCCTTAAAATGTTGACCCTTGGTAAAATAGAATTGCCCCGTTGGTGAGATTTGCAGCGAAAAAATTAAAAAACGCCCTTTTGCTTTAAAATTCGCTCCTGCCCAATAAAGTAACGTCACGTGTCTGATTAAATCGCCCCCTGCATTTTGCTTTCAAGTCTTATTGCGCACACAAACAGCAAGTACGTTATGCGACATTAAACATGCAGGTTTTGGATGTTTGATGATGCTGAAATGTGAAACAACTTTATGGCGCTGGCAGCCGCCAGATGGAGCTCATTACGTAATCGTCAGCGGTCGTGTTACCTTGGCGCGCAATAGTGACCAAACTCTTGCGTGCATTCATTTTACTATCAGGGACTATTTTGCTTTGCTAGTAATTATAATTAATGCTTTATAATTTCAAGTTCCTGGATCATATGTAAAGTTATTGTGATGCATGTGACTAGCTAATTATGACTCTGTGAGACAGTCTTGGTTTTGAGTTTGCATTGTTTTAAAGTTTACGTTATAACTTTACTTTCAACTGTATTTAATTGTAAATGCACATAAAAAGTTTGTGCTCATTTTTACTAAATTACTAATGAATTATCAAGTTTGTCATTTAGTTGTTATTCTGGCAAATTAGATTTTTTTGCAAACGAATTGAACATTAGAAAGTGATGATTTTATTTGTCAGTGTATTAAGTGTAGTTTGAATGTGGTGCACTGTTGCAGGCAGTGTTGCTGCATCAACTTGGGACTACAATGATACAGGAGGCAAAGGTCTGCATTATTATTTTCATCATCTAACTATCATTATCAACTTCATAGTCATTTCTGCTTTGCTTGCTATGATTGCAACAGTCAGTCAGTTAGTATTACTGCTTGGTGATAGAGTATTGGGAGCCCAAAGATTCCAGGCATCGAGTGGGGGTAGGAAATGAAGGGTACATCCCCATTCTTAGTTGGGCATCGGGCCTGCAGGAGCATTTTAAGCTTTCCCACCGCAGTAGGGACTGTGCCGGAACTAGTGTTGTTACGATATGATTATTCCAATTTTGATTCGATTTTGAATCGATTTTGGCCAAAAATCACGATTTCGAATCGATTCGTTTCTAGGCGCCAGTTAACTCTTTCGCTATGTCTTCCGGTTTATCCTAGCAAACTGGACAATAATCAGTTAGATAATGGTAATGGGCGAGAGGAGGTGGACTGCCCCCCACCCGCATCACGGAGCATCACGTCTGATGGTCTCAGCACGTGGCCGGTTTTCAAAGCTGCCGACGTTCCCGTTTGCTCAGTGGTCTGATGCGGACTCAAAATTTTAGCATCTGTACATCTCTAGTGCCCGCAGCATCAAATGTGCGCACGCCTGCAGGCAGATACTAAGACGATGTAGTGCCTCGGGCGTTCACAGCGGCGTCAGAGGCGGGCATCGTCTCCTCTGCATGTATTAAGGTCATTGAGTTAACATCCCTGCACAATAGGCCTATTCATAGCAACTGCTCCTACAGACTGTGCAATTGTCAAGTAATTAGGTTTACATCTATATAGACGGCCATTGATGCCATGTTTGCCAGAGAAGTGTGAATGTAACCTGAAGCAACCACAATCTGCAGTCCACCCTTCTGCAGTCGCACTACAATCGAGCGGAGCACTCGCCGACAGATAAAAGGCAAGTGGTTGCGACAGCGGCAGCGTAAATGAGCAAAATGCTACAATGGACAAAATCGTTTCGGTGATGCACGGATATTGCAATTTCCCGATTCGATTTCGAGCAAAGATCGTGATTTTTTATTTCGAATTAAATATTGTAACAACGCTAGCCAGAACTGTAGCCAAAAATGAATTTGGTGCATTTTGTTTAAAGGAACACTTTCGGTGGAGCAACAACATGACAACATCTTAAAGTCTTTTATGCTTTTTTCTCTATATATGATCTTTAGTGAAAGGATTGGGAGACTCATTCTGGTTATCTTGGCTACCATGGCTGCAGGCCATGCAGGGTATATGCAAATATTGGGGGCAGGCCTTTTAGCCCTTTGCGATTGATGCCTCTGCACTACAGCTTGGTGACAATGGGCGACTTCACTTTTTGACTTAGACTTTCGCTGAGCCTAAACTTCGGTCTAAGTACCTACTTAAGTCAAAAAGTGAAGTGATTTCGCCGAGCGAAAACATGGCGACTAACATGGATACTTTAGTAAATTAAAACAGTCTGGTACCAAAAATAAATGCCGTAATGGCTGCACAATGACGTAAGACGTTACGTAATTACCTCATTTGCGTGCACAGTGCAATTGAATAAGCAAGTCCAAGCATAACTGGTTGATTTATTTCCTGTTAGGTTTACCGGTTTTCCGCCATTTTTTGTCGTTTAGTTGAACTTTGGTCTAAGTACAGACTTTAGCGTTCAGCTTTAGCTTTCACTCAGCGAAAAGGCTCGGCGAAAGTCTAAGTCAAAAAGTGAAGTCGCCCAATGTCAGTGTAGTGTGGTATGTTCACTGTGCTGGCCGAGTCACAGTGATAGTGATAGTTGAGTGTGGTGCATTCATTGTGGTAGGGCCGTCAAGCTGGTATCGTACGTATCCATTGTGCGCTGGCAGCTCGCAGTCTCCTGTCAATATCGACAGGTCAAAGGTCGTGTTCAGTGGCAGTCTGACAACATTTGACATTCCCGGATACGAGACAATTCCACGCTGTGCCCACTGGCAGCTGCACAATACTGGATGCACCGGTTAGTTCAGTTTACTACTACATCCACTGCTACGACTACCATTATCACTACTACCACTACCGCTACTACTAACATTCCTAAGTGGCTTGGTGGTATCAAGAGGTCGTTGTTTCGACTTCTAGTCATGTTGCTATTTTATTAAGTGGTTACTGCTTGGATAGGTGACTGTCTGCACAGGTAAACTGTAAACCAGCACCAATGTCAACTCAGTTTTTCATCCCTCAGGGGTATGTAAATCAAGTATCGATGTGTGATTTACTGTGCGATTCCATGTGGCAGGTGATGCTCCATAGCTCTTACGATTGGTTTTTCCATAAAATGCTATTCACTAATACTGGTACAGTGGTACTACTAGTGCCTCTACTACTACTACTACTACTGACATTCCTGGGTGTGGGGCATTTCCGTGCAGCACATATTGGCAACTACATAACGGGTGAGTTTACGACTACATTGATCACTTCTACTACTACTACTACTGCTATGTGTACTGTAGTGGAGCTGCTACTCAGTGGTGATTACAAGGTGCGCGATGGAGGTCTGTCTGATGAGTATAAGGCTGTGAGACTGGAATTTCATTGGTCAAACACTAACAAGTACGGCTCCGAACATTACATCAATGATACTGCCTTCCCGCTAGAGGTCTGACACATTTTCTAGTTGCTAAGTCTAGGGTTATAACGAGACCAAGAGAGCTGCCCAATCACCTATATTTTGAAATGTTTATTAACCAGTTTATTAACCTAACCTGTCTGTTGTTATCTGTTTATTGTTATGGTGCTGTCCTAATAGGCTAGATTACAGGTTTTGCCCATCTATTGGTTTGTCTTTGTTTTCTACAGCCTCCTAACTCTAGAAGAAAGATGCAGACTAACCAAATTTCATTTACCAGTAGACGTTACTCAGGATTGGAGTAACCAGAGTGCCAATTTTTAGGTAAAAGGGTCATAGGACAAGGTCACTGAATGTCAAAAAATTAGATGTGTTTCTTGCATACTTCATGTTTACTTACTGTGTGGCTTGGGCAGTTTTGCCCTGCTGCTTACTAGGCACAGTGTTTAGTGTATTGTACGTGTAATTTACTTGATAGCCACATGACATGTCCCACAAGGCCTTGCAACATTTTTGGTTATCCATACACTGCCCTGCAATCAGTTTGTTGTGTGACATTTTCAGCTGCAGATTGTGCACTTTAACACAAAGTACGGGTCTTACGATGAGGCCGTGTCACGCGAAGATGGTCTCGCTATATTTGTCTTTCTCTTTAAGGTAAGTCTTCTGCTGTGGTGTGTATATCATGTAGTGAGTACACAAGACATTTACATAAATATCTGGGAATTGTTCTTTATTGTTATTAGATTTTCTTATTTTTTCTGCCATGTTTGTGCCATTCTGTCTTAAAAATTTTAGTAAGTCTGATCTCTGCCAAGTTTTTTTAGTAAATTATGCTCCATGGTCAACTTCTATATCAATCTTTTACATTTTTATTTTTTTTATAGGCTACTACTGCATTAACTGAATTTTTACATACCACCGCCATAAAAGCAAAACTGTTTTACTGTGGTATATTTGGGTTTTTTATTAGCTAATGAAAAAAGAGCGGCTTGTGTTGCATTTATTGGAGTATGTATTATGCTAGTGATTAATAATAGTGCACTTGCATTAGCTGTATTCCGTTATGGGCTGGATTCAGATTTGTAGAGAAAAGCCCCTACCTGGAAATACTATAAACGGATGTCAACAAGACATATTACCTTCAGCTAACTACAAAAACTATTTGCTAATTCAGTCTGCTGCTATCAAAATGTTGTTTGCTTATAACTAGCGCCATGGAAATAAGCATTCACATTATACTGTCGCTACTACTGTGGTTTCATGGGCTGCATTTCAGATTGGACAGCATGACAACCCAATGTACGGTCAGCTCATCAACAATCTTCAGAATGTTGCTTATTATGGTCAGTAGTAGTATACTGTTTCGGGTGGGATGTTGGACCTTATTCACTCGGTAGTAGTACTCATACTGCAATTACTAATAGTATGCGTGAAATGTTCACAGATGATGACCAAATGTTATGCACCATCCCATTCTTATGACGTCTTATCTACTTCAACGACTACTACTAACTGAAGCATAAGAAGCATAAGAAAACACATCACAATTTATCCATCACAACTTGAAGGCAGATTATCAGATTTTAATAATTTTTGGTACAACTATTCCTGATACAACTTGTCATACAAATGATTATTCAAGTTTACACTTCACCCAACATATGCTTCTGCAAAACCTGGGGAAATCAAAACACATAAAACTGCATTAAAATGAACAAAAAACGCCAATAACAGCTGTGACATTATTGATAGTAACTTGGAGAAGGATTTGTAACGAGGTTCTAATAGTTTTTGGTGCAAACATTTCTGACATAACTAGCCATCAAATGGCCGTTCAAACTGCCAGCTCGCCTAATGTCTGTTACTGCATTACATGAGGAAACAGAACAAATGCAACATGAGTTGAAAAAGAAAGAAAAACATCAGTAAATTTAATCATTCCAGATATGTAGCCCTTAACAGTTCTGATCACAGTCCATTCAACAGTATTTGCTGTGTTATGCAGCAGCAAGTTTATGGGATGCTGTTTAGAAATATCAATAAACTCAAAAAGCGACTGGTTGAAGTCTGAAGCAGAACATTATCAACACTGCTATCAGCGAATGGAGAATGCATCTCCCTGCCTGTGTTTGCACAAATGGCCTACAAAAACTATGAAAGCTTTGAAGAACAGGACACTACTTTCTGCCACCGAACTCTGAAGGGATTTTTTTCAACTTTTGTTAACTGTGGGCAAAACATTACGCAATTTTTTCACATCAGAAGGTCTGATACATATGTTACATCGAAATGGCCATCCTTAAATAATGCGTAACGTCCTATGAAACATTTCAAGCATTGAGCAGCTTTTGCAAGATTTTTTGCACAGTTACTTACATATACAAAAGAAATAAAAGTATGATGCATATGAAGTTTCAAGAAAAATTTTTTTTGAACACTCCTACAGCGCTTCACAGCAAGCAGTTGCTCAGCTGAGCCGGATGTGTCAAGCAGCATTCAGACATTGCAGCCTCGACCCACTGCCACACAAAGTCTGCCGGCTTCCTAGAGTTGACAGCACTATGTGCAGTGCAGTATCCTATACTTACAATGACTATTACACACTGACAGATGACAAGGCGATGTTGGTGTCATTGTTGTTACTTTCTATAAACCTTAACAACTACTACTAGCTAGTACTACTACTACTACTGCAACGACTAATACACATGTTGTCAGATAACTAAGTGATGTTGTGCCATGTCCTGTTAGTACTACATTTTGTCAACTTCAACAAGTAATTTGAGCAAAGCTCACGAGACGCGCGAAAGCCTATAGCATTTCCAGTTCAGTAGTTATAGTTTCGAAAATCGCATATCACTTGGACTCGGCCCATCGGGACCATAATACACATCAGCCATAGGCGTGTTGGCGACGGTGGCGCCTCCTTGTGAATGATATAGACTTGTGCAGCCCGATATCGCGAAAAAAAATCAGTAAAACCCCCTATTTTGGCGTTCAAGGTCATCCAAGGTCATTGAATTCGGTGGCAATCGAAAGCCAGTATACGATTTTCTATTAGTGATTGATAGTAACCTAAGCCCTATCTCGCACTGTTACTGAGATACAGCGAGTTTTTGGCTGAAAATCGCAAATTTTGACCACTCCCCTCTCATTTAGGGCCCTCGTTCGGGGTGACTTCCTTCGAATTTATGGAAAAGCTTTACGGTTCCTGAAACTAGAGTCTTCCGACAGTGAAGATTTGGTGATCCTAGCTTGGACCGTTTTTGCCTGATCCACCCGTGTGACAGACAGATGGACAGACAGACGGACGGACAGAATTGCGATGGCTAAGACGCGCTGAAAGCAGAGCTGCTTTCGCGCATAAAAACTGTTACTAGTTGGTACTACTAGCACTACTACAACAACTACTACTACTATATGTTGACAGATGACGAGGTGACATTACGTCCTGTGCCGTTGTTGTCTTTACTTCCTATCAATCTCAACAACTACTACCGTTACCATGGCAGCATGACAACACCTCCGTGTAGTGAGACTGTCAGTTGGACTGTGTTTCATGAGCTGGTTGATATATCCACTCGACAGGTGATTTTTGATATTTACTGCTATTAGTATTAACTACTGCTCTTGCTAACAATTTTACTACTACTGAGCTATGGTTTAGCCCACAAAACGTGCTAGTTTATAGCATTTGTGTTTCACAAATTAATGTATCAATGCATTAAAGGTGCAGCAGGATTTTTAATGATACAGTCAAACCCACTTTATATCACATCGCTTAGTATCATAATCCGCTTATTGTCACATAAATTTTTACCCTTAGCCAACGCCTGTAGTAATCAAGGGACATTGACTCCTGCCTATCTCTTAATGTCAACATATTTCTAAGCCCAGTAGCCTTAATGGCCCTGTTTAATATCACAAAGTAGACCAGTCGGGCATTTTGTAGTCATGAATAGCAGACATGCCACGCCCGGCAGGCAACAGTCCTGTGTGTGAATGGAATGTGGGTCAGTGGTCTACCTGCACGGTGGGTGGTCTATTGCTCAGTCACTGCAACCACAGCAGCAGCAAACAAGCCAGTCACAGCCACCCCACCAACAGCAAGACTGCAGCCCTGCAGCCTTTCTCACTTCCATTATGCTGGCAGTCACTGAGGCAGCTAAACATAAACGGGTCAATCTTGATGTAAGTGTAAAGATAAAAGTTGTATAAAAAGTGGACGCCAGCACTAAGCAAAAAGATGCTGCATCAAAATTTGAAATCATTGAGTCAATATATTTTGATTCTAAGCAGTGATGTCAACTTTTGTCTTAATATTAGTTTTGGTTGGACTACTATGGCAACTCCTATTAATGTCAACTTCGGTTAATATCACAGTTTTGGCAGTCTCACAGATGTGATATTAAATGGGTTTGACTGTAGTATTATTGCAAATTATCCTTAATGTGTGACAGTGAAAGAATTTGAAAATTTGTTGAGAACTGACCAATTTGTCAATATTAGCTTAGTTTAGACTTTTTCGAGACATGGTGTAGTATTAGTAGTAGTAGTAGTAGTGTGACATGCATATAGATGAACAGAAAGTACTATAAGTTACTGATAACATCTGTGCATTAGCTAGTGTCTGAGTATGGTGTTACTTAAAAATGTGAAGAATCTTTAAATAAAACATCAGTTAGTAAGTCATAGGGCCACACCACAGAAGTATGTTTACACAAATAATAATGATAATAATAATATTGTGTCTACCTTTGTATTTTTAAATTAGTTTTCAGGCTCCCTCGGGAAAGTGAATTAATAGTGATGATATAGATTTGTATAGCGGCATTTGTTGTAATTTTATTTGCTGTTTGTAGCTCAGTTGCTCGTACTACTGCTGCTGCTGCTGTCTCTACTATTTCTGTTACTACTGCCATTGCACTAAACCAACTGGTGTTAATGTGCTTTTTAATTTCTTGCAGTTGAACACATTCCGGAACGTGCTTCACAGCAGTCGGTCCGGTGACAGCACAAAGATCAAAATGGGTCGAAACAGTCGATCGCTTATGCCTCTGAACGATCGCATCATCTACAGTAGCAACATTGATGATGCGACCTGGTGGACCGCTCCCTTGACGCCTGTTAGTATCACCCTGGCCGCTCTGCTGGGGTTCATCATCCTGTTCCTAATTCTTGGCTGTCAGCAGCGTCGGCAGACCTCGGTTGAAGTGATGTATGATGACTATGTCGATGATGACGCCTATGATGCGACGGCTTACGATGACGACTTTGACCCTAGCAATGCAGACCCGCACATTGACTGACCTAACTTCTGGCCGGTAGTGCATTATTTCGGGTCCGCATTTCATGGGGCCGCCATGATTTTTGCCAGGATTTTTTGGTTGGCGGAACGAATGGTGTTGCTTACAATTGAGTCAAATCCAAGATGGTCGCAGTCTGCAGTACTGAAAATATTCTAGATTGCTATATCTTAGCAACTATCCATTTTATTTTTGGCTCTAATTTGAGGTTTTTGGTATCAGCAGATAAATCAGAAGAAGTGCATTAGATTGGTTACATCTAACACATTTCTTGTTAACTTTTTCTCATTTAGAGTTGTACACATATACTGTTGTGACTTACCAGTATTTGTGATTGTGTGTAAGCTGTGTTTTTGTGCACGTGAATTGTATTGTGTAATTGTATTTAGCACATTAAGCAGATTTCAGCTGAAGTATTTCTGCCGTATTGAATGTAGTGTTTTGTCATTGCAATATAAGCATGTTAATTTGCTGTTAATTTTGCTGTTATTTATATTGAATGTTACATATTATCATGCTAGAATAGAAATAGTAATCAATCAAATCTCATAATTGTGTTCAAGGTTAGCCTTAGCCAACCAGCAACTTTGTTCCAACTGTGCATCAAAGTCAAAAGCAATCTTTTTCCTTTTTTCCCATTTTCCTTCTGTCTTTTCTTCTTCTATCTTTTTTCTCCTCTTTTCCTTAAAACCAGCCAGGGGTTTTGGGGAATGCTGTTTGCTGCCCCAGAAGGGTCCAAAGCCGCAGTCGCATTTTGCATTTTGTCCATGGTGAGGTCAAGTTTTGCTAAGACAGTCTTAGACTGAAGTCTTGACTTTGGTCTTGACTTTGGGCTCATCTACGAGCTGGGCTTAGAATAGTCTTGAATTTAGATTTGACTTTCGTTTCTGGTCATCCATCTTTTTTACCTAACGGTCGAATAATTACATTAATACGATTAGTTAATTAACATTAGATAAGTGTTTTCCGGGCCTATATTAATTGGGAGATGTGCACAATATTAATTTGCTTACCTAGACTAAAGTCTTAGCAAAACTTGACCTCACCCATTGTATGGTTGCAAAACCATTTCTGGTTCTTGCTCAGCAACTCACACTGCAATGAGTGGCAAAAAATGAAAGTCAATGTCGCTCAAGTTAGCAAGTCAATTTATTTGTATATGGAATCTTAGTGTTTTCCAAAATGGCAGCCCTCTAAAATCAGCGGCTTTGTTTGGCCGAACATCTGGAACATGCTTAACGCCAGCTTCGACTTTTTTGCTTTGTTTTTAGTTTCATTTGTAGATGTGTTTCCAGGCTGTTTATTGCACACTGTGTACTATTTAGGCATTTATTCTGCTGAGTTATTGCAGCCAGTTTTAATGGAGGTTCATGGTCGGCTTATACAGAATGATACAAAAAAATTTCATTATGTTGTTGCATACGTTTGTATACATGCATATGAGATTGTTTGTTATTTATGTCTTGTATTTGAGTCCCTTCTGGTCGACATCTTGCTGATATTTGTGTGACATTTGTTAAGTGTGTTTTATTTATTTACATTATTTACTATGACTTTTGTTAGAATTTTACGTGTTTTCCTGTTATTGAGAATAGTCTGAATAAATCAGATTGACAGCGATTATCTTCATACTGGCACAACATGGTCATTTAGTATGTCTACATCACATGTTACATTTTGCCGCACTGCTGTTTTTTATTAATTATTTCGCCATCTAAAAACGATAAGTTGCCATCAATATGTACAAAAGTCCAATTGAACTGAACAAGTGTTGCTGATCATTTAAAAACCCGGGCCTAGAGTGAACGATCAGTGAAGTAATATTGAGATCATAATTTTTAATACATGTAGTAGCGGTGGATAAAATACTGAGACAGATACTGGTATAAAAATACCAATACGGAGTGGAAAAAATACCTATAACGAACGATATAAAGTGCAAATGCTGACCCAACTCTAATGCAGCTGCGTTTAGAGATAAACTGTGATGGTATACAATCGGTGATAAAATTTATACAAATGAATAACATCCGAGTTATTCTTTACGAAATTTATGAGATTAATTGCTTATTTTCACTACGGTTATTACAGTGTAAGTTAATGGCAAAAAATCTGATAAGCCTTTATAGTGCAAATTTAACAAAATGAATGACAACGGCAGAACATTACATTACAATAAACGTACAAGAATGCTTGGACAGAAAATCATGCCAATCAAATGCCGCAAAATTTAACAATACTGTATTGCGATACGTAAAAAATATGACAAAAATTTAGATATTTTGCTTCACGATATATCGACATCGAATCGATTTGATATTTCTATACGTCGACCCATCACTACTATGCTGCTCAGACAGGTGAGACAGGTATGATTAGTGATTGGTGTTTTGTTTTCTTTTCGTTGTTGTTGTTGTTTGCTGTCGTTTTATTAGGTATTAAGTTCCAGTACTGCCGACAGTACGTCAGAATAAAATATTACAGATTAGAATATCACGTGGTCGTAACGGTGACAGCCTTCGACCGGTCAAAAATTAGGAAGAGAGCCAAAAGGCCATGCCTCCAAACTTCAAATCAAATCAAATCATTTACTTAGTCAAGCAAATACAATGAATACAAATGAATAATGAAAGAGCTTGAACAAGGGCACAAAGGACTGCAAGAGCCTCTTACATGAACCCTAAAAGAAAAAAAGAAAAAAAACATACAAATAAGACAACACAGTAAAGCCAAGTTAAAACACAACTGTAAACCGAGCCAAGTCAAAATCATTTGGTCGAGCTTTGAACATTGCCAGGGATGTGGCTGCAACAATATTTTCTGGGAGAGCATTCCACATGTTGACAACCCGGTGCCAAAAAGTGCTAGCAATGAAAGCAGATGGGCATAAGAGTTTAGAGTTTGAACTGATGTCCACGTGTTACAGACAACTGAACTGGTTTGAGAAATTTCTGACAATCAATGTCTACTATCCC
>Ga0209367_1009469_pt1 | contig 13200 bp, 11 predicted proteins | sample WorMetLIZISLAND2_FD_187412 | JGI IMG/M metagenome (GOLD analysis project Ga0209367, IMG submission 187412) | Marine gutless worms symbiont microbial communities from Max Planck institute for Marine Microbiology, Germany - Olavius geniculatus... ... | reverse complement strand
GGGGTCTGGGGAGAATCAAAATGACTTATTTTCGTGGATTATGTGCTAAATTTCGTTTTTTTCCATGACCATAACAGTATAGAAATACAGCAGTAATACAAAGACTGCCACGGAGATTGACTTGCATGCGATAAAAAAGCGTTATTCAAGAGCGTCTATACTCCTAAGTCCTTGGAGCAATCCCTCCAAACTCAAGGTGAGGCGCCGCAGGCGTCGACAGGGAGGGGAATGGGGAGAAAGTATCCCTCTCCCCAGCCGACTAGGGACTCTGAAGAGCGTCATGAGCTGCGGCGGAAAACGAATTTGGTGCATTCTAAGCGTTACAGAACACTTCTGGTTGCAAGATATCGTAAATATTATGAAAAATGCAAAATAATAATAATATTCGACTCCCCCTAATTTTCCAAAAAAAACCATTCCTGGTTTTTCTTGTAGCGTTTGCTTCAATTAGGTTTATATGGTTTAAACTCCCATGGCGTTATTTATTGTTTATTGTTACTTACTCTTACGTAGGCATAACCAGAAATTGGAGTCACAAAAAGCGAACTAGCCCCTAAGGGCCAAAAATTGTGGCCGAAAGCCAAAAACAAAGGTGGACTTTTTGGGGAGAAGCCTGTCGCCGGGGCACAGCCCCAGAAGCAAACGGTTTTTTGGGCATGAAAACCACCTAAAATGCATACATTGAGTATAAATTTTATTAGTTTTACTGCAAAAATGCACTGCATATGCTAGGCAAAAAGGTGACGTTGGCATCTTGGGGGCATGGCCTCTTTGCCCCGCCCCCTAACTCCGCCTATGTGTTGATCCATCGCTCCCCGCGCATGTCCGCGCACAATTTTGAGCATGGACAAAATTTTGCGCGGAGCTCGACGCGCGGAAGCAAATGGTCATGAATCAAAAACGTTGGTGCAGCGCGCTCGACGAACGAGTAACGAATGACGGAACAACGACGCACAAACCATTTTTCACTGCGTCTCCTCGTGCGTTCTTTATGCATTCACCCGGTGTGACCGAGCCAGGGCCTTTAGATTGGTTCTGTGTGAAAATTTTGTGAGGATTAAGCAAACGTTATTCCTGTATCATTACAGCAGTTTCTTGCTTGATTCTGTGACAACTTCACTTACATCAATGCACATACAAGTAACATGTATAATACTGCAGTCAGCTGAAATCACAAAAAATCAACAACAGCATTCAACAAAAATAAATGACATGTAGGCCTACCATTAATACAAGAGGCACAGTAAATCATGCACTGTAACAAAACTAGCTAACCCAATAGTTTTCATGGCTACTAAACTCATAAAAAAGTTTTTAAAAATAAAGTACAAAAATAAAAAATGTGGTTGGGTATAGGCTACGTCTAACAGCACTTCCAACATGATCAGTAACATGAAGTAATAGACTAGTGCTAGTACAATTTCACTTCAATTAATCAGTAATTAGTTGTACTAATTCAATCCACCACAGGGAAAAGATTATGTTTTCACTTGCAATGTCTGTCTGTCTGTCTGCAAGATCACTCACAAAGTTTGAATGGATTCCGATGAAATTTATAATTCGAAAAGTCGGGCACGACCAAGAAGAAAGCGATTAGATTGAAATCTTTAGTCGATTTTGAAGTATCCACGACTAATCTACAGAATTAAAAGACTGGGTGTGAACCGAGACTCTGTTGTGTTCACCAGGCGGCAGCACTAATCTCAGCGGAGGGTTGAGACCTCTGATCACTTCCAATTACCATCAGTCAAGTTTGACACACATCCTGGTTGACACGATAGCAAGTTGTAACAAAAACAGCTGCCAAGTGGCATTTTCAGGCAAATTTGGTAGAAAACTGAAACTGGATGGTGTGAGAAATTATTGAGAGCCCTTCACTTGCCTTCCTTTCCCTCTCCTCTTCCTTTTCCCTCCCCTCTACTCATATACCCTTCCTCTTCCTCGCTTAAAAGTAGGACCTCTGAAATCCAGGTAGGAAGTATTGGGGAGAGATGTAAGCTCCTCCCCACATGGCCTGGGGTGCAACCTCAGCCGAAATTGAATTGGATGCAATTTAGCCTTAAAATCCGACATCTGGTGGAAACAATTTTAATGATTCTCCTGAGAATCAACGACCAAAACCACTATGAGAAACACAGCATGTATGATAAAGCACTGACATAATACCGTGTGGCTCGGAGTAATTCTGATTGGGGAGTGTAGTCCCACAGGTACGGGATGTTAAGAGGTGTTATGGGGCGTAAAAATATCACCGGCCATTTTGCAGTAACTGTCAAACAGCGCATTATGGGACAGCACGGTTTGGCTTGCTGAGTTGCTAGGTGGTGCGTGGTCAGGAATGGTCAGCTGGCGTGGGCGTGTCGTCAGAGTCACAAGACATTGGCAGCGAGCGACGAATGAACTCAAGCGTCCGTTGATATAGCAGAGAGCTGCGGTTGTAGGGCTTACAGATGTTGAGATGATTCAAGCCAGGCATCAGGTAGAACTCACCGAATCCTGGGTCTACAACACGACATTAGTACATTAGCATTGAAAATTGATTTGAAATCAAAATCAAAATGTCACTCGCCACCGTATCTGCTTTGACAACAGCACCGCCGCCGTGATTAGGGTAACTGGTCTTACCGCCGTCGCCGCATTACTAGCACCGCCGGACGCCAACACCAGCTTCATTCATGTTAATTAACTTGCCGTGACCACCTCTCCTGGCACGATCTCGGCGGACAATAACCGCGTGGCCAGATGAGTCAAACGATTTTAAATCATCAAAATCGCCAAATAATTGATCTGAAATCACAGTCAAAATCGGGAGATTTAAAATGGTTTCAAATCAAAATCACAATACAAAAAATTGATTTCAAATCATGATTTCAAATCGTTTCATTTCAAATCTTACTCAATATTGCGACAGAGAAATGGATAGATGCGCAAGAACTGTAATGCGACCTATTAGGCGGACACAAATAACAATACTGAATGAAAATATAGCAAGCTTTAGACTGTTCAGTAGAATGAACAAGTGATTTTACACTTTATTGCCATCAGTTTTCTCTGACGTATGAAGGACATTATAATGATGATGACCATGGTACTGGTAGGCGTACAGAGTGTGGCAGAGTTTACAGACTACATAGGACTAATCTCAAACCGAGATGAGACAAGTGGACAGCGTCTCACCGCTGGATTCATGAGGCACAAGCGTAGCACGAAAGTGCAGAGGTAAGTTGGTCGTCTCGGTCTCAGCAAAGCTGCTCAACGGAATGTTGCGACTCTGCATCAGTGACGAGAACTTGGCATGCAGCGTCTTTAGCTTCTCCGACCCTTTACCGCCAGATGAACAAAAAAAATATTTTAAAGAATAAAAGGTTACAAGATGCGTACAACTCTTTATGAGAAACCCATCGTACAGCTACGAAGTGTCACCTCCCATATGCGATCACACAGTGTTACCTGGATAGGTGAATGCGACCTGCCTCAACCAACTCCAGCCGAACAGGACGGTCTCGATTTACTTGGAGAGCTGAGGTAACCTTCCAATACCGATGGTAATTAATTAGAACATTTTCCTAACTACATGTGCATTTTAAATAAATGTCTAATTTGTTAGTTGTGCCAACATAGCACAGATAAGAAACTGATGTGAATACTAGTACTAACGAAAGTAAATATGACCGAGAAGAGCTGCATTCTTATCTATTTTAGTGCAAGATTTGAATAGAAATTTCAAACTATGATACTGTCAGTGCATCGTGTTCCATTGAACTCACTTCCAACTTAAGCTTATTATACAGCTAATTAGTTATGAAGCAATAAATGCCAATTACAACTAATTAGCTTTAAGCTTGTACCATTTTCAACAAACTACCGATGGTTTTTAATTCTAGTTAATCAGAAAAAGTTGTCAATTAATCTCATCTTTGGGCCAAAGCTGGGTGGATATACATCAATTCAATCTGCCTGCAGCAGAAAAAAATTTCACTTCACTCTTAACATCTCAGATAGAATGAAGACCTGCTTGCAGATCTCGCACTTCGACAGATGGAGACAGTAAATAGGCGGCAGTTGGTCGCAGACTGTAGTTGGCGAGAGAACTGCCGCCGTGTGGAACACTGTAGAACAAGACTCCACATGTCTGATCCAACAAACTCCGCTCTGACGATGATGACGATGATGATGACGTCTCAGCAGCAGACACCAACAGCTGCTTTATCAGCAGACCTACCAGCACGTACAGTAACAATATACTCAATCAATCAATCATAGTTGCCTTATTAGCAGTGATAGTACAAGGTAAATAGCAACATACCCAGGTTAGAAGATGGCAGAGTATGATCTTCTGAAGAGACAAGTTTTGAGACATTACAGAAAGTGATATGGTGCTGCTTACACGAGTCAACTACAGTCCAATAGTGCTGCAAATCAAATATTAATATTCAATAGAAATTTAACAATGAAAATAGCACATATTAATTCAACCGAATATACTCAAGATGACGACTGAAAAGATGGCCCGACACCAGCTGGTTTGCTTAAGAATAGGCCTAATCCATGCCATGACTTGGGTTACTCTATGGACTTCATCTCCCACAGAATGTACACAGACCTCCCATTAAATCACATAAAGGTCAAAGGTATGTTTAACTCTTCGTGGGAACACATCTCAGAGCTACGGGGCATCATCTGTCATACGAGATCACACTAGGTCACCTGCCACATGTAAACATGCCCCACCTATGCCTTACCCCAGCCAAGCAGGCTGGAACTCAATTATTTATCTCCCCCCGAGGGATGGATGGCTGAGTTGACCTTGGTGGTTGGTTACACCAAAACGACTTAAAGACAGTCACCTATAAGTAGTAACCACCAACCAGATGAGTGGATCGAGTGAAACCAACAACTTCCTGATTGTAAGTTCAAAGTCCTAACTGTTACACCATCAGGCCACTAAGCACATAGACTGACCTCCCATAGAATGTCCAATCCACACGATGGGTCGACTGCCAACGCCTGCTGCCAGCAACTGCTCCATTATTTCACGACTTCGTACCTCCAACTTTCGCCTGCATCAACGACATCATTCATCGAGATAGTTCGCAACATCATCGTCTTATTCATATAAACATGTACACACATACACAGACACATCAAAAATGTGTTTCAAGATTACTTGAACCTGTCAAGAGTTCCTCACATCTTTGGGGCATTTGTCTCATGGCACACACACAGGCTCATCATAACAAAAACAACAGCAGCAGCAGCAGCAACATGCTGTTATGCCATTTTATGCTGTATGCTAGAATATTCATCCATATCATTTCTGCAACACGGTAGAAATCTGGATGAAACCAGTTGCATCAACAATGAACATAATTCAAAAGCACTCAACATTACATCCACAGGGTGGTCCAAAAAATGGCACAAAGTTTATGGCACCATAATTTTGCAACCGTACATCACAGAGTCATGCGGTTTTCAGCAAAATGTTCTGGAAGAAATTCTTCACATAACCAAAGTCAGTGTTTAAACACAACAATTAAATATTCTTTGTTTTTGCTGCTGGCAAGTAAACTATTGAAAAACAGTATTACAATCAATGTACTTTGGTCCACAAAAACATGCCACTATTATGTTTTCAATAGCTCCGTGAAACATTGGCCAATTTTAATAATTTTTGGCACGCAACATTAAGAAGAAACTTGATGCAAAGGTCTCTAGTTTTGGCCACCTCACTTTAATGTGGTCATTACACTATCATGTGACATGCAGAAGTCGCAGTTTGGCCATTGACAACAATGAATTCCTACCGAATAGTGTATGCATCGACTCAGAAATTATTAACTAAAAATAGCGACAAATGCAATGGGCAATTATTATCACTCAAAAAAGCACACATGTCACATCACATCATCTTCATTTCAGCATGTGCTCAAAATGTCCTCCTGCAGCACAAACACAAGTGGTAGACGTTGACACCATTTGCCAACAGCACGTTCAGTAACTGCATGACTCAAGCGGCCCACTCGCCGTTGAAGTATCATTTCATTTTGTCGACTTACAATTTTAAAATAAAGATGAAGCAACAGATTTTCAATGATTTTGTGGTCTCAGTAATTTTCTGAGCTGACGCATGCACTACCCTGTATGAATTCATTGTGGCCAATGGTCAAAATACGACTTCTGCATTTCACAAGGTAATGTAGCAACAATTTTAGGGCGAGGTGGCCATTACTATAGACATTTGTGTCAAGTTTCTTTCTAATGTCACATGCCAAAAATTATTAAAAATCGGCCAATGTTTCACGGAGCTATTAAAAAAATAAAAGTGGTGCATTTTATGGACTGCAGTGTCAAGGGTAATACTGCTTTTGCATAGTTCAATTGCCATCAGCAATAACAAAGAATATTTAACTGCTGTATTTAAATACTGACCTTAGTCGTGTAAAGAATTTCTTTCAGAACATTTTGCTGCAAACCACATGACTCTATGACACACGGTTGCAAAATTATGGTGTCATTAACTTTGTCCGTTTTTTTTGGACCATCCTGTAGTGAGTTCAACAAATAATGACAAATTAACTGCTCGTTGCCAGGACACAGTAAATCATGCAGTCACATGCAGATATTAAACCAGTTGGCTGAGTAAACAAGCATAGACTGCATATAATATTACATACCTCTGTAGTTCATAAGGACAGTGAGGCGTCCGTTCACTGAGAGCAGTTTCATATTCTATGCTCAGCAGCCGGGCATGTGGACAGTCAACAGATAACCAGTCCTTCATTCATTCACACACAAACAACTACAGTTACTAAAACTGTGACTGGACAGCAAGTTTCAATGTAACTTCACCATTTACTGACCAATTCTTGAAATTCTTTCAGTGGCACCCTGTACGAAAAATTGGCTATATGCTAATACACAGATCCACCACAAAATAGAAAACATGAGGACAGTGACCTTATCTTTTGTCTATCATTCAATTAGCATGTTAAAAGCAAGCTACTTGAAACGGGGCTGGTTACGATCACCGATTAGTGAAAATAAGTCAGAAAGTTAGTTTTAACGATCGGTGATTTTAATCTTATAGGCTAAAATCACCGATTGTTGAAGCTAATTGCCAACGCCAAAATTACTGATCTGCTGAAATAAATGACAAGCGATCGGCCATACTTTTATCTGGGACAAAAATAGCTAACATTATGTTAGTCCCAGCTTTTATTGCTCATACATGTACGCAAAATGTCGTTTCCGTTTGTGGTTAACTAAAGTAAGTAAGTAAAGTAAAGTAAGATTTGACTTAGCGAAAATTGGCATTTACATAGGCTTTTAAAAGGTTTGTATAATATCCATATTCCTGCTATTTATAACACCATGTAATTGTAGGCCTCTAAGTAAGATGCTAAGATGCAAACTAGGTATGTTATTTTATACTGAAGAATCTATATTTGGCGTCGCTGGTGAACTGGCGCAGAAGCTACTCGTCAACTGTTATAAACGGCTGATGGGCGACTACATCGTGCACATCGGCGGTAGCAGTGCATCGCTATCTGTGCCGGTGTGCGGCGGCATAGTATCATGGTTTCGCCGCCCCGTCGGTGATTGTAGTTCACACATCACCGATCGGTGATTTTAGCCTAGAAGGTTAGAACCACCGATTGGTGATCCTAATCACTTGACTTGAAACTGTCAGCAAGTCATTCAGTCATCTCTCCGATGATGATGTTACATCTCTTCTGCTAACAACTCAGAATCTTTTTATCCAATCATCTTTCCTCTTAGAATCTGTACACTCCATGACCTTTACCTGTTATGTGGCTAAGCTTTGCAGTTTCTGCTTGTGTTTTTTTCCAGCCACATTACTGCTGTCACTGCAATGTTATTGCATCATAACTAATAATCGTTACTTCACCACAAATGGTAACACAAAACAAACAGAAATAAAACGTACAAAGCACGAACTTAACTACCCTGGTAAAGTTAACTTATTAGGCTATAATCACACCAATGAATACAATAACACACTAACAATGCACAGTTTTCATTACTGCAAGATAGACGCATGGTCACATTGGACCACCCATAGGAACTCAGTCCCTGGGAGTCGAATGATTACGTGACCGATGACGTCACGTGACCCCAAAAGGTCAAACTCGTGACCCCATTATCTTTGAGGCGCCATATTTCCGTAACAGTGCCAGATGGACGCATGGTCACCACAGACCACGAATAGGAAGTCGACCCCCGGGAGTCGAATGGTCTCGTGACTGACAATGTCCATTGTCTAGTTAAAATAATAGAGAAGGATGAAAAAATCATTGCTGCTGTTTAAATTGAAATTAAACTGTTTGATTTTTTTTCTACCTGTCTAAACAGCTCACTGATTTTATTTATATGGACATATACTGTAAACTATCGAAATGCATTGGACAGACTCCATGTTCGTATGAACATTATCTTGTTTCATAAACTTTCGAGCACTATCTTCTAGCGATTCACGAATTGGCAAACTAGATGATTAATGGATGACTGATCACAAAATAAGCGGGCACAATAACAAGAAAAGTGTAAGACCTTAGGCCAACACGTTGTGTGGTCAGAAGCATGGTCAAAGTTTTCTTCAGCGGGCTGTGACAGCTGTTTAGTTCTGTCCTGCTGTCGCCAGGTTATGAATGGACCTCCAAGCAGGCCATGGAAAAACACCACATCAGCACTGATGGGAAAGCTAAAGCATTGCAACACCAGAGCGATCAATACGAGGGTTGCAATAAGCCTTTGTAACTGTTTTCAATTTCGTTATGTAAGAATGCATTTTGTGTCATTTTTTCTCTGAACGTTTTTTTACATTTTTGATAAATAAATTAGAGCTGTAAGGCGTTAATTTTTTAAATGCATTAACGCAGTGCGTTACTGCGTTAATTTTTTTTAATGCATTAACGCGTAAATTAACGCACCCAGTCCTGTCGAGAGGGAGAGTAGGAGGGTAAGTTATCACAGGCCTCGCGAGGTTAGAGGGGCCCTGCCTGTCTAATATAGAAAGTTAGAAACACATTTTTAAACGTATAATCACCAATAACTGACGTCATAGGTAGCATAGAAATATATTAGCATGTCATCGAAAATCGAAATAATTATTTATTTACAGTAGTGACGGAACAAAAGCTACAGTTTAGTTACTCAAATTCATTCGATTGTCAAATAACCGCAGTTTAACGGAATATTTCAACTTTTGCTGCACAAAATTTAGTAAATTAACATAAATTTATGTATGTGCGTTAATTTTTTTAAGCGAATTTATTATCGCATTAACGCGTTAATTAACGCATCAATTGTGACAGCTCCAAAATAAATGCTTAGTTTAAAAATGCAACGATAATTACTGTTACTGATAGAGATTCTGCATTTAAATTTACTTGCTAATGTATCGTGACATAAATTCGATAAATGCATAAAAAACTAAGCCTGAAGTAATGATTTAGTCAGTACATCAAACGACGTGAGAGTCATGTTTACGTTTATGTTTCGACTAATATGTTCAAACTCTGTCTAGACTACAGCTCACTGCAGAAAGCTTAAAACAGCAAGCTGCTCAAACATCTCGACTGCCACATATGCACTGCTGAAACTTAGCCCTAACACAAAAGATCTTTTGTACCATGGTATAAAAGCCAGCACTAACCAACAGTGAACGTTAAACAAAGCCACGCTAAATCTTACCCATCACCACGGAACATCGGGTGGTAGACAAACACACTGTCAGAGTAGGGTTGGCGGACACGGTTTCTATCAACGTCCATATTTGCCAGAGTCTTTGCAGCAATTAGTGACAGTGCAAGATGACCAGATCTCTGCCATTTGGCCAGCACAGTCACCCAGCCTGCGGATAAAATATGCATATGCATGAGACTAAATGCCAACAGGCAGAGCTGGGCAGTAACGAAATTACACGTAATTCAATTATGTAACTCAATTACAAATTACAGTTGTAATTTGTAATTCAATTACATGGTCGTGTAATTTGTAATTTCAAATTACATTATGGTTTTCAATTAAATCTGAAAGTTTCAAGTGATAACATCTGTTGGTTTTATGTTAAGCATCATGTCAATCTCTTCTACTTACTTAACTACATTTGCCATGTAATTTACGTTTTCAGTTATAACACTTTCTCTGCACACGTTGGTTTTGTAAATAGTGTAGACTGTATATAGCACACCTTCCATTTCGCTAATCGTGGGATGAACACTAAACAGTCGGCATCGCCGATCGTTGTCAAGTCATAAACCATTTCTACAATTGCTCTTTTTCCAGGCCTTTAAAGTGACATAGACCTTCATGTGATTTACAAGATGTAACTTAAACATGTGTAAATATAAGCTATGTTTGTAAATAGTGTAGACAGTTGATATTACCAAGCGATTGGTGTGTTGCTGTTTGCTCCTGGTGTTTTTTGGTCTGATAATAAATGTGGACTGTATTACTAGTGTACTACTGCTAGTCTGCTAGAACTATAAATATATTTATCATTTATAATATTAATCGGGAAACAAGATCAGCAATTGCATGTAATTTGTAATTGAAGTAATTGAAATTAAGTAATTTGTAATTTGGCCTCTGATTCCAAAGTAATTTGTAATTTGTAATTTAAATTACATTCACGTCAGTAATTTGTAATCTGTAATTGCATTACATTTGAGCCAGTAATTTGCCCAGCTCTGCCAACAGGTAAAAACACTTGTCATAAAATAAGATAGCCTGTCTGTGCATTAAACTCAACACTATAGCAGTGTAATCAAATGCTGTATTACATGATGTCAGGCGGTAGTTATTCATAGCTTAGTATTAGAAACTAAAAATGTCCCTCTAAAGACAATAAAACAACAAAGACGATACAAAAATTAAAATTAATTACCAATGGAGTGGGGAGAGGTAGAACTAACTGCGCAATGTGTGCCTCTGTCCACAATTTAGCATATTTGGCCATGCACAGATCTTGACATCAGCTTTTGAAACAAAAATTGGTGTACATCAAGGATCTGCCCTAGTCCACTGCTGTTTATCATTGTTATGGATGCAGTCAGTGAATATGTTCAACATGATGTGCCAATGCTGTATGCAGATGATTTGATTATTGCAGCTATCTCATCGGCCAAACTCCAGGAAAGATTTGGTGAATGGCAGGATGCTCTGGAAAAAAAGGCCTTAAAGTAAATGCAAACAAAATGGAGACTATGGTGTGTGCAAGAACAGCAATGAGGAAATGAGGAAGACATCACAGCTAGAATTGCTGCAGCATGAAAAAATTGGAAAGAGCTATCAAAAGTGTTATGTGATCGAAGGATGCTGGTTGCTGTTGAAGGGAAAATATGCAGAACAATGGTAAGGCCAGTATTGATCTATGGTTCAGAAACATGGACATTGAAAAGGCGTAAAGAAGAACGTTTGGAGAGAACCGAAATGAGAATGCTAAGATGGATTCTCAGCCTCACGTTAAGAGACAAGAAAAGGAATGATGATATCCGTCGCATCCTTGGAGTAGCGTGCGTCACAGACAAGGTACGGGAGGCCAAGTTGAGATGGTTTGGGCACGTACAATGCTGAGAAGAGAAGGATTGTGTCAAAAAAGTCTTGGAGGCAGACGTACGTGGACAAAGGAGTAGGGGAAGACAGAGAAAAAGGTGGATCGACGTCGTGAAGTACAACATGGAGGACTTGCTGGTCGACCTGATGGATGTGGAAAATGGAGCCACGTGGAAATGGAGAACCCATGTGGCTGACCCCTCACCCGAGGAATCTTTTCTAAGACACATTAATAACAAAAAAGCGGTAAAAATCCATCAATGCATACGATAAATCTTATCACAGAAACAAATCATAAACAGATGGACAGATGATATTAAAAGTCAAAACATAACTGCTTTGAAACTATCAGCAATCATAGGCATAACAAACAAGTGTTTGTTATGCTTCTGGTGCAAGACCTTTCGCTTATAATTCAAGCTACAATTGACTTATGCTAGGTGCTGATTACAACTCAAGCACTGATCTCTAGTTTACACTGTGGCATAGATGACGCTGACGTACCAGCGGCAAAGATGTCTGCATGGAAGTCAGTATGAACTGACAGTGAAGCAATGATCCGTGCTACAGCCACGACTACCGCATTGACATCAACGTATTGCTCATAGACTTTGTACAGAGTACACAGAACTCCCCTCCGCACCAGATCCACACAGTGAGTGCCAACCTATCAGACACATATCAACATCTACATATCAATGCTTCAATTAGCAGTTTAGCCTAGCACAGGCAATGTCATTAGTTGCACTAGCAAAGTACTCGACATTTAACCAGGTTAGTACAAAGATGGGTGACTGTTCGTGGGTATACCATCTGCTATTTGATCTAGCCACCTGGGCCAACTCAGCCTAGCCATTCCCCATGGATAAGCAAAATAAGTACGGGCAACATATTTATATGCTGATAGGAAAGAAATGGTGAGTTGTGCATAACAGCTAGCCTTCATGACAAGGACTGCAGGCATCCACTGATTTAGTCGGTTAAAGGCAGTGACTGTTAATGGAACTGGCTATCCAGCCCACTTGGGCTGTATGCTGGCTCACTTGGGTTTAACCTGGCTCTATGTGCCACAAAAGGCATGAGCCCACATACAATTGACCAAAGTGTCTATCTGAAAATCTTTTTCTTTCCCAAATCTTTTGCTTTTCCTTCTTAAACAGCATGCAATATCCCAGCAATTCTTGCAACAGCCAGACGACTAGCCAAGTACAGGCCTAACAGTAAACTAAGTGCTAGTACAGACCTGACAATGACCAAGCAGCAACAGCAGTAGGTAGATGACTTGCTGCATAGTTCGAGAATTCGTAACTTGCGGTTTTAAAATGCGTAAAAATTCGCGAATTTTAACAATTTTTTAAAATGTGTAAAAATTCGTAAAAATGCGTAATAGTGCTTTGGGTTATTTTGGGGCTATGTGTACATTAAAAACGGCGTTTTCCAAGACACTCGTAAGCAGCAACGTGAATCAGTCATAATCACGTAAAAACGTATTGACATCAGTATTGTTTATTTTTCGTCTGTAAAATATTATTAGTGCAAATTAGTGCGAGATCGTCGCTATTTGCACAATACACAAGTATACGTTGATGCGTTGATGTGAGTTTTATAAAGTACAAAATGTTG
>Ga0209367_1009468_pt1 | contig 13201 bp, 5 predicted proteins | sample WorMetLIZISLAND2_FD_187412 | JGI IMG/M metagenome (GOLD analysis project Ga0209367, IMG submission 187412) | Marine gutless worms symbiont microbial communities from Max Planck institute for Marine Microbiology, Germany - Olavius geniculatus... ... | reverse complement strand
TCGCCTTCGTGTTCGGTCGGCACCGAGACCCTGGCCTAAACGACTTGATTTACGAGGAACTACATCACTACGACGACGTCATCCAGGGCGACTTCGTTGACTCGTACCAGAACATGACGCTCAAGTCTCTTCTTGGACTAAAGGTGGTCGACGAGCGCTGTCCCAACGTCAGCTACTTGCTCAAAACAGACGACGACATGGTCGTCAACTTGCCCTACCTGCTTCAGCTGCTCGCCAACAAGACACTCCAGCGCTCCATCATGGGTCCGCTCAACGTCGGCTCGCGCGTTTACCGTCAGGGCAAGTGGAAATTGTCCAAAGACGAATTTCCTTTCGACGTTTTTCCTCCGTACGAGTCGGGCTCGGCGTACGTGATCACCGGGGACCTAATTCACGAACTGTACGTAACTGCTGAGTACGTACCATATATCCACGTCGACGACGTCTATATTACCGGCATTCTGGGCCGTATACTGGGCGTCAACCACGTACAACAGAAGGGTTTCGCGTTTTGGACCAGCAGCCCCCCGACCGCTTGTCAGATGCTGATGGACGAAGTCGTTACCGGAACGAAGATGTTGCCTCAAAATCTGTTCGCTCTTTGGGACAATTTCCAGAAAAATATCAACTGTTCGCAATCGGTAAACTTTATATTTAACTTACAATAATAATTGTAAATTAGTAATAACAATTATGATAGCTGCTGAGAGCGTAATTTGAGATAGCATGACTAAGGTTGATGCGCAGATCTGTAAGACAATGTTGGTTATGTCGAGCAGTGATGTGCTTCACGTAGACAAAATCTGAAACGATATAACTAACGTTCTCTGCAAGAAAATCGCGAATGCGCACGCGAACGTGGTGATGCAAATTAACGTGATTTTTATACAATACAGTCCGAAGTTTGGATTACGGAAATCAGCTGAAGCAGAAATGTCTTGAAATAACGCTGCATTGCTGCATGGTGACAGAGAGTGACCAGTTGCAGAATGAAGTTCAGTTTTTTACGACATGATATTAATGGTCGGGCGTTGTAGTTGTTAGCGCTGGGAAATGAAAAAAAACTTGCCTGCTTGCGGACTGCCATACGGTAGCAGAGTATGTGAGGAAGCACTCGAGTTGTTGTTTCGTGGAGTAGGTGCCTCAAAGACAAAAACTCGGCCAGTTACCGTGTATACGACAGGAGAAAACGCGCTAAAGCTTGTTAAAGCGCGCTTTCCATTCAACGCAACGTACGCAACGCAACGCAGCTGACGGAACGACCGCTTTGTGACCGTTGCGTCAGCTGCGTTTGTTGCGTAATGTTCTTGCGTTCATTGCAGTTGTTGTGAATTTTCTTGCTTTCGCTGCGTACGTTGTGTGCGTTGCTGTGGATGAAAGCCACGTTTAAGTCAAAACGGCAGCTATCATGACTGGGTTCGCTGGTGGCACTACAAAAATGTACGTGCATTGTCTAATGACAGCGTGTGGACATTGAACATGTTTAAACGTGTTTAAGCGTGCCTGCTGCTTGCCGACCGCGCGCGACGCCGCTTGCTGCTGCTGATCACGCTGCTGCGGTTTGTGATTTTTTAGCGGACCGTACTTACCTAACGGCCAAGCTTATGGTACGCGTTGTCGTCTGTCTGGCTGTCTGTCCGTCTGTTCGTCGTCTGCCACGGTTGTATTGTGTCTAAACGGAGCAAGATAAGACATAGGTTGCTATTGATCACTAATAGAAAGTCGCATATTGACTTTAAAATGACATGAAAATCATTGATGTTGGATGACTTTGCAGGGTCCTATGATATGCCAATCGTGCGGTATTGTGGCTAAACGGTAAGTCGGAAAATGTCGGCGATGTACCATCGAATGGGGCCCTGGTGACTTCCTATAGGCTGTCAGTAGTAATCATGTCTCCATTTGCAGCACTTTGTCCGCAATTTTCAATGTAAAGTTTTAAGCCATAAGTGGCCGTATCTCGGAAATAGTGAGAGAGAGAGCCAAGGTTACTACTAATTATTAATAGGAAGTAGCGTCCTTTTAGATGAAATGAAAATCATCGACCTTGGTCACTGACAACCAAGTCGGTCGGCTATCCTAGCGACAACTAGTCTTTTTGAGTTCTTGTTGTCACACGTACTGCAGGTGCACGATATGTCGTTCAGTTTGTGTTTCTTACCATTGAAAAACAAAACTCCAACAAATCACTTAGCTCGTCTTTCAATTGCTCGTTAAACCATCTATCGTATTAGTTACGTAAGGCTCTACTTTCCAGGGGCAAGGCTCGTGGATTTGATCCCGTGCACAAAATGGTCTCTACTTTTTTTCGTTTTTTCTCTCTTTTATTTTATTTTTGCTTTTTTCGTTTTAAGGGCTTTTTGAAAATGTTGCTAGAAAGTCTGGGGAGCACAGTAAACTCGTTTAGTGGTTTCTGGGGCAACCCCAGTTGCCGTCAACAACCTGAACCTAAAAAAACATTTAGTATCGATCCAGCTAGAAAACTTTGACATACACCGTGAGCCAATAAAAACGTGGCACTTTACTTTTGTCCATATCTTTGCCAATTATTGACCTATTTACACAATACTTTTACCGACACACTTCACAGACAATTTGCATTAATGCGATTGTTATATATCCCATCACACCGTAGATGCATTTCTACACTACCTTGCGAGATATAAATGTAAGAGAAAACTAATGATAAAAACAAACATTTAGGTAAATAAAAAACACTTCAGACCAACATTGTGCTAAATGATCCGTATGACACTAGACTGTGTTAGACCCACACTGTTTAATGTCATACAAACCATTCATCGCAATGTTGGTCTGAAGTGTTTTTATCAATTTTATCAAAATGTTTATTTGTGATTATCATTGTATATGCATATTTTATTTTTATTTCACAAGGTAATGTAAAAACACATTTACGGTGTGGTGGGATGTATAATAATCAAGTTATTGCAAATTGTCTGCAGAGTGTGCCAGTGAAAGAATTTTTAACATTGACCAATAATTTGCAAAGATATGGACAAAAGTAACGTGCCACGTTTTTATTGGCCCACCCCTACATGTCATAAACTGCGCCGCATTTCTTTTGAATGGTTGGAAATCTTCCCCGTTGCTTTTTGTTGAAACGTTTGCTCCAAGGTTGCAAGATGTGGTGTAGAAATTCTTGGTTTGATGTGACGTTGCAGGACATGTCGGTGTCACCTGCGTTATCTGCGGGCGTTCAGCGTTTGACGGCAAAACATCATCATCATCAGCAGCAGCAGCAGCATCGACCGCATCGGCCTTACAAGCCAAGAACATCATAACGCAATCCATTCAGCTCTGTCTGTGATACAATTATACTAGTCGTGTCGAGTTCAAGCCTGCCGGACAGCAGTTTTGTGTACAGTGAAAAAAGTGCTTTAATTTCGGCTTGTCTGTCACACGTTGTCACACGGCGTCAGGGCTGTGCTTATGGGCTGGTTTTGAGCTTTTAAGTTTAGTTTTAAATCTAATCGAATGACACAAGGGCTCACTAACAGGCCTCTTGAGTCAGTCAGCGCTAGTAACAGGTGCACTTAAGACGTTGAGCATTTTTGCTGTAATTACATGAAAAATAGACACGTTGCGTAAATAGTGCAAAAACATTTCAACATTTCGGCAGAGTCGCAAACATGTTCAGGTTAGAACGTAGTTCAGACTGTAAGATAAAACATTTATGCAACGTTTTTATTTATGTGTCCACACTATTAGGCACGTTTTCTGGTTGCATTATTGTTTGCATTGTCTGTTCATATTTATAAAGTGTTTCTACTGCACTTTCAGGTCGGCAGCAGGGGAGGGAGGGGCTTATGCGAGTAGAACACGGGGACAGTGGACCGTCCAACAGTTGCACACATGTTCAGTTCAGTACGGCGTTCACGGGATTCTTAGAGGGTATAGTAGAACGCTCGTTCCGTATTGGGTACGCCATTGCTTCGTCAGCCCTTCTGAGTTCCATATTGTTACTGCGGTCTGTTCATACAAACATTCCATATTAAATTCCGTCCCGTCCTTCTTTCACGTCCGGGTTGTCGCCGGCGTCGTGGATTAAAAATAGAAACAGGCAGAAGTAGCAGTTTTCCGACAGATGTGATTTTGGGTGCTCAGAATTATAATCTTGACCGTAAAGTTTTAAAAAACGGTTTTTTTCAGCCCTGAATTTTGCTTTTGTGGACTAAATTTTTTCGAAAGAAAGAAGATTTTTCGAAAATTTTTCAGCAGTCCAAATATTAGATATAAGGCAGTTGTTCCCCTGTTCCACTCCTTACCACGACGCCAAAGTCCGTTTTGCTCGTCAGTCAGCAAATGCAGGAATATTTTAATTTGATTTATTGATAGCTTTTATGTGTAACGCAAAACGCTTTTTTGACATCAGTGTAAAAGCCTAAAAGGTCAACGTGACCTTTTAGGCTTCAATTGCGTCTTGACTGAACACAGGATGTAATGTCTTATGCAGGAAGTTCACATTTGACGAACGGCGTTTATTATCTTGTTTATAATGCCAACATCTTAATTGCGAAATATTTATCGTTTGCGAGTTTTGTGGCTATTTATATATGGCGTATATTTCTTAGCTACACTGTTTATTCTATTTTTCCGCTTTCATACAGTGTTTGTATGCAGTATAATATAATGTATATAATGTAAAGTCTGGACGCATCACGCCCGTATGCCATTGTACGGTGGCTAAATTAAACGGGGTCAGTCCAAATTTGTTCACACACATCTTTGTTCACCGTATTCGGATCGTGTAAACGCCTCATTAGGAACGTAGTGCGCGAGGAGTAAATAAGCGACCTCGCACGTGACTTTATCGACACCCTTAGCTTATATGGGTTTATACGTGGTGTGCAAACAATCTGGTGATTTTAATGCGCGACGCGTGTGGTGCCAAACGTGTTTATTGCCGTTACAAGTTGCAACGCCGACGTATCATGGCTATACATAAATTGCGTTACTTGTTAAGTAGTTATATAGGTGAATAATAAGATTAGTTTACGGTCTTCGTTCCCTGTAGCCCTAAATTAGTTACCGACATAGTTCCCTAGAGAAACATTTCCAAATTTCCGGCTGAATATATCGCCAGCATAACGGGTGACGTCACCCATAAGAAGTACGATTGTAAACGCAAACACGTATTGCGCGGCCGGTATGGTATAAAGCTAGGTTGATTTTGTATAAATATGCGAAAAAAATGCAGCGTGGTCCGTTTAATTTGAGCCACTGTGTAATTTAATTGTCTGCCAGAAGAAAGACTGTTATTGTGTGTGCACGTGCAATCAACATTGTGCCCGGTTATACCCCGTTTACACGATCGAGCAAACGTCGAGCAAATGTACTCAAAATACACGTGCTAATCGCTCGACGACTGCTCGACGTTTGCTCGATGTTTGCTAGCAATCATCCAGCTAGCTCGACGAGCTATGGTAATTAGCATGCTAATTAGCAGGGCGGGCGGGTTGTAATTGGAAGGCCTATATAACGCGTGATCAGCTGTGGGCTAAGCATAGGCCTATATTTGAGCCAGGGGGCGGGGTTTCATCAGGCCTGCTCGATGTTTGCTCGATCGTGTAAACGGGGTATTACTGCAACTCGTCACTGCAATCTGTTGTCTGCAATCGATTGTTTATATCGTACTCATTAAAACGCATTTTATTAATAGTGTTGTTGTACTGAATCGTTTTCCAGTACATGACTCGCTGCTAACCTACACGAGGCGTACGTAGAAATTGGTTTGAATGCCCACTGACGATAGTTTTGAAATATTAATTTATTTCATATCTATTTTAAAACAAAAAATATATAGGCTCATGCACACTGTGTTTGCTTAAAATAGTAATACACCAAACCAAACTAATAACTTTGCAGAATGTGCTGGTGAAATAATTTTGAACATCCGTTGAAAATTGACATCAATATAGCTTGGTGAACTACTTTTTGAGACGGTATGTAAACCGCACCAAATAGTAATTTATACAAAAGTACTGTACGAGCACCGTGTTACATAAAAAGTCACCCTTTTATAGGGTAGCGCAGCAGCGTGCTATGCAATCGTAAAGCCGTATGTTCGTCTGTCCGTCCGTCTGTCCGTCACATTATGCAGCCCCATCAAATGGTGCAATTTAAGATCACGAGATTTTTACTGTCGGCTCCCTGAAAAACTCTATTTTCAAAAATTAGTAGCGTCGTGCCGGAAAGAAAAGGGGGTGGGGCAATTGCAGGTTTGCTCCTTTCCCATTTTTTGCTTTGTCAAAAAATCTTTTTTGTCGAAAAAGTGTCGTCCAAATGCAAAATTTGAGGCTAAAACCATTCTTTTGCGAAATCCGTTGTCATAATTGAAATTCTGAGCACCCATTATCTCTTCTGTCGGAAATTCGCAGTGTCTGTTGGGAAACGGCAACTTCCGGTCCCGTCTACACCTTTTTAACCTACGCGCTGCTGTCAGGAACTGTAAAGCTTTTCCAGAAATTCGAAAGGGTCACCCCGATTGAAGGCCCTAAATGAGAGGGGGTAGAGAAAGTTTGCGACATGCATTATCGCAGTATACCGAAAACAGTGCCACATGGGACCAAGGTTACTATTAACAATGTTTTTTGCTGTTACCACTTTTATTGATTCTTAAGGGATTGAAAACATGTTTATTTTAATTCCGTATAAAAGTCAACAACAATGATATGATAATGTAAATGTTAATAAACTAGAAATGGGCCTACATATACATTACGAAATAATTATACATCATATTCATATATGCGTTATTGATATTGGCATTTCATATAGGATATACAGAGTGGGCCATAAAAACCGTCCCCCTACATGTCAGCTAATTATGTCTTCCAAGAGTAACTTACATTTAAAGTGAATAACACACGTTAAAATATAATCAATTTTGAGTAACTTGTGCAAATTTTGTGCAAATATTTTCAATGACTTTGTAATGGGGTAATATAAATGAGAGCAACCCAACTCTACTGGAAACACAATGGGGAAACAGTGTAACGTCATTTAACGTACGAGGATAAAGCATCGATTAAACTCGTTCGTCAACAAAAGAGATGGGGCACAAAACGCATTTGTAAAGAGTTTTCTAACAAGAATTGGGCGGTCAGTTCTGTTAAAGATCTGCGCAAAATTGACAAGACGAACTCGATTTCTGGCAGTGGACGGAAGCGGACTGTCCGAACAACACAGAATATCGAGTGGGTAACGAATCTGATTATGCAGCTAGGAAGGCAACCCTGGGTCCAGCAAAATTCCGAGAGAGATTCAGAAGGGCACATCGAACAGTTGTTTACTTGACTGTCTTGTTGTTGTACGAAGTTTTCGCTGTTTTACTTAGACATACACGCAAGCACGTATTTCCATTTGTGTTTCACCATTGTGATATAATAGAGTTGGGGTGCTTTGATTCTATCGTATTATTTTTAATAACGTTTCGACATACTCATTAGTTTTTGATATCAATATGTGCAGAACAAACTAGCAATTTATATGGTGTGTCATCTTGTCCACATAAACAAATGCAGTAGCATTTTAAGCAGAATAATAAAGGGGACGGTTTTTATGGCCAACTCTGTACAAAATGGCAAAACATTTTTTGAGAAAAAAATCGAACAAATCTTTCTACACTATTAATTTTTCTAGTGGTTAAATGTTGTTTTACAGTTTGGCAGCAAATAACATACTCATTTGGTTGCTGTATTTCATAAGTCAGTGATATATTTTTGTATTTTATAAAACTTCATTATAGTTCAGCCGTTTTTGGCGACCAAAAAAATACAGAAACGATGTTCTGCCAGCTTTCCCTCGATATAGCCTACTCGAGTGAACACAGAGGATAAGAACAATAAAGCGACATGATGTAAAACAGTACGGATAGGACGCTCTCCAATACACAGCGCTGGCAGCTGGCTACTTCGACAGCTGCGAATTACGACCAAATCTGCAACACACAAAGCAACTTAACATTCACGTGTATAACCCATACAGACTTCTCGGCAACAGCACACGTCGCATATTGTACATAATACATAATGCTGTACATAATGCGGTATTTTCTATTGCCCAAAATAGTCCGTTAGTGTTTTGACATAGGCCTTAACATGCTAAACTTTTCTGAAATTCTTAAGGTCTTATTTCATCTTAATAATTGGGCTGATGACGTTTCACTTGGATGTTAATTTGACGACATACGAGGTCAAACGAAAATCTGAAGTTTAGTAAAGGAGGTGTTATTAAACAAATTATGAGGTTGTGCAGCAATATATTTTTATTTGGTACTTACGCGTATAAATAGAAGTATCACGCAGATTCTCTAATCAAATGGTTGTATTCGGGCATCATTTCCAGTTAGGCCTAGTAGACAATACTTGGAGTGGATTGTGGCTTAAACGCGTTGTCTGTGACGCAAATACGTGCAACAGCGAACAGTCAGCTGGAGTAGCTAACCAGGAGGTCCAGAGGCGAGAAAAATTTTTGGGATCACCCCGGTCCCCGTTCCGCATCAAACGCACGCCGATGTCGGCGATGACCGTTTCAAGATTTCATTTTGAAAAAGTGGAGACAAATTTGTCACTTTTTTGGGTATATAAGAGCCAGACCCCTTTCTATTTCAGAGGCGGTCCCTTAACTCCCACGGGCCACCCACCGTGGGCTTCATGTCCATGGACCCAAATGTGGGCTCTGCCTTCAGACTTCCCATACAGACTCGCGCACCACACGTTCGCCATAAGTTTGACCACGTAGCAAAAAGTGATCACCTTAGCTCCTGCAAATCATGCAATTACAGTCATACACTATTTTGTCTTTGCGATTTTATTATAAAAAATATCTTAAGTACTGCTATTAAAAGTTGTCTATTACCCCGTTTACACAATGTGATAAAGTTAGCTCGACGAGCGCTTCGTCGTGTACTCATCAAGCCGGCTCAAGAGTATACATTGCAATGGCACAGCTCATCGAGAATTCATCAAACATTCATTAAGCACACAAACAGCTGGCGTGATCAGCGAGTGCTTGTTGAATGCTTGCAATATCTAAATCCCAGTTTTTCGAGCCAGCTTTATCGTGTATACGGGATACGTGCCGTATGCGTTGTAGGCCTAAACGACAGACAGAATTAGACCTATGATATCATGAACGAGCGATTTTGTGACTGAAATACTTACAGAACACGGGGGATTGTGCAGCTGACTCCAGGTGGCGCGAAGCGTGGCCGGAGTCATCTTGGTACCGGCGACTACACGGTTCATGACGATATCACAGACTGACGGCGGCTTGCCGTGCCAGAATGCGAACCCACTTTGCATGACATGATTGACACCCACTATTCGGCCCAGAATGCCGGTAATGTAGACGTCGTCGACAAAGATGTGCGGTACGTACTCAGCACTTACATACAGTTCGTGAATCAGGTCCCCGGTGATCACGTAAGCCGACCCGGACTCGTACGGCGGGAAATACGAAAACGGGAATTCGTCTTGCGTCAGTTTCCACTTGCCGGAGCGGTGGACGCGGGCGCCGACATTGACTGGACCCATGATGGATCGCTGCAGTCGCTTGTTGGCGAGCAGCTGAAGCAGGTAGGGCAAATTGACGATCATATCGTCGTCTGTCTTGAGCAGATAGCTGACGCCGGGACAGCGCTCGTCGACCACCTTCAGTCCGAGCAGAGACTTGAGCGTCATGTTGTGATAGTCGTCGATGAAGTCGCCCTGCACGATGTCATTGTGGTGAGCGTGCTCCTGACGCACGGCGCGGTTCATTCCCTCGTCTCCTTGCAACCCCAGCACGAACGCAAGCCGCAGACCGGCACATGACCCGTTCTTTTGCATGTTGTCCTTCGGCCAGCGACCCGTCGCTGCAGCAGAGCCCCAGGTATCACGGATTGCGGCACGTCGGTCGACGTTACGCGTCCCCGAGTGAACGAGAATGACCATCACTGTATCAGCATCACACAGCCGCGTCGGCACGAGCAACAGCTGGTGCTTGTACGGGTTCACCTTTGTCGGCCGCTTCCTGTAGTACAGTCGTTGGGTTTTGGGCGTCGCGTCGACGTACAGATCGCCCAGACTAGAAGCTGCGGAACCAACCGTCGGACTGGGTCGCGCTAACGCTGCCGCGAAATCGGTGCTGGAGGAGGGATGCCAGTTAGCAGTAGCGGCAGTCGATTCGTTCAACGTCAAGTTTGCAGCAGCAGCAGCCATCTCAGAAGCCAGAACGAGACTTGCTCGGCGTGCTACGTTGTATGCCATCAGTGCGTTCTGTAGCAGGACCACAGCCGTGATGTAGCCGCAGAGCGTCGACGACGACAAGCGACGTCCTCTATGTCGTCGCCGCAAACCCATGCCGCTATCACCACCACGAGTACCACACACGATCCGCAGCAGACCTCGCCGACGACCGTCGCTGACTGGCGGACAGAACAGTTGACGCGGCATCGTCACCAGACTGTAGGAAGGTCTCGTAACGAACGCTTCCGATCTTCGTCCACTGTGTCCCAGCGGCAGTGTCGACGTTCTGTCGAAACCGCCGCGCATGTTTGAGTGACTTTGTCAGCAGTCGATTTTCTAGGAGCACTTCAGACGGACTTTAGGACGATCTTCTAAGAGCAAAATGACGATGTTTTGTCATATGTAGGCCTATATATTACAACACACAACGTAATATTTATATACTACATACGGCACTGCTGGAGTGGGTAAGCTATAAGCCTAAAATTTGGGCAATAAGGCATCGTATTTAAACCAAGCTCAGATCGCATCCACTACACACCGTCGTTTGCTTTATGATGCACGACTGCAGCCGAAAATTGCGAAAACAGTACCCTGAATGAGCTTTAACTCGATTTAACTCGATTGCCATAAGCTGACAAACTTTCAGTTAGCTCGTGACTGCCACGTTCTTCAGTTGCACGCCGCTGGCTGCGTTGTGCACTCGACAATAGCCTATCCCATTCAGTCAGCGGCCCGTATAGTCTACACCTCTACAACCCCACCAGATCACCGTGCTGGCACGTAGGCCTATAGGCTCTATACGCCGTATAGGATGCAGTTAGCAAAGCGAATCGAGCAAAAGTTGATTACTTTTACACTCGACAACATGTAATGCTTCGCGCGTCTTAATCATCGTCGAGATGTTTGTGTGTCTGCCACACTCTTAAACCCTATTATTATTATTTTCCAAAATTTATTTTATTATTATTATTACACAGTTTACACACACGTTATGCCATTCACGATATTGTGAAGAATTTTTGCTTTGCTGGGTTACCACAAGGACCCTTCTTTTTGACCCATGTTTTTCATGAAATCGTGAAAAAGAGGTACCCCCTAAAAGTCCTTATTTTACCGCCATTCGCTTGTCATTTAAAACCCGTTTTTAGATTTCAAGATCGTTCAAGGTCATCGACGTTGGTATTTTAGGAAAGTCCTCAGCGATGCTTGTTACGCTAATCAGCTAATCTGCAGTGTCTATCTGTGACCATTTTCACGCTAAATTGTTGTCTTTGTTGATAGTAGTCAAAATCGCACAATTTAAAGGGGTACCCATATTTGACGTTTTTGTACGGAAGACTCGGTAAAACTAAAAAGTCGAAACTCAAACTAATAATATCTAGGCATGTTTTATACCAAAAATTTGGTACGCAGATTGTTTCGGTTTACCTCCAGCCACTTCAACGCAATTCAGTCTTAGAATAAGTGTCAAGGCCTAAAATTGCAAAAAAATCACTAAAACTTCCATATTGGAATCAAAGGTCGTTTAAAATCACCAATGTTAGTATTTTAAGAAAGCTCGTCACAATTGCTTGCTATGATAAACAGCACGTCTCTGTTTAGGCCCTATCTGCAATTGTTTTCACGCTAGAAGAACCAATAGCGGTAAATTAACCACATCAGCAGGAGGGGTACTCTTCTTTGACGCCCTCATTCGGGGAAAGCCCTTCACGCAGCTGTATGAAATTTTCTCACTAAAAACTAGAGTCATAGTGAAAACACACAGTGAAAATTTCGCAATCTTAGCTTGCACTGTCTTTACAGGGCAGCAGGATGTGACAGACAGACGGACGGAAGGATGGGCATTGGCATTCACGTGGTGTCAGCACGGACTGGTGTACTACATTGTTTAGGCTTGCGACTTCTGTTTTTGTATTTTTATTTCAAGTATTTAAAATGGCTAGTCTTGTAAGGGCCAGTTTGGAATTCAACACGCGATAATATCGCCCCAAAACCATTTTTGATGTTTTCGAGTTTTGACTCATATCGCCCTTACATAGCTTCGTAAACTGTTGAGTTCTTTTTGCTCTGATTGGACACTAAATCAGAGAAAAACTTTGAAAACCTGAAAAATATCACATCACATTATAAGACCTAAAAAACCTAAAATCTGAAAATTTTGTATAAAAATTTAAGTTTTTGCGTTTAGTGCTTACCCGAGTTTACGCCGTGCCGGTACGGCAGTACTGCCAAAGATTATAGTCTATAATCTTTGGTACTGCTTTATTGTTTACTGGTACATTTTATTTCGGTACCGTTTGCAACTTAGGCTAATCATGTTTTGTTGAATATATACATTCTATGTTTAGTTTTTTCTGAATAATAAGTTCTAAAGTACTGAAATTACTAAATAGATTGTAGATTATTGGAGCGAATTTTTTTTTGGTATGGTGTTGGTTTGATCCATCCAACAATGGGCACTTTTTTGATGATACAATATTGGTTGTACGATACATCTACAGTACTACGTACCAACTACGAGTCCCGACCATTACTTACATACCAGGGTGTCGGCAAAATGCGTCCGGTGCGTTTGCGTCTGGTGCGTTTAACCCAACGGGTACTTTGTGTTTAAATAGTGCGTTTGGTAGACGCATAGGCTTATGTCTCATTTTCTGTAGCCTATGCAAGTTTTGGGCGAGTTCATCTTGGGTTGAACTCAGATCTGACATTTTAAAATATTAATTAACCACCGCCCATGGCGTGCGCCAGCCAGCCGCCGACTGCCTTGCTGTTGGTTTTATATAGTGCCGTGTCACTCACCCATGGACACTAAACCCGGCCATCATCATCATCATCATCGACAACCGTGGGCTCAATGCCCGTTGGTGTCTGACGCCATTCTTACTATCGCTGCCCACCGCTGCCTATCTAGGGCAGCGTGGCTTAACTCCTGCAGGGTTGTCCCA
>Ga0209367_1009467_pt1 | contig 13201 bp, 10 predicted proteins | sample WorMetLIZISLAND2_FD_187412 | JGI IMG/M metagenome (GOLD analysis project Ga0209367, IMG submission 187412) | Marine gutless worms symbiont microbial communities from Max Planck institute for Marine Microbiology, Germany - Olavius geniculatus... ... | reverse complement strand
CACTTTTAGCCATGTCGTCCCCCCCACTGTCTAGAAGAAATCGCCGCCACTGGATAGGGCCAATGTTACTAGGCCTAATTAATCACTAATAGAAAGTGGCATACACCTTTTCAGATGAGATAGAAATTATCGTCCTTGGATGACCTTGAAGGTCACTGCCAACCAGTACGGTCAGCTATCCTACAGCAGTGTTATTTTAGTTGTGGTTTTACAGTTACAGTTTTAGTTAGAGTTGTCTTTTTCAAATTTTTCAGTTATAGTTAAGTTACAGTTATTTTTTCCAGTTACTTTTACAGGCTATGAATGTTTTATTTACAGTTATAGTTATTTAGAAATTTCTACAACACTTAGAAACTGCATAATAACTTCATGTATTTTGACTCTCCTACAAACGACACAAAATGTGGTACAAAACATTCACATTCACTCTTCTTTTCGTTGTTTCTAAGACTGCATAATTTAACGATTAATTAATTGATTAATTGGTAAAACATTTATTGTTTAAACATTTATATAATCAACTGAAATCTAATAAAAATGTTGTGGACATTTTATAACATCTTAAAATGATTGATGACCAATGTTTGCTGTTCATTTTGTTTAACATTAAACATGCCATCAAAATTTTACTTGTGTGGTGTTAGTTTAACACTCTGCACTTTGTGAGCTTTAACTGCATCATCTTCTCATTTTGATTTTGCTTAGTTTGCAAAAGATAAGCACAAACAACAGTTAACTGTAAAAACACTGTCTTAGAAACATCTAATGTAGCCGAAAGACTTCTGGACATAGCAAACTAAGACTTACCGTTCAGCCACAATACCGCACGATTGGTATAGAAGATGCGTAATGAACCTTCAAGGTCATCTAAGGTCAATAAGTTTCGTGTCGTGTGAAAATGCTTATGCGACTTCCTATTAGTGATTAATAGCAATTAACCTTGGCTTTTTCTTTCACTAGCTGTTTCTGAGCTAGGCCAACGGCCATTTTTCGGTTGAAAACGCACGTTTTTCTTACCCCCTCTATTCCACTACTACCCGAATTTGAAAATGTTTTTTTTTCGCTGCATCGCCCAAATTTTGCACTCAAAAAGCTTTGACAGTAGGGCTAATTATTCGTGTAAAAAGTTTTCCGGTAAGACTTACCGTTCAGCCACAATACATCCGTTACAAACAGACGACAGTCGGACGAAAAACAGACAGACACAGACCTTGTAGCAAAGAGCCAGACAGACCTTTAAGCTTACCTTTAAGCTTACAGCTGAACGGTCGGCCCAAAAAAATTATAAACCTAAAAATTATTCAGTAAATGACACCTTGGGATAACAAGTGCACACAGGCATGGGCAGTTTTTCAAACAAAAAAGGAACGCATATTACATAGTTAGGCTTAAGTCAATAACCTACTTTAAAACATGTATCAAACCTGAAAAAAGGTTTTTAAACACGTTAAAATTGTCTTTTGTGAAAAAATAAAAGGACGTTTTTAAATAACGTTGAATAACATATGCCCAGCACGTCGATAAAGAAGGCGCCAACAGTACGATAGTGTCCATAGGACAGCAAATTTAAGAGAGTCGGCAATAAAAAGAACGTTTGCTAATGTCTGTAATCCGTTAATAGTAACCACCGTGCTGCTAGAGTGTGGCCGTAATGCGCCATGCAGATTTTGGGAGCGTGGGGTCAGATACCTATTTTAGGAGATCGAACAGCTAGCTAGGTGTCCGACCTAAAAGGTCTTCGATGGTACCATTGAACAGGGCAATTAATAGGTTCCTATAAACTGTCAGTAGTAACAGTGCCGTTAGGTCTAACTGAAGCGGTTTGGCCGCAGTTCGCAATGCAATTACCGTAGGCCTATAGGTCTGCCGGTATTTGGGGGTGCTTGCAGTCATGTACTCATTACCCCGTATGAGGGAATGAGAAGTCGTACCATAAGGTAGCGATTACGTAACCTGATTTGCTTCTTTAGACAGTTTTGGCGTTTAGCCACAATAGGCTACATGCGTTACAGACGACGGACACTGACAGACGACAGACAGCACAAAGTGCCATAATGACCGTTAGTAGGATCATCATTGGCGTTATGTATTCTATGCCTGGTGACGAGCGTAATTGTTTACGTTTTATTTATTTCGCGTACAAAAAAAACCGTAAAGATATGTCTAGTGGGGCTTTATTTGGTGGTACTAGTGGCCGTTCGCAGAGTAAGAATCTTGTGGAATTCCGAGCTGGCAAGATGACGATGAAAGGCCGGACTGTGTACCCGGACAAGAGAAAAGGAACCGTATACATCTATCAATCGGACGATTCACTGATGCATTTCTGTTGGCGTGAACGCTCCAAAAGCATGGCAGAAGATGTAAATTATTGTTGCTTTTGCTTAACTGAATATACTCAAGACTTCTGACGTGCATAGTCATTTAAATCCGTAATACTTGTGATGCACCATTTTTACGTAAAGTGTGCTTTGTCATCTACCATCGCTTTGTTGTTGATTTGGCCAAAGGTTATCAACCTATCCACGAATCATTGCATTATAAGTTACTTTGTTGCGCACTATTTTGTCTTAATAGTTGATATCTAAAACAAAACTTGCGGTTTTTTGTTTAAAAACAATTTTCTTACATGCATTACGTTACGTGATCTCGCCATCAATAGGGCGTGTAAGCGGAAATGGAATTAATTTTTGTTTCATAGATTATCGCCCGGTGGGCTAGTCTAATATGCCACCGGCGGCTAGTCTTCAGTCCTAATACTAAATCTAACCCTAAAATCCTATCAGATTTATCAGGCATCAGAATTAATCACCGGATTCTGCATGTTTGCCGACTGTCCACCAGCGGTGGGTCCACTGGAGTAATAGATGACACCGCAAATGCACCACTATATAACGTACGGAATGCACTCACTATAATAACTCTGATAATCTCTAAACATAACAAAATATATTCTGCAACACAAAGCACAACGGCTACAGCCTCGTTCATCGGAAGTCAAAAATTTCAGTAACATACTAGATTACAATTCAAAACTTGACGACCTAATGTAACGGCACTTACGCGCCCTATATGGCGGTGTTTTAGGCGTTGCTAAGAGTATTTTTTTACTGGTTACAGAAATTTAATGCCAAATGGTTGCGAAAAACCTAGGTTTTTGGACTTCTTAGATTTATTCAGTTTTCACTGAGGTACAAAAATTAGAGTTAAGTTAGTGTTTAGGGTTAGGTTTAAGGGTTAGGGTTAGTCTCTGTGATTATGTCTGGTCGTATTAGGGTTTTATTAGGGTAAGGGTTAAGGTTAGGGTTGAGGCTAGGGTTTAGGGTTAGGTTTAGTGGGTTTAGGGTTCAGGGTTAGGGTTGTGATTAAGCTTAGTATTGGAATTAGTCTTTCCTAGCTCTTTCAGCATAAACAGAAAATTCATCAGCAAAGGCTGATGAATTTTCTGTTTATGCTGAAGGAGCTGGAACTATAAAAAAATCTTAACTGAACATTGATTTTTTAACAGAATATGTATAAACTTAAAAAATGCATATGTGTAAAAAAATCTTCAAACTAGGTTTTTTGGGACCATTTGGCAATAAAAAATACTGTACGTTTCATTGGTCGGTAAAATTCTCATGACAATGCTGCCATATTGATCATGGGTTTTACAGATCAAAATGTATGTAATGGTAAGACAATCATATGTAAACAAAAAAACTAAGCAAAAACCCAACAATTTTATTACTGATATCAAGTCATAAGACATAGAGGTTTGCAAAAACGCTTTGTGAATCATTAAAATTTGAGGACAGGTTGATAACCTTTCACTGTTAATTTTGATAAAAATGCTAAAATTACAACTAAAGTAAAATGTATTATCTTACCTCAAGTTTATATTTTTTCTTGACGTATGAAGCTATGAGCAGGTGACATGATTAGTAACAGAATTTACTCATGCTACAATGTTGGCGTGTTTATCATTTAATCTGAAACTGGTTATGGTTTTGTAAAGCAATATATCCTGTAAGGCTGTAAGTTAAAAATTTGGCTTCTGACTTTTCTTATGCAACCTGGTGATATCATTAAAAACAGCAGAAATCACAAAAGTCTGAAATTACTTAGCTGTGCATTGACATTTCAGAAATATGATGTGAACCTTTGTTTTTTTTTGTTTTTTGAGAGTCATAATGCAATTAATTTGTTTAGTTGTTTGCATTTTACTCTTAAGTTGTGTGTGTGGTGTTGCAATGCTCAGGATTTGATTATATTTCCTGATGATGTGGAGTACAAGCATGTAACTCAGTGCACAACGGGGCGTGTCTATCTTCTAAAGTTCAAGTCAAATAATCGGAAGATGTTTTTCTGGATGCAGGTATTACCAGCTCTTGAAGAGTGGCAACAAAGCTGGAAAACCTGGAATATTCATGGAATTTTCTGAACCTAGAAAACTCTGTGATCAGGGAATTTGTGCAACCTTGGGGAAAAATTGTAGCAATTAAAATAGTGTCATCAGATGTGGTTTCTGGGGTGCAGAAATACATTTGTAGCCAAGGCTTTGGTTGTTGTTGTTGTAGCCCACCCTCCAGACCCGCGGGCCTCAGCTGATCCACCGCCGAAAACCCAATGGCGGGATAAAAGGGGGAGAGTGTCGACGGACTTTGCAACCACATCGTTTGTATGCAGCTGTTGGATCCACCTCTTGAAGGCTCTTGTCTTGAGATCTCCAAGGCTTTGGTCCACTGCAGTGCTCCTCCAGTTGATTGTTATTGCAATTACTTTTTGTTGTCATAACGTAGAGAGGAAAATAAGTTTATGGCAGTGGAATATCCTGAAAAACTCCAATTTTTTTTACTTTGTGACCACTCTGTCTTGGTTGCGCTATGTTCTGTACTTTTGGATGTATTTGTTATGCAATGTGAGAGTTTCAGCAGCTGTGTTTATTGAGATTGAGGTGGGTCGTCTGCAGGAACCAAAGGCAGATAAAGATGAAGAAAATTGTCGTAAGCTGAATGAGTATCTTAACAATCCTCCGGCGCCTGGTTCAGCCAGAAGTGCTAGTGGCGGTGTTGGTAGCTTGCCATCGGAACTCTCTAGTCTTGGAGGTTTGTGCGTTTTGTTCTTCTTTATTTGAGAGTGTAAGTGGATTAAATCATCACAGGCTGAACGGTAGTTCAAGCCATGTGTTAACGGCAACTTCTCTTTCATATGGGAGAGCCAGAAAAAGTTCCCAGAAAAAGTTAAGAGGAATAATCACACTTTGAAAAATATTAAGAAAAGTGCAGCCTCAGAATTTAATGAAAAATTTACGAAAAATATGTTATGCATCTTTAAGTTGCTGACTTTGAAGCATGCTGGGGAATTGCTGTGAATTTTTTTGAAAATTCGCACAAGTGCTGGTTTTCATCTGGTTCACTTTTACTCTACTACTTAGGTTGGAATTAATGACGTTTAAGATAAGCTTTTGGGTTGATGGACCAGGCTTATATCTCTGTCGTCTTTTATTGTGGTGATGACTTTGAACTTGTTTTAGCTGTTTATATTATATGATTGGTTTGCAGACAGTTGGTATAGGTTGGTTCTATGTGAAGCTGAGTTGTGCCTGTTGTAGGAGAGAGTGATCTGCAGAGTCTGCTCAGTAACATGAATCAGCAGCAGTTGATGCAGTTGTTAGGTATTTAATTGTACACTTGCTACTCAGTATCACTGTCATTGAGTCTCGTGTTTCTACAGCGTGTGGCCAAAAGTGTGTCATAATGGCGGCGGTGCGAACGCTGGATTCGTTTTTTGCCAGTTAAATTCAAACATCGTAAACAACATTATTTCAACAAAAGCGCTTACCTGACATTTCAGAATTTTGTTATAAATCCTTTATGCGCAATAACAGAACGAAATCGTCGCAAAATGGATGCGTAAAGCTGACGAATGGAGGTTTAATGAACTTGCTTCAGGTTATTAGAGCAGACTTGATAAGGTTCTGTCAAGCGTTACTAGCTGGCAATTCTTTCTGCACATGAGATTTTATGACTTTCTACATATTTTCGATTATGTTTATGTCCAGTTATTCTGCTGACCACGTAAAACCCAAAATGTGATTTTCTATTTTCCACAGATGAGTAAATACTAAGATATGTACAGGGGCTATTATCCTGCTAAAAGAAGTGCTTTCCAGCAAAATGTTTGCACACACCTGGCCACAAATTTGCATCGATTGCATTCGCATAGTTACAACAGTAAATATTTCTGCCAATTAGTACAAAAGTACCCGCTCTTTCGTAGCAAATACAACTCCAGAACATGGTGATATATTTCGGCTGTTGCTGCCTTTCAAGACATTCGAGATTCCAGGCTTCGTGTAGCCTTCTCCAAATGTAGCCTTGACTTTTCTATCCTGTCCTATTACTGTCCGAGTTTCATCTATAAATTCAACTGATTTTCAGTTATCTGCTTTCCAGCTTAGCTTCTGTGTACACCAAAACACATGGCGAGGTTAATTTGCCCTGCTTGTTACAGTTTGCTTCCAAATTTTCCATCTGGTTAAACCACAGGAATGCAAACGATGTCGTACCGTACGTGGTGATAATCGTTGAGTCAGCTTATCATTTACATAGTTTATTATTTCAGCCGATGTCTTTTTTTTGTGCGCTTCAACATGACGAATTATTCTCCAATCGTTCCTTCAGTCAGATTCGGTGGTCTGCCAGTTTAAAGCCACTTTTCTACGCTTTGTCAGCATTTCCATCACTTCAGAAAATTCCATACACAAGCCAGTCTTACGTTTAATGTATTCAAAATGAATCCTTGGTTAGAATTACTATTACCGAATTTTATAATAATTTTCTTTTGCTCGCTTGTCAATTCTTTGCCTGCCGTATCGACCGCACTTCAATTGCTTCGTTTGTCAAAATTTTCAATTAAAATGACGTCGCAAATGATGTAACACATTTTACATGACCATAGATATAAATCAGCTAGAGATGCGCTCAAGTTCAACATTTTACTTATTTTACTTGCAGTGCGCTTCACGACTTTCTGGCATCGTCATCGCATTATGACACACTTTTGGCCACCCGCTGTATTTATGTTTTAGTAGCTGAGACCCAGGACTCATCGTATTGTGCATTAATTGATGGTTTCTGAACTCCTCTGATACATAACACTAGTTAATTTTTTTGTGATTCCTTTTACAGTATGGCTGATTATTCTTCGTTCTTCGATAGTTAAGTCAGTTGATAAAGTAACAAATACTAACAACTTTTTCCTGGTTTTGCCATGAAATTTGCACTTGGCTGGAAAAACAACTACATGCAATGGGATTTTACAGTATGCTACCAGGTACACTGTTGCTTTCCCTGGGGATTGGCATTTTTATTATGAGACTTGCAGCATTGATATACTTTAGGACATGAAAGAATGCTTCAAGTTTTGTGATGAGAAGGTCACTGGGACCAGATGTGTTGAGGACTGCTCTCTGGCTTTGCTAACACAATATCTTGAGTATTGCCGAACACGGTCTGTTTCCATTTTGTCATGGAGTAGCAAAATAGGCCGACATATTGTTATTGCTTCAGTGTTAGAACTAGTGTAGTCTGTCATGAACTGTGGTTGCGTTTGTTGTTGGTCAAGGAGGTATGGGAGGCATGAGTGGTCTGTCATCTCTCATGAGTGCTCGGTCTGCTTCTTCAATGTCCGACTCTTCGCCGTAAGTTCACATGTTACAAGTGTTTGTAGTTTATTCACCTATGAAGCAGCCAGAATGACAGACACTGATAGAAATGAAAGTAAGAATCACACTATACAACGGTAGAATGAGAACTCTACAAGTTATTAAAACTTCGAGAATAAACACAAGGTTTTATCGGATGTGGCAGGTGACATTTCATAGCTCCGAGATGAGTTTGCATGATGAGCTGTACACTACTTTTAACTGGATGAAATTTTCAAACTGACTGAAGTTTCTGAGTTTTTGGTAAGCAGCAACTCTGAAATTTGCTGCCTGTTGTGAATGTGATATTACTATGTCCATCCCCACGGCCTCCATCTCTCTGTTTGTCTATCTGTCACACTTATGTACCCTGCTAAGCCATTGAACAGAGGCATGACATGGTCATTTAGCAAAGACATATGGTCCAAGTAACAGTGTACTAGCACAAACTCTTATGGGACAGGATTGGGGATGTTTGGTAGTTAGACCCTAGTCAACATTTGCATTGCAAATTGCAACCAAACAGTTAGATTATGTAGTGGTCACTATAGACTGCCTGCAGTAACTCTGCAACTATACAGCAGTGCCATTATCAACCCTATATGACTTTTCCTTTCTTGAAACAACATGTATGCAGTGGTGCTATCATATTGTTAGCCCGCCCCCATACGTTGTGATGGAAGGCCTTATGGTCCTCTCATTTTTTTAACTTTATTTTTAAAAATATTTTTTACTTCTACGAACTCAGATAATGCACTTTAACCAAAATTAGGGAGAAGATGGCTTTTACCTGGAAGAAATTGAGGCCAAATTTTAGCGAGATCTGTCGAAAGGTTTTAGAGAAGCAGCATTTTATCACATTTATAATAAACAGCATGAGAATCAACAGTCGGGACCAAGAAAGACAGTCAGACTTACGGCACTAGGTGGCCTCACACTGGTCCTGCTTCAAATATCTAGTTCGGATCTGTCGCAGGTGATGCTTGCCAGTTTATTCTGAGTCTGTGATTGAATGGCTTGCTGTGTGTCTGCCAGTCCTTCACGTATCCAGTCCACACCTGGTTCTCGCAGTGGTACGACGGTGGATGCGACGCAGGCGATACCACGACCTATGACGGCCGCTACATTGTCACCGCAGTCAGGCCAGGAGCGTGGCTCAGCGCAGACAGGTGCCCCCGGCACGTCCCAGGACTTACCAGTGCCTGCCGTGCCCCCACGCATTCAGCTCAGCGATTTACAGAACATTCTGTCACGACTGGAACGTACGTATATACATGCTCGCTACATCTGTAACCCGACTGTTCAGTTCAGTACACTCTTTGTCAGAGATGAAACAGTCAGGCTGTCCATGTCATATGCAGTCACCTGTGTGAGATGATTGACATTTGGACAGCATAAATTGCTAATATTAATAGCCTTTGTGTTACTGGACCAAGATCCATTACTGTTGAGCATGAAAACAGCATCCGGTGGTGGTGTTTTTAATTATTTTTATGTAACGCTCCATAGTTCTGGCTCACCAGGGATGTTTGCGTTGAATCCACAGAACTCTCCTATTGCTATGGGTTTGATCAAATGATCATTCAGTGCATAGGCTAATGCTTGGTAGCTGGTCATTTGCTGCTGTAAGACAGTGCGTCGAATGTCGATGCTTGCTAATAATCTATGGATAGATTGCTGTTTCTATAAAAGTTGAGTCCAGTGAGTTAGGTAATCTTTAGAGCTGTCAAATTAACGCATTAACATGTTAATGCATTAATAAATTAATGTTGTTAAAAAAATTAACGTGCGTTAAAAAAATTAACACACATATACAAATTTATGTTAATTTATTTAAACTTACTAAATTCTGTGAAAGAAAAGTTCCAATATTTCGTTAAACTGCGGTTATTTGACAATCAAATGAATTTAAGTAACTAAACTGTAGTTGCCATTCATCACTACTGTAAATAAATAATTCCGATGACAGTTATTGTTGATTATATGTTTAAAAATGTGTTTCTAATTTTCTATACTCTTTCTCTCATTCCCCCACCCAAGTCCGTTCCAGGTAGCTCCAGAGGCGTCGCGGGTCTGTTGCAAAGCTGTCTCCTGGCCATGTGTCCCTCCTGGCCTGATCGTGGGCCGGACATTAGAACACCAGATGTTCAGCTGTTTCTTTGGCGCCATGACAGTGTGGGCAGGTGGCCGAATCCCGGTGCCCAATACGGTGCAAGTAAGCTGCTGCCAGAATGGCCAGTGCGTACTTGTGCCACAGTGATACACTGGTCTCTGGACCAATCCCGTTGCCAACGCTGGTAGCAGTGTTGACTGGCTGTGAATGCTCTATGGACCCTGGCATGTGGATCGCTGAGGTACCTATCCTCAGTGATACTCAGTTGGTTCCATTTAAAAGCTTCGGTGGCTGAAGTGAGGTCCATAGGAGCGGATGACTGTGGAAGCATGCTCCCTCACTTGGCTTCTGGGTCGGCTACTGCATTTCCTTTCAGGCCCACGTGTGCATCCACTGGACGTTAAATTCATTCAAAGCGCCAATAGCTGACAGGACAGCCCAGATGGAACAAAACGTAGGCTCTGTCTGGCGTGCGGGGCCTTGGGACAAGCGTTGGATGAGGGAGTGGATGCGTGGAGCAGATTCTGTGACTCCAGCTGGTACACCAGACGGTCCTGGATGAGGCGTTCTACCAGTTTTCCAATACAACTGAGCAAGTTTGCCGGATTTAAGTATTGGCCTGATGTCAGCCACTCGCCATGGAGATGGGACCTCTCCAGACTGCCAGGATAGATTTGCTGTTTCGAGAAGACAGGTCTTGCCTTTCACTGAGAGATGCTTTAGCATGGTGTTTGAGACCTCATCTGGGCCTGCTGCGGATCTGGCTGGAAGTCCAAACAGAGCTCGCTCGAGTTCTCCACTTGTGAAATCAATGCAAGGGTTATCCTTGTCATTTGCACCTGTGCAAGAACACGGAGATGACAGAGCACTTCGAGCATCAAGTTTAATGTCAGCATCAGCAGCTTTGTTTTTCGTAAGACGACTGACAGCAGCGTATATTCTTTACAGAACAGATTGGCTTTAGCTTCCTGGTAGGCCGTGGCCTTAGCGTCATCATCTGGATCTGCCTTGAGTGCTTCTTGGGTCTGTCGCCTGAGAGTGACAGCGTCTTCCACTTCTGGGGGACCACCAAATGCACTGAGTCTTACTAGAGCCTTTGGGATTGGCCTTCTTTGCAGCTTGGAGAATCGCCGCTGTGAGAAGAGAGTTAGCCTTTGTGGCAGTAGTGGGAGGGTTTGCATCCCAGTCCTGTAGAGCCTCGTAAAGTGTTTGGTGGAACAGTGAAAATCAGCCTTTTTGTAAGAGTAGGTGGCTTTTCGCTGAGGGCTGTTGGCTGGTTTCCCTCCATATAATTCAATAACAATTGGCAGGTGGTTCGATCCCACGTGATCTCCAACTCGCCACGACTTTCTATACTTTACAGGCGAGGCCTCCCAAACGTTGCAGGGCCTGGGGTAACTTACCCCCTACTTTCCCTCTCGATGGGCCTGGGTGCGTTAATTAATGTCTTTAAAAAATTAACGCAGTGTGTTAGTGCATTAAGAAAATTAACGCTTTGACAGCTCTAGTAACCTTGTGTGCATATTTAGCATGTTGTAGTCTGATTCTGTTATATGACTCTCTCTGTGTTTTTACACTGCTACTGTGTTTTATTTATTTTCAGCCATGGACACAGAGATGTCTGCTGAAGGTTAGCTGCATATTTCTCCATTTCTGTTCTGTTACAACTGAGCTCAAAATATGATTAGGCAGAAAATGCTAGAAAATGTTAAATACTTTTGAGTCTTTGGGATTTGTTTGTGGGAAAATGTGCATAATGTTAACTGAGCGTTATTTCAATTTTCAGTTCATTTTTTGTCAGCAGTTGAAGTTAACTGATTGTTTTCACATAGTGGGAGAAGTATTTCTTTTTGCAGTAAAAAAATTAAACTTAGTGAATTATTTCGAATTTGTGAAAATTACGATCAGATTTTTACTGCTTTCATTTTGGCTTTGTTACTGGTTGTATGCTCAGATGCTCCAAAATCTTTAAAAAAGCGATTTTCAAAAAGAGAAACTTCGGAAAAATTACAAATAAAACATGCATGTTTAACTTGTGACTTATGATTTTGCAAAGAACTTTAAAAAGTCAAGAATGCAATTTCATTTTCTATATGTTGTATCATGTATGACAAGTATTTGGAGACGTTGTCGAAAGTTTACATTATATCGTATTTAAGTAAGAAACTGCGTTCACATTTGCTGGCCTTTGAGCACAGGCAGGTACGGTCAGCTCGTTTTAGTGATGGCTGGGCTTCTTGTTCTAAATTAGCCTCGTGATCTGAGCTGGCCTTACTGCTGGGCTCATTGCTAATGCTGTATTTGCTCAGTGGGTTAGTGACTGGTGTTTGTAGCTGATCTGTCGACGGTCATCACTAGTGAAGCAATGATTCCCGTGCTTGCCAATGCTGATGTTCAGCAGCGCCTTATTCCGCTGTTGCCTGAGGCTGTCGACCTGCCAAAGACTGAAGCTGAGCTCCGTGAGACGATGCACTCGCCACAGTTTCACCAGGTAATCAACAGCACCCGAAGCCATTGTGAGCTAGAAGTACGGGGGTTCTAAGTTTTGCAACCAGATTGGAGAAAGTATTGGCAGTCATGTGAATTGCAGTCCATTGTTCAACATGTTTGATGCATTTGTGATTTTTCTGCAAAACTGCTCATGCCATTAAGATGGCAAAACTTTCGTGGGTGTTGAATTGTCGTGCCTAATTTTATGCTATTTGCATTAACACCCCAAATCAATTTTGTTTAAAGCTTTGTGATGTCATAAATTACAGTCATGTTATATCTGCCTACCACTCATATGAGTAAGGGAGAAATGTATGTTTTATACAGTATAATTATGGCGTATAGATTTTTAAAAAGTTTTTCAGTCTATTATATCGAATTGCAAAACTCATTGAACACCCATTGTAACTGTGTGCCAAACACATCTCACTAGCTGAAGAAGATTATGTTGTCAGTCTCGGCCAGAGGCATCATGGTTTAAAAACGTCAGCAGTGCAGGAACTTGTAGTTTTCCGACAGACACTCCAGATTTCCGACAAACAGCTGCAAATTTCCGACAGAGAAGATTATGGGTGCTCAGAATTTTAATTTTGCCCATAAAATTCCCCAAAAATGGGTGTTTCCAGCCCATCTTTTTGCTTTTTTGGGGTGAAAATTTTCCAACAAAAAGAGAGTATTCTAACAGCCCAAAACTTAGAGATCTAATTGCACATGTTCCCAAGCCAGGACCCCTGGTCTTGGTAGATATTTCTGCCGCTCTCAGAGACTGCTTCTACACTGTGTCTCAAAAAAAACCGGACCCCTGCTACCTTTTGCAATAACTCCAACAGTCCTGGTTCAATAGCAATAGATTTTGACAAAAATAATCGTTAGAGAATCAGCACTTAATAGCATGTGTTACTTTGCGAGAAATT
>Ga0209367_1009466_pt1 | contig 13201 bp, 6 predicted proteins | sample WorMetLIZISLAND2_FD_187412 | JGI IMG/M metagenome (GOLD analysis project Ga0209367, IMG submission 187412) | Marine gutless worms symbiont microbial communities from Max Planck institute for Marine Microbiology, Germany - Olavius geniculatus... ... | reverse complement strand
TTTCTGCGGCAACTGTGCTGACACAGTCGCGTCTATGGACAGCGGCTGCCCGATATGCCGCAGTCCTATCAGGATGGTGCTGCCCCTGTTCAATTGAACGTTTGAACGATCATACATTTTTAAGAATTTACAAGTAGTTATTTTACCGCTATTGGCTCGTGTAGCTTGAAAACGGTTGCAGATAGGCAGAGACATGCTGCTTGTCATTGTTCAATTAAACGACTTTTAAATGTTTCTACCAGTACGGCATATACTGACAGTTGCGATTGCTTTGCTAATTATATTACAAATATGAGTTACAATATAAGACTTACTGTTATTTCAATAAATTGCAAAAATTGTCCCATCGGCTGTCCATACAATTTATTCCTTCGTTTTCCACCCCTGCGAGTTGGTGCCGGGTTTTCCAGTCCCGCGTTTTCCACCCCTGCGATTTGGTGCCGGGTTTCCAGTTCCGTGTTTTCCACCCCTGTATTTTTGACGGTGCCGGGTTTTCCAGTCTCGCGTTTTCAGTCGCCCCTGGAAGAACTTCAAACGGCAATATCTCCATAACGGTGCTAAATAGACCCATGGTGACTATAGACTACCCATATGAAGTCGACCCCCGGGAGTCTAATGGTCAACGTCATGTGACCCCAAAAAGTCAAGGTCGGTGCCAGATAGACGCATGCGTTTAGGTATAACAAGACAAAAGGCAACTATCGTCATCAACTATTATTTGAAATTTTTTCCGTTTAATTCTTATAATCGGGCAATATTTAATGAACTTCGGGGAGACAATTTCCGATAACGACCTCGATGCCAGTCACTATTAGTATAATATTAAACGGGTATCAATTAGACGCCGGGTCTCTAATACAAGCCGAAAGGATCAAAAAAACTTTTAAAAGAATACAAAAGAAAATGTTGGGCGCGAGGAGTTCATTAGATTGGTCACGATCTAATACGATTTCTTGTTACCAAATTAATTCGATTTTTCTTATACTGTGCAATGCATTTTTACGTCGCTGCCACTGCCGCCACCGCGCAGCGAATCCGGGAATGATTTTTAAACTCCGAGATACACTTTTGTGGACTGCGCATTCCAAGACGATTTTTACGACAATCCAGTTACGCTTTTTACGCAGAGATCCAGTGAACTACGGAACACAATGACACATTAACCCACAGTAGACAGTAGAGACATTGGCACTACTAGCGCGGAGTGCAAGACGGGCGGTTATATCTCTGCGGTGACTGCGGTAAGCGGTAAAAGGATGAAGTGGGCTGGGTCATGAAATAAATACCTATCGTCGTCGGTCGCTGTCGCTGCAATAAAAAAAGTCGCCACGCGCCGCGAACGTCCGGTAGTGGAGAAAAGTGTAATACGGCGGAGAGCTCGGAGCCGCGGATCTGAGATGCGTGAACAGGAAAGTATCCATTCATTCGTGCATGCTACGACGAGAGGGTCGGTCTCGGTGGTGGCCACTAAGCTGTCTTGTGAATCGCCGTCGTTTGACGCCAGGGGGCGCCGCTGGAACTAACCGACGACTTCTCAGCTCCTCAATAATTTACGTGGTCGCTTGTCGTCGACGATGTCCGTCCGATCTTGCGCAGTTCTCATGATGCACGCACGCGCGGTCAGGCAGACGACCAATCTCTGTCGTGATGATGCGTTCTTCTAGACATCGAGCAATTTGACCCCCGCCCGAGACGACGTGAAGTCATCTTCGTGACGTCATATTCACCGACGTCATCAAAAACCGGATTCGTCCCTGGACCACAAAATCGACGAACAACGACGGCGTCGGTCTGGACGTCGTGAATTTCCTCGAAACGTTCGCCTGTCGCTTTCTTCGTCCTGTCTTCGTTTTTTTGCAGACAACTAGGAGATTAGACCCAAACTCAACTTGCTTCAATTTGTTGTAGATTCATTGTTCAACAAGTTGCACGTTGTCGACAAATCCACATCAAATCAAAAGTAGTGCTGGCGTTTGGGCTCGAAGCGCGAACTCCATCACTTTTGAATTTGTCGTAAAATAGATCTGTAACAAATCGAATCAAACGCAGCTTGAGTTTGACGCCACGAGCTCGCAGATTTTTAAAGTCCCGCACTTAGTAACACATTTTACCACTACTGCATATGCCCATTAGTCTACCTATACACTGTGTCCCAAAAAACGTCCCACTTTGTGATTGTCTATATCTTCGCCAAAATTAACCATTTTAAAAAATTCTTTTATTAGTGCATTCTGTGGACAATTAGCAATAAAATGATTATTAAATATCCCGCCATACGTTAACTTTGTCGCTACACTACCTTGTGAAACATAAATGCAAGAAAAACTAACAATAATAGACGACAAGCGTGTTGGTGAACAAAATACACTTCTAAACAAAAATGCCGTGAATGATCTGTACGATGCTACACTTTGTTAGGTCCGTTTCTTTGGATATTTGGCTTCAGTCTGGCCGTTTCATGCTTTTGGTCGGTGCTGCATGTTGCCCAAATCTCTGTTAATAACATTTCCACTCTTTCCCTGTTGCAGTTTGCCAGTATTTTCCAAAAACTGCATTTTTTGAACCGGTAGCCTATAAGTTCTTAATCAGAGCCTTGTTTCCATTGCTGAACGGCACATTACATCACCGGTATATCGTCGGTGCATTTACGACAATATCATCTGCTTTTGTTCACAAACATCAGAAATGTATGTGAAATTAAACATAATTTAATTTTTGTATGAAAATTAGTAAAAAAATTGTTTTAGAAGATATTTTGTTGCCTATGTATCATAGTGATTTTGGTGATTTTTAAAAGTCTAAGTTTTACGTGGTAGTGTAGCGACACAGTTAAGGTTTGGTGGGATATTTAACAACTACTTTATTGCTAATTGTTTACAGTATGTGCCAGTAGAAATTTTTAAAAATCGGTTAATATTTGGCGAAGATATGTAAAATGACAAAGTGGGACGTTTTTTGGAACACGGTGTAGATCACGGTTAAAATGCTATATATTAAATTAAATATATAATTATACATTATAAATATTTATTAAATATATTAAATTAAATAGCGGCATTGCGGCCTGTAGTCGTTGGTTTTAGTGTTGGAGAAATCTCAGGAGTTTTTCTGTTTTTTTCAGAATCTTTTACTTCGATGTGGCGCAGTTTTTATGGGCAAAGTCTCATTTTTTTCTTTGCCGGCTGGCTAATTAAATGTTAGAAAAAGGCGAAATCTACAACGAATCTGTCCGATTGCTTGATCTGCGTAAATTCAGCATATAGGTCTACGTTCAACCCTGTAGGATATGTCGCAGTTGGTGGAATTACGTGACGTAACAAAACTGATGACAATACGTAAGTGCGACTTTGTGTGCGACGCCGCAAATACAAAGCCATTCAGACCACAAGCGAGTCCAGTATGGAAAGGACTATTTGTAGATTCGTTCTGCTCATGTAATTTACATGTCTATGGCATCCAATTAGTTGGACGTATTTATCTGTTGTGTAGTGTCGCGAGTTTCATGCGGTATTCTGCGATGAACTTACCGCAAATGAGACCAGTTGATGTCAAGACCTTTAAGTACTACACGTAATTAGGTCTAAGCCACGGACTTTAAATGAAATTTCTGGATAAGGCACAGTTTTTGTTTGAGGCCAGATCATGGTCACATTTTGACTAACAGTAAATAGGCATCTTTGGTGTACACCTTCGTGTAATTGTAATAAGTTGTTTTCTGAGTGGCGGTCGCTGTTGTAAACGTTGTCTGTCTGACACTAATACCCCGTTTACACGATAAGCTGGCTCGACAAGCTGGCTATATGTTAGCTGGACGAGCCAGCTCGATGTTTGCTGGATCGTGTAAACGGGGTTTATAAGGGTCGCTTATAGATTACAGCGTCGCGAGCAAATTGATTGACCAACTAACGTCGCTGATCAGGGACCAGCCTAATTCGCCAGTAGGCCTACACAGTGCACATCCGGGCATTTTTCGTGGACTTTTCTCCCTCTTTCCCCCAAAGAACTTTTTATTCCATGAAAACTACAGAGATGCCCTGCCCCTGCACTAGCTCGTAAGATGTCTTTCAGAGCTCTGTCTGTGGTGGGCTGTTACAGATTTGCGCTGTTGATCCGACTGGCGTTGAGATATTAGTCTGCGCCAACTAACGGCGTGGACGCAGACAGCTGCAGCAACATCAGTCAATTACCACACGTTGCTTAATGCACCGGTTTCACTCGACATATTGCACAGAGCTTCTAATGGGCAAGCCATGTTGCTCGCCCTGCCACTTTGTATGCCCTCAACTCTTTGTCAGTCAATTCCAACTTTTTGGCCTTCTTTAACTTTTTACTCCACGGCGCCGCTGTTTTGATGGGTTAGTCTCGGACTCGTGTGACCGTCTGGCGTGAAGTTTTTGTAGCATACTTGAACTCGTCGCATTGCTCACCCGCCCAGGTCCCGTTCCCGCGCGTTGTCCAGCGGCGTTGTGGGTTAAAAAAAGTAAGCGGGCAGGAAAAGGAAATTGCAATTTTTTTTAACAAACGCTTTAAATTTTCAACAGAATTTTGACAGACAGCTGCAAATTTTCGACATATTTTAATTTTTCACGTAAATTGTCTAAAAATAAAAATTGCGCTTTTTGCATTTTTGGACCAACATATTTCGACAAAAAATTTGTTGACAATTTTTTTCATACATTTTAACAGCAAAAAAATATCGGGGCCCCCTTGCCTCCACTCTCGCCCGGCCACGACGCCAATGACGTCGCGAAACGACGCACCGACATCAGGCAGCTACATTTTCAGTTCAAACAGAAGTTAGGGATAGGATTGCGCAGTTTTAGGCAGACGGCCGCATAATGTGTTGGTGCCGGGCGGACACATTCTAGGCGTCTCTGTTTCGCGGTCTCTTTTTCGGTCACATTTGTGCCTTTGAGTCGTTCGATGGATTTACATCGCGTTTGGTAGCTACACTTGTAGCGTCCAATGATACGATGTGTTACATGGGAGTCTGATCCAAGAGAAAAAAGATTTGTGGGTAAATTGTGATAAAACTGTATGTCTCGCTGTCGCCTGGAAAACAGAACGCTAGCGATTCCGCCTAATGCCTGAATTAATTTGGTCTTTGATCTATAGTTACTGTTGTAGCCGGGTCTGGGCGTGTGTCGGCTGTGTGTATGCAGTCTCGTACTGAGTCGCCTTCAAGTGGTTCCAGTTTACCGTCGACGACTGCGACGTTTGCCTCCTCATCGGCAGTGGCGCTGTTGATCGTCGTCGGTCTGTTGGTCTGGACCGCCCTGAGACGCTGCCGCCAGCGACCGCCGCCGGTCCCCGGAGGTTATCCAGACCCGGTCACGTGTGCGACGATCGGTTCCACGTCGACCGCCATGTCCGCCGTGCCTTGCTGCGACACTGTGACCGCCACCACAACCATAGCTCCACAGCTAACGTCATCCACATCCTGCCATCGCTGCGCCACCGCCGCTTCCAGCAGTAAGTATAATCCTAGTGCATTGGCTACACGCACCGATTTCCTCGTCCGAGGTGTTGGCCATGGCATAAGGCGCATACATAGCGATGTAATCGAAGTGAACTAAACTGAACTGGCACGGTTCAGTTTTTGACGAACTGACTAATTGGCAAGCAGGGCGAGTCCATTGGTCATTGGCTGACGCGTACGTGAGCGTAGTCACGCAGGCCACCGACGCCGTTAGACGGTGCTTACTGTAATTCATTACTGCTTGCCCATTGGTCGGTTCGTCAAAAGTTAAACCATTTCAGTTCAGTTCAGTTACATCGCTGTGTACACGCCTTTAGACTTAGACTTCACTACGTTGGCTTCGATTTGTTGGTGTACAACAGATCCTTCGTCCACTCATTATGCAATTTCAAGTAGTCTTACAACGCGGCGTTTTACGGCACTGTGCCGCTTGCGTCGATTGCGCGTTAGCAATAAAAATGTGCATAAAAACGTCTTACGTATAAAAAACCGGGACAGCAAAGGGTCTGATATCAGTGACCCTTACGCCGACTAGTCTATTGGTGGTCACTGCAGTACTCGATGACGCCTGACCAATGTGTGGTCTGACTTAGGGACTTGGCGCACGGGTTCGATAGCCGTGGCACCCGGAAGCAGTATTCAACCGATGGCTGTTGCTCAATCTGCTGCCGCCGTATCCAATGGCTTATGTAGGGGTGGGGCAACCTGCCGTGTACATTTTTGTTTGCTAAAATATCAAAATTTGGATATCAGTTACAAGGAGGCTTTAGTTCCTGGGTGACTTGGTTCTCATGCCCCCTGTCCCTTTCGCTAAATTCTAAATCCGCCACTGGCTGTATCGAAGGTAGCTGCTGCCCAATTTGGCGTAACAGACGCGCATCCCGAATGTCGTTCGACTCAAATGAGCAACAAAGATGCACGCATTGGCGACGATACAGCAGCGGCCCTATCGGCGTTCAGTGCGATCTTTCGCGTGTGTTGTAATTCGACGTTTACAATAGTATTACACACGCGGCTTCCGCGTCGCTAGTACGGATTTCCTGTCACTGAATGCGGGAAAAATTAACCCCTGCGCTCGACCTCTCCGTACCGGTTTCGCAATGTTGCGTAACATTGAATTTTAAAATATCGTGGCGTGAAAAAGCCGGCCATAGTATATAAAAAAATTCGGCAGATTTGGATATTGTCCATTAGTTTTAAAATCATTAGTCATTTTCTATCTGTCGTTGTAAATGCATGGCGGAGGCGATAGGCGGTACCCGGATTAACCGCTAAAGTTGAAGTTAGGGCTAAGGTTAGGGATAAGCATAAGGTTAGGATTAAGATCAAGGTTAGGGTTAGGTTTAGGGTTAAAGTCAGGGTTAAGGTTAGGGTTAGTGTTAATAATAATAATTCGAGTGCGGGTGAATTAACGGACAAGTACCCGATATGCTTTGAACATGGAAAAATTTCCAAGTTTGAAGGTTTCTTGGTGGTTTGCCGGCGTAACGGTAAGGTGTCCGACTTACGATCGAGAGGAGGACGGTTCGACTTCCGGTCGGGTCACTATCAAGTGGTTACTGCGACACAAGACAAGTTAGGTATATAACCAACACCGATGTCAACTCAGCCTTTCATTTATCAGGGGTAGGTAAATCGAGTTCCGGCCTGTTTGGCTAGGGTTAAGGCGGTAGCAGGTAATCCTATATGGCAGTTGACGCTCCGTAGTTCTGTGGTGAGTTCACACACCGCTTTTTGTTTTTAGGTGATCTCGTTCAATATTGCGCAAAGTCAGCGAAGATCATATAGGCTTGCTGCTGTTCGGCACACGATGACCTTTAGAAAAGACGGTCATTCTTATATTCGACAGAAATACAATTATTGATGTTCGTACCGTTGTTTTTGTTCCGTTTAGTTAGTCAGCGGCGACGCACAGCAATGACATTAATTCGACTTGAAAGCCTGGGCCAAGACCTCGCGCGCAGTGTCTTGCTTGTGCGGCTATTTTAGGCTTGCAGCATAGAGCTGTGTTTGTGACTTTGTTATTTCAAAATGCTTTGCAAATATTTTTCTGTTTTACTTTACGTAACCACGTGCAAAACATTTACGCTACAAAAATGTTTTAGGCTAAAACGTTAGCAAAAAGCAGGGATCGAAAGAAAACGTAATTAAAATCCTAAAGCAAACATTACATGGTGTTTCATAAAAAGGATCCCCTTTTCTTTTTTTCATAATTCACTCAAATGATGATCAATTTATACGAAATTTTTATCAATTGTAGCTGGAAAAATACTTATTCATAATATTTCAACAAAATGATGCAGTTGATTAAATATTTTTTGCTAATCGTGACGTAACGCTGACGTCATAATGTGTCACGGGTACAAACATGCTAGTCTCAACTGGTGCTGTCATTTGCTACCCTGTTTTGACGGTAAAAAATCTGGTTTTTTCATGACAAATTTTTGAAGTTTTACAGTTGCAGCCACAAAAAAAACATGCAAAACAATCACATATACGTGTCTGTAGGGATAGTTGAACTTTTACATGTTCGAGCATGACAGTGCACTAGCACACCGAGCTTGCAAAATGGTTGCGTTTTTGAATCACAAGACGCCTGATTTCATGATCCCATGTTGCTTAGCCTACTGCTGACACGATAAACATTCCTCATCAGCGAACCAGATTAAGTTCACCATTGAAGCAGGGTAACAACTGACAGCACCAGTTGAGACTAGCAAGTTTGTACCCGTGACACATTATGACGTCAGCGTTGCGTCACGACTAGCAAAGAATATTTAATCAACTGCCATATTTTATTAAAATATTTCGAATTAATACTTCTGCAGCTACAACTGGTAAAAATTTTGTGTAAATTGATCATCATTTGAGTGAATTATGAAAAAACGAAAAGAGTTTTATGAAACACCGTGTATAATTTTTAAAAAAAACTAATTAGTTTTTAAATGCGAATGTAAAAAAAGCCTGCCATTAAAATTCTCAAGTGCAGTGTTTCCGAATGACTTCGACGACGAACTACAGCCGGAAATGGCGATTAGTAGAATGTAAACATACGTCCTATTTTGGGAAAATTTAGAAACAGCATTGAGAATTTTGAGCTGCATAATCTTCTCTGTCGAAAAATTGCAACTTTCTGCTACCCTTAACTTTCTTGATCCGCAACGCTGCTGCTAGCCCTGATTCTGGCGGTCAAGAACTGATATTCAGCAGGGGTGACTGGATCTATAGGCGCATCAGAGGTGAATGAAGACAGCAAAGCAAGACGAAATGACAAGGTCGAGGCAGCCTGCTCCCGACCTTTTGATATACTAACGTCGTGCCACATACACCGGGCGCATATTGAACAGACGACGGCTTACCATATACAGATTGCGTTAGCGGTCATAAAACGATGCAATCTGTATCGGTGTGTATGCAGCTTTATGCCGATGTTTCGACGATGTCAGGGCTCAGATCAACTCGGCTCGTTAACAATTTAGTAGTCTTCTTGAACTCGCGGCTTTGAGTTCGATACACGCAGTGAATAGCCCGCCGCGCTATGCATGTTTTCGCATTGCCGGCTACCGATGTCCTTTAGGCTATTAGCCAGATATAGATGAATTCAGTCAGTCAAAACTTTACTATTTAAGCCTAGAGGTAGTGTATAGCTTTTAGGCCTAATAAGATAGCCATCACGGAGTACAGAACGTCATCTGCCATCAGTGGCGTCATTTCACAAAATCCTTGGGGGGGGTCCACTCTCTCCCTCTTCCTTTCCCCCTCCCCTCCTTTCCTCCTTCTTCCCTTTTCCCTTCTCCTCTCCCTTTTTTCCCTCCTCTCCTTTTCCCTTTCCTCCTCTCCCTTTCCCTTAGAAGTAGGCCCCCTTAAATCCAGCTAGGGGATCTGGGGGAGCGCTGTAAGCTCCCCCAGCGGGGTCTGGGGCCGAGCCCCAGTCGAAATCGAATTTGGTACATTTTCAGCCTTAAAATGTGACATCTCGTGGCAACAATTTGAATGACTTTCCTGAGAATTAGTTGACCAAATTTCATGCAGTTTACACAGTAAATGTATATAACAGTCATTAACAGACCAATAAATCTAACACTTCTCCACTGTAGCAACCTTGCATGTTCTATATCACGCTTGAACTGACAAAATTATACTCAAGTGATGAGTCCAACTGATAGTCTAATAAATGTTTCTTTACTCGCCTACGTATACGTAAGTATATTATGCTTAGTTTACGTGTTGCCATTTAAAATCCATTAATCAACCAAAGTCTACTGCAAGCACACATGTCCTATGTCTCATCAGAAAACTACTGTAACACAGCAAAAAGAATACAAATTTGACATTTCAGCTGTTTGATGTTTAATCAAAGGTACAATTTACAGAGAAAAAACTGAAATCATAAATCCTTGGGGGTCCGTAGACCCCCAGCCCCCCTAAATGACGCCCCTGTCTGCCATGTGGGATCACACACTGTTAGGCCTAGTTGCCACCAGACACAGGTGAACACGGAGAGATGGAAGGCTGAGTTGACCTTGGTGTGGGATTACCTGTCCGCCGATAATTACTCATCCGACCTGGAGTCGAACCCACGGCCTTTCGATTGTAAGTCCGACACTTTATGCCGTTAAACCACCAAGCGTTTTACCCGCGAAAGCAGCTACTGCTTTCAGCGCGTCTTAGCCATCGCAATTCTGTCCGTCTGTCTGTCTCTCGTCTGTCCGTCACACGGGTGGATCAATCAAAAACGGCACGAGCTAGGATCACCTAATCTTCACCGTCAGCTGCCTGGAAGACTCTAGTTTCAGGAACCGTGAAACCTTTCTATAAATTTAAAGGAGGTTACCCTGAACGAGGGCGCTAAATGAGAGGGGGTGGAAAAAATTTGCGATTTTTAGCCAATAAGTCGCTGTATCTCAATAACGGTGCGAGATAGAGCCTAGGTTACTATTAATCGCTAATAAGAAGTCGTACACTGGCTTTCGATTGCCACTAAATTTAATGACCTTGGACGACTCTGAGCGCTCAAATAAGGATTTTTATGGATTTCTTGGCGATTTCGGGCTACGAGACACATTTCAAGAGCAAACTGCGCCGAAACCAATTGAGATAGACATGAAAAATCTGCAAATAAAATTTTCAGCATTGAACGTGGATTTCGACGGTCCATGTCTCAATTTTCTAGGTTCAAGGAAACTTGCGCATAAGGGCATTAAACAGCGGTACCGCCGTAAAAGTTTTTATTTTACCGTTGTTTGTCAGTCTTTCGTGAAAACGGTTGCAGATAGGCATGGGCATGCTATCTATCACAACAAGCACTAGTGATGAGCTTTACAGTCGTATCAACATCGATGACTTTGAAAGACCCTAAACGTCCAAAATAAGGGTTTTTATCGATTTTTGCGATCTTTGGCTGCAGCGCACACTCTAAGAATAAACTGCGACGAAATGGGTAATTAACATATGTAATTAACAGGAACTGCTATAGGCTTTCGCGCGTTTCGTGAGCATTAACTCAAATTTATTGTATTTCTTTCGACTGTGACTACCATTATGTTAATTACATATGCACGCGTATAATGGAGTTTTTACAATTTTAAGTTAATTTAATTTTTGTGTTTTGTGTTTCTCTAAAGGTTAAACTTTCTGTTTATTGTAAAATTTAAACTTACCGTTCTATTATTTTGTTTGTGTGCATTCTGCCTGAAAAGACCGTCCCCGAAATGACCTATACTGTGTCGGATGGCACGTTAAACCCTACTCACTCACTCATTCACTCGACAGTGAATGCAAAACTGTGTGATTTTAATCTTACTTCGAATGGATCATACAAACTTCACTGAATGGTTTGAAAACTTTGATACACAAATACCCCGAAAGCTAAATAAGGATAAGATCGGTCTGGAGTTCCAAGCTATAGCTTACGTTTAATGATGATGCACTGATGAGCGATGTCACTTCATTCGCTCGTTTCGCCAAAAGTAAAACGTTATTTTATTTTATCACACGTGTGAAAGCGCCTTCACACTTTCAACACTTTTAACTTTTTTCCCGGAACGGAGTACCGCAGCCCCGGTTTGTTCATTTGGACAAATGTGTTTTGGCCTTTTCCTGCTATACTGCCTGATGCATTTGCTTACGTAAATGCATTCTGTCTATCGTGGTGACTAATCGGAAGCTTAAGCATCCTATCGTCGCCATGTGCTCGTGGGTTCAGATGTCTTTACATGTACTTTTAATACGACATTACACCATTCTGCGTAAAATATTCGGTAGCCTGTAGAACTACAACTGACCGCATCACAACAGTTAACCCTAACCTGAACCTTAATGCTGAATTTAAGTCTTAATCATACTCTTAACTTAAAATTTAACCGTAAGGCAGCCAAAATAGAATGAGGCAGAATGGGCGAACACCAGTGCAAGCAATAATGAGACCAATTTTACAGAATCTGAATAAGTAGGCTAAAAATTTCATTTGTGCCCTGAAAATGTTCACAGAAGAGAATAGGCCTGTTTTGCCAGAGGCAGACTTACTGACGAATGATGGAGCCTCAAGAATGAACATCGCAGCAGCAACAGGCGCTGAGTCAAGAACGCAGATGGTGTTGGTCCACTTCAGTGTAATAAACTGTCATGTCGACAGTCGACAGTCGCGCAATCGTAGTACAACTGATTCATGCATTTTTCAAGGCGCCGTTGTCCAGTGTCGGGCGAAACATTAAAACGCTGTTCGCCCGCCATCTGTGAATACTCGTCGCGTTCGAATGCTGCGTGATGCTCGATAACTTATGCAGAGTGTTGGCAAATTGGGTTTCAGTGGACACACGAACGACAAGATTATGCCCTGCAGCGGCGTCATTTGATTTTTTTATACAGCCGTTTTCCCGCGGAGCTGGTGTCGATGGTGAGCCGTGAATATAGCAAAGACCGGGCGACAAAATGATCTATGACCACCACGAATAATGCATCCTGACCTTTCCTCACAGTCACAGATTACAATCTGCATGCTCATGGTGATCTCAAGTGCTAGGCCAGGCTATCTGTGTGTGCGTGGAATTAGACTTTCTAACACAATATCAAACTGTCTTTTTTGCATCGAGTAATAATATTAACTTTACAGATATACAGATATGTAGAAACATTTTTTTGCTGTTAGAATTTCAATGTTGATACAAGTTGTTGGGGGTAAATTTAATTTTTTTTTAAATTGTCTTTTTATCTGTTGTTACTTAGCAGTACGTTTTGCTTTGAAAATTACTATAGTCACTTGCTAATGTGAGCGTATTCACTGTCTTCGCCACTATCTTGCAAACATTTTTCTGGTAGGCCCATATGACGGCGGTTGTTGCTGTGTTGTATAAGCTGTTTCTGGCTGTGTTACAGATGAATTGAACGCGAGCGTCACAGGCAGCTCGTCCCATCACTTGAGCGCTTACGACGAAAAATATCTGCAGGTATATATATATATGTATATATATACACCTTTATTCGTCAAATGACAGCCATGAAAGAAACATCACACTCACACGGTAGTGTGAGTGTTGTAAGGACGACCTTCAAAGTATATGGGAAAATGCAAACTTTGACCCTCAGCCAACCAAAAAGCCCTGAACCGATCGTCACCAAATTTTAATGGCGTGATTACGTCATGGACGCCTACCACCAAACAAAATTTGGGCTCAATCCGCCCAGGGGTTTTTGCTCCCCATATAGGTGAAATATACACCCCTC
>Ga0209367_1009464_pt1 | contig 13203 bp, 10 predicted proteins | sample WorMetLIZISLAND2_FD_187412 | JGI IMG/M metagenome (GOLD analysis project Ga0209367, IMG submission 187412) | Marine gutless worms symbiont microbial communities from Max Planck institute for Marine Microbiology, Germany - Olavius geniculatus... ... | reverse complement strand
CCACCTCAACTTATAAGGCACTGCACACTGGCCATCCACCTTACCTTACTGATCTTCTGCAATATCATAAATCCTCAGTGTCCACGCGCTCTTCTACCAGTCAGTTACTTGCAATTCCACGGCATAACTTATCCTTTGGTTCTCGTTCCTTTCGTGTTTCTGCTCCGAGAATTTGGAACTCCTTAACTCCTCAAATTCGTCAATGTCAAACCTTGGCTACATTCAGATGTCACTTAAAGACCCACTACTTTCAGTCAGCCTTTTCTGCCACCTAGCGTCCATCATCCTATGCGCCCTGATTCTTTCTGAGACTTTGGCGCTTTATAAATCATTTACTTACTTACTTACTTACTTAAATTGCCAAAAAATCACCTTAAAATTGATATTTTGGGGCTTCAAGGTCATTTAAGGTCATCGATGTTGACATTTTTAAGACGCTTGTCGCCAGTGCTTGTTATGATAAGCAGCATGTTTGTGCCTGTCTGCAACCATTTTCACGCTAGACAAGACAACAGCGGATAAATAAACACTTTTAAAAAGGGTATCCCTTTTTGACACCCGCGTGCGCAGGCCTCTTTGAATCTAGAGGGTCCAAACTTAGACTGCTGAAATTTACATTCAGTGCTGAGAATTTCATACGCAGGTTGTTTTGGTTTATCGCCAGCCATTTCGCCGCAATTCACTCTTGAAATGCTTGTCGTAGCCCAAAATCGCGAAAAATTAACTAAAACCCTTTATTTTGGGAGTTCAAGGTTATTCAAGGTCTACGATGTTGACATTTCTAAGAAGCTCGTTGTCAGTGCTTGTTATGATTGCATCATGTCTGTGCCTACCTGCAACCATTTTCACGTTAGACGAGCCAACAGCGGTAGAATAACGTCTTTTAGGAGGGGTGCCTCTTTTTCTCCCCCTCGTTCGTGGGGACTCCTTTCACCCAGTGGCATGAATTTTTGTCAAGAAATATTAGAGACACTAAGCTATTATATAATGAAAACCGAAGTTTTTATCTTTACTGGTTTTGAAACGGTACCGGGTCGTGACGGACGGACAGACGGACAGACGGACGGACAGACAGACAGAATTACCATAGCTAATACGCGCTATAGCTTGCTAGCTAGCTCTCGCGCGTAAAAACGGTTGAAGATAGACATAAACTGGCTGCTTACCGTAACAAGAACTGCTGACGAGCTTTTAAGGAATGTCAACATTGATGACCTTGAAGCTTGAACTTTCTTGATCCCCCAAGATATGGTATCTTAGTGATTTTGTTTGCGATTTTCGGCGGCGGAACACACTTAAAACTGAATTGCGACGAAGTGGCTAGAGAAACATTAACACAACCTGCGAACAAGAACTGCTCGCTAACCTATAGGCTGTCGCTCGTCTCGTGAGCATTAGTTCAGATTTCTTGTACAGCATAGTTTTCTGGCTATAAAACGCTATGACTAAAATAAGCCTACCGTTAGTACCGTACGTCGGCTTGGTACATTTCTGGGTAAATAATGTGTTAGTTTTGTACGCTTACTATGATATAGGACTGAAGGTGACCATAGGCCTCAAAGCCTATACATTTTAACGTTCGTGACGAACGACATTCTGCAGTCAGACTGTCAAAGCATTATAGAAGTTAGTGTAATTAACCTATGATATATGACTATTTCACGTCATGCATAAAAGATGTTTTAAAAACACTACGTGCATTTAAATGCAAGCAAAAACTAGAAGGCGCTTATGGGAGTGCATATCTCCGCTATGTGAAGTAATTTAAACCTTTTTACTACTACTACTACTACCACTACTGTACTGCGTCTATACCGCTTCTATTAATTTTTGGACACATTCCACAAATTAATGTCGTTGTCATGGCAACAAGCATCAATCGTAGTAGAATTATATGCCTCATCCAACAGACTGTACCTTAAAACTCCCCGTTAAACGCAAAGATCTTGGAGATATCTCTTATACAATGTTAAAACGACCACGGAATCTCGAATTTCTCGATAGCTTACGATAGCTTAAAGTCTGTATCAATTAAATCAGTGAGCTGTGTAGGCTAGTGGTAAAAATTAAAAAAGTTAAATTGCCGCGTCAAAGATATTGGGGTCACCAGCCTGACCTTTTGAGGTCGCGAGACGTCTTCGGTCACGTGACCATTCGACTCGCGGTGGTGCATTTCCTGTGGGTGGTGCATTGTGACCATGCATCTATCTGGCACAGTTGTGGAGATATGTCGCTGCAAATGTTGGCCGGATGCCGAGTTATAGCCCATTTTGTGTCAAATTCCGTTGCCATGGCAACAAGAGTCGGTCAAGGGTAGGTCCTGTAAACATAAATGATATCCAAAATAGGCTGACCTCTTCGTCACAATAGCAACGGTGTCATGCATGCTGAGTCATTAATGTGCAAGGACAGACGGACAGACAGAAAAAGCGAAATCATTATATCCGCCACTGTTCACTACGTTTACCTTAGCGGAGATAAGTAGTTTCCTAGGCTTGGGAATTGGGCAATCAACGTGGCTTAACGTAGGCCACGTTATAGCTATCGTTGGCGAATATCGATCAAAATTTACTGACCACACTGATTTTTTTCGATTAGGCTATCTATAGTTGCTACTTTCATTGCAAACGTAAAGTAAAGACTGTAAATATCACAACACATAACTTGTGATATTTTTTTTTATTTTAAGAGCATTCTCCGGCCCACCAGGCCGCCGTGGCGCAGTCACACAGAGCCCGCTGTCAGCTGATCGGTGAGCACTGCGCTGCAGCAGCTGGCGGTCGATTCGGACGGTCGATTGCCGGTGTGGTACGTGCGGACATGGAACGGCGTCAACACGGCTGAATTCGGTCGATGAATTTAAAGCGTCGCTACTTGTGCGTGTTGAGCGTCGCGGGGCTATTCGCCGTCGTTTGCTGCCTTCTAGTCGCTAGTTTGAGGCGACGAACTGATGACACCGCTAAAGAAGACTCGACATCCCGGCGTCGTCACTACGTGGGTGGTCCAACGGAGTTCGGACGAGGTTGGTCGACGGGGCGCTGGAACGAGCGTCCACAGGGCGTCGACGCAGCCCGCCACTGCCGCATGTCAACCTGCTTTGACGTGTCGCGTTGCCGCCATGGCTTCACTGTCTACGTATACCCGAGCCCCAACGAGTCCGCTGCCGATCTGGTAAAAAATGGATCTGCGGATGTTACGTCAGGGTTAGGGATATGGATTAGGCAGAGGCGTCGCGGGTAAAAAAAGTAGGCGGGGCTGAAAGTAGCAATTTTCCGACAGACACTACATATTTCAACAGAATTTCGTCAGACAGCTGCAAATTTTCGACAGAATTGCAATTTTACTTCTAAATTTGTACTAAATGGGGGTTTTCAGCGTCAATTTTGCATTTCTACTCACATATTTTTTGCCAAGAAAAATTTTCGACAACCCAAAAATGGGCGGGAGCAATTACTCTATACCCATCAGCCGTGACGCCATTGAGATACGGTTAGTGATAGGGTTAGAGTTACGAATATGGTTAGCGGATGGTTAAACTAATAAACTAAAAGGCCCTGGTAAGAGTGCATATCTCCGCCAAGTGAAGTAATTTAAACATTACAACAACAACAACAACAACTACTACTACTACTACTACTACTACACCTAAATTTACAACTACAGCTAATAAGGTGTGCAGACATCAGGACGTCTTGCCGGTCCTGATGTCTGCTTGTGTATCGCATGTGGAGATGATGAGTCATCATTATAGGCCTACACACACAGAACGACGGACAGAACGACCACTCTCTGAATCTCCTCCAATGTTTACTACGTTCACCTAGGCGGAGATAATTACAGTTTATCGCAGTGTTACTCGTTGCAACGTCCACAGATCCGTTTTATACCCATAGCCTACGCCGTCGTTTAAGTACTTGGAGATACTTCGTGCACTGCGAGCCTCGCGCTACTACACGGACGACCCGCGTCATGCATGTGTCCTTGTCCTCAGCATCGACACCTTGGACCGTGACCGACTGAGCTCGGAGTATGTGGCCAACATTGGCACGAGGATCGAGTCGCTTCGATTGTGGCGCGGCGGCGCCAACCACGTCGTGTTCAACCTTTACTCAGGTATGGCAGGCAAAATCGGCTCTTATTCAGAAACAGTGATATCGCGAATTAGAATTAGCAATCTCGCTATTTCTGAATAAAAGTTGATTCCGCCTGCCATGCTCAGGGACGTGGCCGGACTACAATGAAGACAGTCTCGGCTTTGACGTGGGACGAGCGATGCTGGCAAAGGCGAGCACCTCGAGAATCCACTACAGACCAGGCTTCGACATCTCTTTTCCGCTGTTCCACAGGGAGCACAGTTTCCGCACCGGTGAGCCAGGGGCACTCACCAGCCGCCAGGCGTCACCACCGGTCCGCGGGTACCTGCTCTCGTTCAAAGGCAAGAGATATCTGGTCGGAATCGGCTCGGAGACCCGCAACTCGCTGTACCACATCCACAACGGCCGGGATATAATTCTGCTGACGACGTGCAAGCACGGCAAGGGCTGGAGAAACGTGGAAGACCGAAGATGTGAAGCGGATAATCAGGAGTACGAGAGGTTTGTTTATATTTATGCCAACTTGTAAAATTAGCTGGAGTTTTGTAAAATGAGGCTTGACTGGTCAGGCACTGAGAGCAAAGGAAAATGAAAGCATCGCTGCGGGTGGCACGCCAGCACCTGGCCATTTTCCCAGCAGCGGGATAACTGATATCACGTGCACTGCAGATAGACAAGCTAGGGTTAGGGTTATGGCAGGCGTACCGGTACGCGCCGTGGTCGCTGCACTTGATGACCCCGGGACTGTACCGGATGACCCGGAAATGAATATTCTAGGTCCTACAAACTAAATTGACAGTTCTGTTGTACTACAGCTATGTCATCACTTAGCTACTTCCATGGAACGAAAATGGGAGAAGTGCCCATTTCCAGAAAATTTTTGCTTTCTAGTGCATCTCAGTGGGATCTGCAGTGAAATCCCACTGCCATAATGGCAAACAATATTTTGGCACTTGGTTTGCAGTTTTTTGGACATGTTTGTTGCTGATGCGTTTTGAAAGCTATTTGGCAAGGGTTATAAAACAAAAGCATGAAATTATTACCGGAGATAAGAAATTTATGCTAAATGCTCGCGATGACAGTTTTGGCACACTGTGCAAACAAATGGCTTATTTGTTGTGTTGCTATCGATTTAGAATTGAATCTAACGTCCAGTAGGCCTAACGACCTCTAACATTTAATGCAGTTTTAGCTTCTGCGCAACTTGTGTATGGTGATGTCATGTTCAACTAATTACGGTACTTCATGGTCCCGGATAGTTTCCACATGTATAATATATTGACAGAAATGTCATACTGTTTGTTGGTTTGAGATGACTTTTTTCTACTCACAGGCTTATTTTGCCATTGCCTGCATACTAAATCCAGAGTTGCTGAGGAGGGTTAAACGAAATTAGTTTGTCAGGCGCTGCCATCTGTTGCTGGGACAGAGTAGTCTTGTGGCTTTGCACACAACATTCTGTTTGCTTGTATGATTGGCTCTCATTGGCATAGCTAGGAAAATTCGGGTAAAAAATCTCCTGCGTAGAAGTTTGGGGTTTGCTTTGATGTCATGAATCTGATGTATTGGGAACCAGCTTGCTAGTGTCAGTGCCTCCGTAGGCTCCATAGTCAATAGCTGGGATGATTGTTAAATTAAGTTAACTTACTGAATTAAATTTAAGCTGTGTTATTTATTTGGTATTGCAAAGAATCTAGCCAGACCCTGTTTAATTTTAATTACTTATTTCTAGATCACTTAACTCAGATGAGGCAACTTGCAGTTTATACGGTTTAGATTTTTAACCGTTTTATCTGCTAACCCGCATTGTCGGACGATCAAAAACTCGCTACATCTCAACTGTTTCACACTTGTTGAGTGTCAGTAATACGCCGTTTACACAATCCAGCAAACATCCAGCAAATGTATTCAAAATACACGTGCTAATTGCTCGACGTTAATTTGCTAGAAATTTGCTGGACGTTTGCTGGATCGTGCGAACGCGGTATAATCCCCTCTCCACAGCGTAACACGTTCTTTGGAAACAAGAAAGGAACAAATCTGGTCAAGCGTCCGTGCTGGCGGTAGAAGCTATTTCTAAGTGGTATCCACTTCAATGGCCAACAGCAGGCCCGTCGAGAGCCACAACGGGGGCTGGAAAAACATTCTCGCGTTGCCTCTATGAGGAAAAAATTTTATTTTTTTTTAATGTGGCGCACTCTAGTGTACTTTATATTTTCAAGCACCATCATCATCATCATCTCTTTAATAAAACAGATTGACAAAATGCAATCATACATAACATAAAAAGACATGAAAATCTGATAAATGTCATTGAATAGAACTTTGTCCAAATAATTACTACTGTAATGTGACTATTAGGTGGTAATTGCTGACTAATAAATGTCTTTGAACAACATTTTGTTTATGTAATTTCTGCTATCAGTCTTGACAGATAATGTGAAAGAATGACTCCGTGGTCGGAGATTGTAATTGTGATCAGTTTTCTCAGGTAAAAGTTTGTACAGAACGTGATGCGGATTGTGCTGTATCTTTGCGAATAAGTTGTTGTCCATGTCTCCAATCAGTTGAGAAAAAGACGCGACGGCGGGGCGCCCTAAAAATCGCGAAGCCCGGGGAAGGTAACTTCATTTTCCACCCTCCCCTCTCGATGGGCCCAGTTGTACCAACGGGGTCGATGGAGTGGGATGCAGGAAGTCTGTGTCCTCAACTCTCCTCTCTAACAAAATTTTGATTGTTGGATCTCGAAGTGGCGTATTTTGATGCATTCTGCTAGATGCAAAATTCAACATTTTTGTTACGACAAAAAGGTGTAAAAATCGCACATTGAATTTATGGGGAAAGGAGCAGATGTGATAGAGCGATTCAAACATATCTTGTCATTTTTTCTGACTTGGTGACCAATTAAACACACTCACTGTGTCCAAGGGGCTGTTACCCTCGCAGGATCCGGCCGGTGGCCTACTGCGACATTTTGCTACGAAAAAAACGTCAGTTTTTGAGCCGACCGTTAAGCTGTGAACTCAAAGGTCTTGCCATTTGCTACAGTTGTCGTCCCTCCGTCTGTCTGCCCGTCTGTAACAGCTGCACTGTGGCTAATTGGTAAGGGGAAAACTTTTTACACGAATAATCAGCTATACGTGTTAAACTCGGGCTTACAAATTTTTAGCCATCTATTGCAAGGGGAACATTTTCAAATTGGGGGTTAAGTGAAGGGTATAGGAAAACTAGCTATATCTCGGAAACGGTGAGAGATATGGCCTATTAATCACTAATATGAAGTGGCATACGCCTTTTCAGATGAAATAAAAATCATCGATCAATCTTAGGTGACCTTGAAGATCAGTGACAACCATTACGTTCGGTTTCACCATAACGACAGCTGGGTTTTTTGTTCATTTTTTCTTGTAGCCTTATATTATAAAACAGAAATTACCACACTTAGTGGCATTTTCTGCACATGCTATTTACGGCAAAAAGTGAGGGGACCAAAAGGGATAATTTGGGAAAGTTGGGGGAGAATTAGCATGTCGTCCGGTTGCACCCGGCAGTGTCTATCGGTCTAGGCCTATAGCCTATAGCGTGACGACGGAATCAACTGCAGCAGGTTGTCAACAGTGCCGTATCCGTGCCGTCAGACGGCGCCACGTGACAAATCTCATCAGTCGCTAAGTCTCTCTGCTTTACGACCACAAAAGATTTCCATTTGATGGCGGATTACAGCGTTTACCCAACACAACGCCGCGCTGGACTCCTTAGCCACCGTCGCCGCCGCTTTTCAGATCGTAAACTCCCAGTGATATTTCTACATCCCCTCAACAGTCAACACCCCCTCACCTGTGGGACGAGGACTGCACCCCTCCTCCGCCAACCAGAATTGCATCCATTCACAGGGCGCGTGGCTACGCTTACCGATTTCCTCGTCCGAGGTCTTGTTGCCCGACGTCGCCGAGCCTTCCAAAGTCTAAAAACCTCGTCTGGGGGAATCGGACGTAATGTGGATGCTTATTTTTTGCTGATTTCCTCGGACTAGAAATGCGTGTGTGTAGGCACGGCATTTTGCGCAGTTGAGACCTGCTGGGCGTATATACGTTGTTGACGAAGCACACAGTAGAAACTAGCCTGAGTGCTGAATAATGTGGAAAATGTTAACTAAGACGCGCTATGCCGTGAGTAGATGAATATCTTTGCGCTATATATGCACTGCCGTCTGTTTTGTTACCAGGAACTCTGCAACTATACTGCGGCGTCGGGCTAACCCTTTAAAGACTTCGTCTGAACGCTCGTGACCAGAAGCGCTTTAGGCCTACATTTCGGAAGTGACAGCTGATTAACATTAGCTGATGATACCGCGGCGCACTATGTGGCCATCTGTTGTCCGTGTCAGCGAACGATTGGAACCGCGCTCTGCAGCTAGCAGACATACCGCTGTTCCAATCAGCCACACCATAGGCTTCAACCCCGTACAGTGTGAACTACTAGGCCTACTCATTTCCGTACCGCTGAAAGTAGGAGGCTGAGATGACCCGAGTGCACAGTAGGTTAGCAACTTGCTCACGTTTGCTTGCAAGTGACCTGCGATGAGATTTGAATCACAGCCTGAAAGTTACAAGTTCGACACTCAAACTAATAAACCACTGGCACCGAATAATCTTAGTCTTGCTTCAGGTAATAAGTCTTATATCGGCTCTAAAACGTCCAACAGCAAGACTTTCCTGCTGATTGTAGCATGTATAAGTGACACAAACTCGCAAATATTCATGCAGAATTCTTCGTTTTCACCACTGCATTGCGGAGGAAACGTTGTTTATTGTGCGGAGTCCTGCTAAACCGCATTACGCGTCTTGCCTGTCCGTCCGCCAGTCTGTCTGTCCGTCTGTCCCGTGTGGGTTCTTAACTCGTAAAGTAGAACGCGCGGAAAAGCCCAAATAGGAACCTTTCCTGCGGCGGGAGTGACATTTGTATCTTTTTTCAGCTCAAAAAGGGCAGAGGTTTGGTGGAAGACCACACAGTATGTCGTCACTGTGCCAGCATAGACATTACTGCAGTGCTGCTTGTAGAGGGTTAAAGCATGGGTGGATCGGTTCGTTTCTTTGGTATGCCTATGAGAAAACGTCGGCGTCAGTGTGCTGATCTAACGTTGCCCAGTAAAGGCGTTGTGAGGTCCGGACAAGAGGAACACGTCCTCCAATATTTAGACTGGGGGACATAATCACTAATGTCTCCGCCTTTAATATTTGAGGAGCAGTAGACAAAGACATACCGCATTTTGGCCAGTGCATTTTTAGTAAAATCACTAAAACTGTGTGCCATTATATGCTCATGTCATATTTAATGCTATAATACAGCAAATTTGATTTTGGCTGCGGTTTCCGCTGGGTGAGCAGAGCCCCTAGCTGAAATTTGAGGGTCCTACTTCTAAGCCTTAAGGGAAAAAGAAAAGGGAAGAAAACGGAAGAAAAGGGAAAGAAGGAAATGGGAATAATATGCATAGGCACAGAGGGGGATCCCAATTCACATTTCTGGCTACGGTGGGGAGGAGACAGAAGAAAAAGGCACTTGGAAAGGAAAGGTTGGAAAAGAAAGGCATTCACGCGAAAAGGGAGAGGAAATAGCGTTTTGGCTGTTGGGGGAATAAATACTCCTTCCCAGTCTAGACACTCCATAGCATCTGTATCTAATAGATTTACGTCTGTTTCCGAATAAACGTTCAGCACGATGCAATTGCAAGAGAAAATCTGCAGAAAAGCAATTTGTTTTCCCGAATTTCGTCCGGCACGGTACTGTACATGCATGTGTGCTCACAGACTTTTGTAGTTTTTTTAAAATAGCTTTATGGCCTATTTTTATTTAATTTTTTTGCTTGTTTGCTGCTGCATTTTGATGCCTTTTATTTGTATCGTTCAAGCCGGAGCTACACGGACCGATTTTCTGGCCCGGGTTGCTATATTTTGCAGTTCATGAGCCAACATGTGGACAGATTGGTCGGACGAGACCTCTATTGCAACTACAGGTCGCCACTGGTCCTTGAAAGTCTTTTAAAAATTCCATTTTTCCTGCATCTGGAAAGTCACTGAATACCAGGTAAGGTCTTAAAAATCCTGAAATTTCAGTTTTTTTTAAAAAAATCATCATGACCGTGATGTAAAAATTATTTTTTATGATGCCAGAATCATCTAAGACGACGTAGTAAAATATTGCGGGAATAGGTCTGGAAAAAGTAGGCCTACTTGAAAGTACTCGAAAAGTCCTGAGACTTTTGCTTCAAAACTGTGGCAACCGTGCTACTAGGACGGCCGCACGATGCTGTATCTGCCTTCACGGATGCAGATAAACTGTGAAGTTGACAACTGATCGCCTACTGTCAGTGCATCACATCTCTGCTATACACGCAGGCTGCGCTTATCAGTAGGCCTAATCGATCCCAACTGGCATCGAACGCTCAGACCGCGTTTTGTTGCTTTGCGGTCGTCCAACGATCTAGCTGTGTAGGCCTAGATGTAGACACGCTTGATGCCAAATTAAGATTTTTGGGGCTTGTGCCCTCCTCTTCATTCTTTCCCATCTCTTCTTTTTTTATTTTTTCTATCCCATCTCACTCTGCGCCCATCGCCCTTCTGTCTCCTTTCTATAGTGATGGGTAATCAATTAAGTAGAAAGCAATCAAATAGAAAGTATGAGTGATTAATTAGCTAATTAATTACTTTGTCGGCTAATTCTAATTTTTCTCGTGGGCCTACCTTTTAATGCAGCTAGGGAGTCTGGGAGGGGCGCTGTCTCGCGACCGCCGATTGGTTTGTGGCACATTTTTGATCAAAGACAGGGGCGTTATTTTGTGGGAGAACTGCGGGGGTCTACGGAGTACGGACCCTTGCAAGAATTTATGATTTTAATTTTTTTCTTGTAAATTGTATTTCTGATACAGTATTACAGCTGCAAAAACAATAGGGCTACGTTACGTAGATTGAGACCCCAATGATTACTGAGACCCCAGTAAATTACTGAAATGACGCCACTGGTCAAAGAAGAGCGTTTCTGATGATAACAACTGATTTTTACTTTTCAGTTTGTTGTGAAACACATTGCTAATTTGCTAATTTCTAGCGTAGGTGGGCGCGAGACAGCAGTTACACAATCTCAGGCTTCCTTCAGTCAGTGATTCAGCCTATAGGTCTACTTTGTTTAACCCACGACGCCAGTTATGCTGGCTCCAGTTTTATATTTTTATACTTTTTCCCAAATGCGATCCTGCTTTTTGGTCTGAATAACCCCAACTTTTGTGCATATATCGTCCGTGGTCTCCAGATGCCCGGCTGCACAACATGAAAGCTAATCCCGACAGCATTGAGTCGTGCGTGCATGCGGTCACCGTCCATTTTCCTGGGGCAACATATCTGCAGCGTGACGTCATACAATCATTCCGGCGCGCACCAGCACGAGAAGTAAGTAAGTCACTCGGCAATTGAGGCCTTCCGAGACCACCCAGACCGATTGCGCGCCACCGTTTCCATGGGAACGTGTCACGTGACCGATCGGTCCAGGAAATCATGCTCGGTGAGAGAGAGAAAGAGAGGTATAATGGGGATGGATTTGGAGTAAATCTGCCATCCTCTATTAACACACCTTACAATATTTACTATTTAGTGTTTATTTTGAAAAAGTTCAGTGCTCAAGGACCTGATATAATGTGTATATGCATGTGTGGATGTTATCTCGCCATTTTCTACGGTGAGTAGAAGCTTTGTTCAGTGGTTATGGTCTCGATGGATCAATAAAGTTATTGTACACCGGGCCCGGTTACTACTTGGATGGGCGACCGTCATTCAGACGTGTAAATCATGGCCGTACATCCAACCAACGGTATTTTGCAATTCATATGCCAGTTTATGTGTTTTACACAGCTTACAGCTTGCAGTCACTGTCTGTATTCTGTAATTAAAGGGTCAAGCCGTCAGCGTACGTGTGTATAAGTGGCTATCGCTAATCGAGTTTCTATTTACTGATAGCAGCCTTCAGTAGCTAATTAGTTCGCGTTTTCGTTCTCGTTCTGGTAATTACCAACTAATATGCGATGGCCGGCCGGTGCGTGGTTGGTTGCTATGGCAACTGCGTCTGTATCTTTATCGCTGGCTTGTATTTTCTCGCTCGTCTAATTTTCAGTCTCTGTTGTCATAGATCTGCGCCACTGGTGATGGGTTTGACCGATCTGCCCTCGGCAACGCGTGAGACGTTATGGCTTCCTTTTTATGTCGCTGCTTCCTGTCCTCCAATAGACATCATTATGAGATTGATGACTGTCGGGAGTATAACAGGGAAGATTATTAGAACTGCCATTTTAATACATAGGTGCACAATTATAATCGGCAGTTCTTACAATTTTTGGTTTCCGTCGTTTTTTGTGTTTTGTGTTTCATAAAGGTTAAACTTTCTCTAAATGTTAAACTTTTTGTTCCGTCATTATGTTTATGTGCAATTTTGCCTGCAAAGGCCGTCCCCGAAATGACCTGTAGGGGCCTACTGTGTCGGGCGGGACGTTAAACCCTACTCACTTTCTCACTCTTTATGTCGCCGTCTTAGTAGATTTTTAAAACAAAATGTTTAAAAACTTTAAAGGTACAGCTTTTCACGAGAAACCCATCTGAAGGCTACGGGGCGTCACCTGCCACGCCTTTTAATGAGACGGGCCGGTACTCGATTTACCTACACCGAAGGGATGGAAGACCGAGTTGACCTTGCTGTGCTAAATTTCTCACAAATAGGCCTATCAGAAACTGAAGATACCGTCAAATGAAATAAAATGGCCTATACAGGTCGAAGCGGGATTTCTTCTGCTGGAAGTAGGCTACTTTCCATTACGTTTTAGTCGTATTATTCGGAGTGACTAGTAGATTATAAATAGGCTTACGGAGAGGCCTATAAGCCCCGCCCACTGTTTTGGCCTGTAGCCTGGTCAGTGGGCGGGGCTTATGGGCCTCTCCGTGTTCCTAATTATAATCTAGGGCTATGATAGGCTGCAAGACCAGGCTACAGGTCAGAACAGTGGGTGGGGCTCATGGGCCTCTTCGTGTGCCTAATTATAATCTAGGGCTATGATAGGCTGTAAGACCAG
>Ga0209367_1009463_pt1 | contig 13204 bp, 6 predicted proteins | sample WorMetLIZISLAND2_FD_187412 | JGI IMG/M metagenome (GOLD analysis project Ga0209367, IMG submission 187412) | Marine gutless worms symbiont microbial communities from Max Planck institute for Marine Microbiology, Germany - Olavius geniculatus... ... | reverse complement strand
TACCCCACCCCTAAAGTGCCCCCACTACAACTATCCTGGGTACGCCACTGTCCTCGAGTCGATCGGGGTTTTTATCCAGATCTCTTTTCCATGGGTCTGCACTTCCGAACACGGCGGAGACGCGATTACCCATGCAGAGTGGTGGGTCCTTGCCTGTAAAGGTGTTTAGCAGAAATACGTTCTCCGCTTAGGAACGATAGGCTATAGAATGGATATCCGCTTATAGAAATGAACAGAAAGTATACCGCCAAAATGATTTATATAAAGAAAAGTATAGGAGATGTGTGCAAAAAAAATAAATATTAGCGTACTAAATCGTGGTCTTCACGCGGAATCTCCTTCCGTACCGCAACACAATTAAAGATACAGCTACGACCGCAACGACAACAAAAAATAGGACGTAAGACCTAAATTCGCCACAGCCAAAGCCTTTTCGGCCAGTTAGACTTAACAGAAAATGAAAGATCCCTCAAAGCCTCTGGCCTTAGTCTTTGACATCATCAAAAGTCGAAAAGGTAAGGGGAAAAACAAAAAAAACAATGAATGGAAGGGAAAAAGAGGGAAGGGAAGGAAAATGCTATAGGACGGGAAAAAAGGAGACAGAGAAAGAAGGAAGGGAAATGGAGGGCATCCGAGTTGGGAGAAAAGGTTGCCTCCTGGTGCTGAGGGGGATGGACACCCTTGGGTGCGTTCACCTGCGTCGGGTAGCAGGTAACACTGTATGATCTCATATGGCTGGTGACGCTCCGTAGATCTGCTATCGGTTTCCCATAAAGAGCTATATATTTAGTCTTTTAACTTTTAAGTAAATCGCGTTAACTGTACACGGTGTTTCACAAAAAGGGACCACTTTTTCTTTATTTCATAATTCACTCAAATGACGATCAATTTTCACAAATTTTTTACCAGTTATAGCCGAGAAAATACTAATTCAAAATAATTTAACAAAGTATGGCCTTAATTAAATATTTTTTGCTAGTTGTGACGTAACGATGACGTCATAATGTGTCATGAGTACAAGCTTGCTTGTCTTAACTGGTCAGTTGCTACACTCCTTCGATGGTGAACGTAATCTGGTTTGCTGATGAAAAATGCTTATCATGTCACTTTTGTGAGAACAAAACAACGTGCATGGAGGCTTGAAATCAAGTCTCTCGCAACCATTTCACAATCTCTGTGTGCTGGTTACCGCCGTGTTGCTGGAAGCTGCAATCAGCAGCAAAAGTCAAGCTATTCCAACAACTGCGTGAAAGTAATCATTTTGGGCAATTTTTGTGGCTGCAATGGTAAAACTTCAACATATATAATTATATAATATATATATATATATACATATATAATTATTATAATATAGCCTAGCAGCATACCTTCAGAATCAAATCGTCGCATTCCGGGGATTGCATGAAAGTACCACCAAGTAAATATTTTGTATAGATCTAAGATCGACTGACGGTCGTCTCCTCCCCGGGGATCGGTTTAATGTCCATACTCTAGTCTATATGCTTTTTGGTCAAAGATCGCGATGTCCAATATTCTCTTTTTGTTCGCTGCTTGTCGCGATGGGCGAAATCTCCACTTGGAACGTGTTCGCATTTTGCCGTCAGAACCGAAAATAGAATTTACACAGTCACCCGTCGACCTAAATCACGAGATGCCACACTGAACGGCACACCATGAGCTCATGTTGTAGGCTATTACGTTTTGTAAACTAATTTTTTAAATTTTAATTTACCATGATAGCGATAGAAACAACACACACAAACATTTTTAAAAAATTGAAAATACGTCGTCCCAATTCTGGCATATTATGCAGCCGATCCTAACCCTAAGTCTACTCGTGATCTTTGACATGCTAAAAATCGGCACACCAGTTATTTTTACTCTTGACATAAGCAACGTTCAGGCCAATTTTGGTTTTTATACATTTTTTTTGAAATTTTCGAGTCAGTAGCTCGTAGGCCTGCATGGCAGACGAACGGACGAACTGACGGACAGGATCTGTAATGCGGCCTAGTACGACGGCAAAATAATAGGTCTAATGATGATAATGAGAGCTTCAATCGTGTTTGCCTTAGCACGTGTAGCGTTAATAGCCATCATCATATATAGCGGTCTACCGCACATTGATCAAGCATCTTTGTCCCAGACCACAGACATGTAGAACCCTTTCAACAGCATACTCATTACAGTCATCTTGATTCTAAAAGTGAATAAAAATATCACCAATGGAAGCTCTAGAAACCTTATAAAGAGAACGCCATTATGTCTAATTTTGACAATTTGCTTGTTACCAATTTGCGAACTTAGGCCCTTATTTTTGAAAATTTTTATTCGCCATACAATGGCTGCAAAGCAATAAAAACAAAGCAATCCGAAAAGCATATATAGAAAGACAAATATAAATACTTGCAACTATAGCAACGCAATCATTTTATTTGTTTTTTTTTGTTTTTATACTGTTTTTATGTTTATGTTGTTGCCGCCATGGCAAAATTAAATTTACGTTTACATTTTCCTGATGTTATTTTGCCCTCATCTGCCAACCCGTAATCCATTATCTATGTATATGGCAATACTTTTGCGGACGGCCGCACATGTTGACACTGGGCTGGCGTATTTTTTCACAGCTGCTGTTTTTGAGTCGAAGTAGCGTATTTACACTGTGTCCGGAAAAAAAGTAACCCCCTAGACATCGTACAATAAAAATGTCAAATCTAAACAAATTTAATAAAATTTCGTACTGTTATTCCCCAATAAATTACTAATAAAAAGTTACCAAATGTTGCTAAAAATATTATTTTAAAGCGGAGTTAGTAATTATTTAATATCGATAACAAAATATCTCCGTTACCAATATGTCGTTACATAAATAACCCCCCGCGGTTAGTATACAATTTTGTAACTTTAACAAAAAACACCCGATTTTAGCGAAATTATGCGTCAATAATGCGCCATCCATTGGCAATCAAAATGCCAAATTTTAGTTAAATTTACTGAAGCGAACAATAATTACAGTGGTTTATGTTTTGTGACCCCAAAACACTTTAGTTTCAGGTTTTTGTGGATTACGTTAGACACAAAAGACCTGAAACTGAAGTGTTTCGGGGTGACTTTACAAAAGTTGTTGTAACTATTGTTTGCTTTAGCAGATTTACTTAAAATTTTGCATTTCAATTGCCGATAAATAATGCATTGTTAACACCAAATATTGGTAGAATCGGATGTTTTTTGTTGGAGTTACAAGAATGTACATTAACCGTAGGGTTTACTTATGTAACGCCATATTGGTAACGGTGATATTTTGTTATCGATATTCAACAATTCGTAACTTCACTCAAAAATAATATTTTTAAACAAAATTCGGTGAACTTTTTAGTAGTTTATTAATAACTAATCATACGAAATTTTATTTGAATTTATTTAGATTTGACATTTTTATTGCACGATGTCTAGGGGGTTACTTTTTTCCGAACACAGTGTAGTTTTTCGAATGATTTACAATGTACATGTCCGTCAGTAGAGCAAATGAAGCGCTGACTGAGACTGCGATTGACTCCGCCCACAGAGTGCGCCAAAATGCCCCAAATTTGAAGTCCTGTAACTTTCTTAATTATGAGCGTTGGAACATATTATAAATAGGTTACAGCATTGAAACACGTTTATTCAAAATTTTAAAAACTGTAGACAAACTGCAAACGCAAACAGACAGACAAGTAAAATGGCGTAGGCTAATAATAGCGCAAACGTAAAGTACGTCAAGCATAAATCGCCAACGTTTGGAGTAAATAAAAGGTCTGTTGCAAACAAAAAAAATCTTAGTCCAAAAGATGTTCAGTGTGTTTTCCTTTAGCCCAAATCATCATAATGTCGGGGACTTTAATTTTGACGAGGTGCCTGGGCCCCACTATATTTAGACAACGTCCTGTAGCGTGGCTAAAATGGATGTCCCAATCCGTTTACTGAAAATTATATCAATGGAAAAAGCATTAAAAGGTCAGATAGTTCTGTTACTCACTCGCCATACTATTTTGGCACCACCAGTAAAACTAAAATGCGCCAATTTTTTCGGCCGATATAAAAGTCTATCTTATAGACCTACACTCTACACATTGCAGTATTAAATAAGTATGATCGACTTGGCAATTCGTTGTGAAGAAAGGAATATCTCTTGCCATCCCCCACTTTATTCAACGCCGGCGGCGTCCCGACCTTCGGCTGCCCCAATATTAACGACGGATCGCCATCAGTGTACAGTGTGTTAGGAAAAAGACGACGACCGCCTCCAATACATCCTATCCTATCCTACTAGTGAACGTAGTAAAACGTCAATTTGTCACTAGGCGAGCCACGTGATTCGATTTAGTCTGCTCCAGTGCGCCAAGCGACTCGGAAAAAGGGGGGAAGGGAGCTCAGAAAGGGAAGGAAAACTCCCTGCAAAGAGATAGGGGTTGGTCATTTCCACCCCGGTCTGCGCATGCGCAAATCGATTTCCACGCCAAGACTGCATCGCACAGTGTGCGTTTATCTCATGCGACATTGGCCAGATACACTACAGCAGAGTGGCGCATAGTTTTATAGAGTACGACATAATGACAGACCCGTCGAGAGGGGAGCGGGAGGGTAGGTAAAGAGAGTCAGTTTTATACCCCGAGCCCCGCGACGTTTGGGGGCCCCGCCGTCGCTCAAAAATATAAAGTACACCAAAATGAAAAGAAAAAAACAATACAGAAATTTCTTCTCAAAGGGGTAGGGCGAGAATGTTTTCCCGGGCCCCGCTGTGGCTCTCGACATCCCTGCATAATGATGTTTATTTGAGATTCTTGCAAGAAGATTTACGTAGGCCGAATTATTAGTCATGATAAAGTTGTGGAACGTAAATCACAAAAAAACATTCTGCGACTACGATGTGCGCCGAGAAGTAAACGTCCCGCAAATGTTTTCGTTTTCTTCTTAAACGTTTTTTTGGAAAAATGTTTAATTTTTTGCATAGCTCTTCCGCAAAAACATTTGGAAAACATTTTTAACAACATCGTTTTGTTGTACGTGATTTAGATCACGGCCGAAACTTGTTATCAATTACGTAACCAGAACGCCTATTATCTATTAAGTTGCTCTAATAAAGACACAGAGTTACGTGACATCGTTATGCGTAGCACGGTATAGCAAGGTCAGGCTCAAGCTTCTAATCAGAATGCAACCAATTACTATTGATCGTTGATAAATCCAGAAACTTGGATTAAAGGGGGGGGGAAGAGTGGGATCTAGAAAAGGGCTGTGCCTTCTCGCCAGAATATGTTTGAAAATTTTATGCAATAATAATGCATTTTCATGCAAAAATTTCACTTGTTTTAAGATGTATCCAGTCAATAAATGGGAGAGGTGGGTGGGGGAAGCGGTTGCCCCCTCTTTTTTTCACCCTTGCCCCCACTGAATCCGCCACTGATACTGATGACGAGTATCAACGGGAGACATCGCTGAAAAGCCGCTGAAATAAATAATTGGAATCGCGGGGCCGCATAAATGAGCAAACCGTAATGCCAATTATACAGTGCACGACTGCTATAGGCTTAGTGTCAAGACCGGTTGCATCATGAGGTCTATAGAAAGTTTACCTAATGATACACGAGAGTGTATAGACCCTACATAGATTTCTGTATATTAGTACAGTATATGGCAACGCATAAAAAAATTAAGCGGATGCTCTGTATACACCGTGTCATGGAAAAAGGAGCAAAATTGTTTCGTCTAAACTTTTTCAAATTTCCACCAAATTTAATAATTTTTGGCAAAAAATGGCCACTATGATAAAATCATGTGAGGTGCACTCACTTTTCACTTTACCAAAGTTATGTCAGCGCACTACCGTGTTAAACGCAGTGCTCCAAATAGTTGCATAACGCTGAGTTGTTTTAGTAAACGTTCAATAAACAATAAACAAAAACGTGGTTCGTTTAGCAAATTGAAAGTTTTTATAACGAATTGTTTCCGAATTATTAGCATTAATGCCCGGTAAACTCTATAAAAATAAAAATAACAAGTTTTCTTTTATTTTGCGTCATCCTGTAGCTCATCTAATGATACGCAACGACAAGAGCGTACATTTGTTATTCACTCTAACAACGCGTCTGGGAGTTTGAGACGTGAACTTGGAAATGCCACTGCAATAGTTAGTTAGTTTCACTATGAGCCTAATCATCGGCTTAATAATCTAGCCACGTGTTCATCCGACTGAAAGAATTATTGTCGAAGTATGTCTCTGTAAGAGTGACTGTTTCAGCAGATAGACAGTTAATGATGTAAGTTTTAATAAGCTTCAGCGTTAACGCGCACGACAGTTTTCCCGGAAATATTAACCATAGTTTTAACACACATTTTATTAATTTCTTTTTTCTCTCTAGATTTTTACCAATGCGGTCAAATCATAATAATAGTAGTAGTAATGAGGATAAAACTAAGAATGAACGACCAGCGTTGTGAGTTTTTTTTCACCAGCAGTTTTATACATCCGTCCTTTTGTTCCAGCGTACGTGAATTTTCTCCGTATTTTCTGAGCATTTTTGGGTGCAATTTGTTTTAAGTTTTTTGTTACCTGCTAAAATTTAATCTCACAGTCAGGCCAATTAAGTAAGGTAGATTGGTTTACCTGCGCTGGTACAGTCGCTGGAGCCGTCGATGTTGAGCATGCTTTCACCGAACTCCGCTGGCGGCTGGTTAATGGCAAGGAAACTGCCTAACGGCGTGACGCCCACCCTAAACCTAACTTAAACCCTAAATAGCCCCAACCCTCATTTTAATCCTAACGGTGTGACGGTAACTGAAAAGTTGAAACTCGATGTGTTGCGTTTAGTATTGACAGCTTTTTTCGTTATTCTATGTTATCCGATTACTTCTACCGTGTTTTTACGTGTCGTCTGTGTTGTACGGCACAAGGAGTTCCCTTCCCTAATGCTGATTCTAACCACAATATTTAACCTCAACCGCAACTCTGTCAATACTAACGGTGTGACGGTAACGGAGCGGTTGGGACTCGAAGCCTGGAGCGTGTATCCGGTGCCAGTTTCGGGCGGTCCAAGCATTGCGTCACTGGGACTGTCCGGACTCGTTCCACCCGCCCACGTAAGCGAGTTCTTGGCCAAGTGTGAAGGTTCGTCATCCTGGTCGTCTGTCGGGGTACAACAGACGCTTGCGCCGCTGTAAGTAATGACGGGCGGAGGCGGCATCATTACGTTCAGACGATGCGACAAACTGGTCGTCACGGGCTCGTGGTCGACCGATGGCCTTTATCCAAGGCTGTGACCCAAGATAGGGGGAAAAGGGGAAAATTTGCTCTTATTACAGATCGGTCCCGGATATACTATAGCATATAACTGCTGCCTTTGAGACAGTCGATGCACCCTCTCAATTCAAGTGCGACATTCTGAGCTTTAAATTTTGGCGTACTTAAGTAAGTAAATAAGAAAGAAAGAAAAAGAAAAGAATTGAGGTAATGAGATCTGCATTTGTCAGATTTTTTGAGCGAAAAAAACAGTTGCCTTTGAGACAATCGATCGGTTTTTCGTCGGGTGATGGCGTTTCTGGTCGATATTTGGGGTCCATGGCGATTAAGAAAAAACAGAGGATGAGAAAATTTACTTATTACAGATGAGGGAAGGCGAACGGGATCGAGGTCGACCGAAGGGCCTGACGGAGGTAGGCAGGACCCTGGTCTGACAGGAGATGCGCTACGCCGGGCCACGAGTGAGTCAGTGAGTGAGTGAGTAGGGTTTAACGCGTCTCGCTCGACACATTAGTATCGATCATTTCGGAAACTGCCTTTCCAGGCAGAATTGCACATACACGTAAACACATAATGATGAAAGAGAACGTTTAACTTTTATATTACCATAGGTCAGGAGAGGCGCTACGCCTGTAGTTGGATGTGACTGATCGACTGCGTTGAAGTATGCGCGAATTGTCCACCAATCCGCCGGCCCCAGTGGCTGCAACCACCGCCACCGTACCCCGTACGTACTCGTACTATGGGGTACGGTCGTACAGGATACTTCGATACCGTACGACGTAGCCCGGGGTAACCTTACTCTATATAGGGAAGGGAGGTACGGCACTACTACCGTACCCCGTACTACCGGCATGAGCGCTCCGGCGATACCTAGACATCCCTGCAACAAAAAACGAAAACTGATGTTTTTTGGTCTTCAATGTTTGTTAAAATTTTCTGAGCTTTTGAGAATTTATAGGCTTTTCCGGTTTAGAGTCTAGTGTTCAACCCAGAAAAAGCATCGTACGTACCATACTGAAAGTTTTATGAATGAACGACATAATAATTAAATCGCGAATAAAAGATAAAATACAATTATAGGCCTACGATATGTCATAAATTTTACAACAATCTAAAAATTTAAAAACCTTAAGATTGGACCATTGCGTTTTTTTTAGTTTTTTCATAACTAAAACCTGTTTATCAGCTTTGGAATAATCTTGTCATAGCAGTCCTGGCGCATAGTTACTGGCCAAATAACAACGACTAAATTAATAATATTTACGCATAGGCAATCATACCAGTACATTCAGTGGGCAGTGTGCGGCTCAAGGTCGTCTAAGGTCATCGATGTTAATAAATTTTAAAAAGCCCATCGCCAGTGCTTGTTATAACACCAGTATGTCTGCACCTATCTGCAACCATTTTCACGCTACACGAGATATAATATAACCACTTTTTCGGGAGTACCCCTCTTTGACGCTTGCATGCGCGGGCCTTCTTGAACTTAGGGGGTCGGGACTTGGACTGCTAAAATCTACATTTAATGCTGAAAATTTCATATGCAAGTTGTCGGGGTTTATCTCTAGCCATTTGGCGCAATTTACTCTTAAAATGTGTGGCGCAGCCCGCAATCACAAAAAAAATTTACGAAAACCCCTAATTTTGGGGGTTCAAGGTCGGTCAAGGTTATTGATGTTAGTAAAACTAAAAAGCCCGTGACCAGTGCTTGTGATAATAAGCAACATGTTTGTACTTATCTGCAACCGTTTTCACACTACAAGAGCCAATAATGGCCAAATTACGTCTTTTTGGAGGGTACCCTTTTTGACGCCCTCGTTCGAGGGAAACCCCTTTGCACAGGAACACAAAATTTTGTCACAAGAAACTAGAATTCTTGGAGCAGCCCACAGTAAAGATTTCGTGATTTTAGCTTGCACCGTTTTGATACAGATCCAGAGTGTGACGGACGGACAGACAGGCAGACAGACAGAGGCAGACACCCAGGCCATGGCTAAGACGCGCGACGCATTCTGCTGTCGCGCGCAAAAAGGACTAAGTAAGTCGTAAAATAAAAACACAGTCAGTCAACAATAGAAAGAGAAAGTCAGACCGCATTGCCGAGGGGCGTGACGGCGGTGGCATTGCTGCAGAAAGTAACTGAAGCTCCGAGATGCTGTTCGCTGCTGCCACTGGCCACTGATGCCGAGCCGGCGGCGGACCGATGATGGACCACAGCGCTGGTTGACGAGCTTCGTTTGATGACCCCGTTCGCTGCTCGGAAGCTGCCACTGCTCTCCGCCGGAGTCCAGCGGGGTGCCGCACTGGGACTTCGACGATGACTGAGTCTGTTCCAGTGACGCGAGACTGTTGACGCCGCCTTGGTCGAACTCCACAGTCGACGAATTACTTCCTGTAACGACATAGTTATGCGACCGTCCACTTAGCATACAACGCGTCTCCGCCGTTCAACTTTATTCATGGCGCGTACAGAGCGACGTAACTGAACTGAACTAAACTGGCACTATTTAGTTTTTGACAAACTGATCAGTAAGCGAGCAGTACATGTAAGTAGTTAAGTCATAGATGTAAAAACAATTTTTATGTTTTTATAAAATTTTAAAAACATGTTTTTTTGTTTTTAAATGTTTAAAAATTTTTTTTATGTTTTTTTAATTTTTAATAGTTTTTGTGCTTTTTAATGTCGTGTTTTTTTGTTTTGTTTAAACATAAACGTACAAAATTACAAATATGACATATTTTTCATGGACAAATTGCGTTCAGCTGTTTTTAATCTCTGTGTTCAGTACATTCCGGTTTTTAGTCTTTACAAATGGTAGGTTTTTGTTTTTAATTATCTGGGTTAGATGTTTTTGGCGTGTGCAATGGCGAAAAAAACAGCGATTGGAAACATATGCAGTTTAATGTTTTTGTGCATGTTTTAAGAGTGTTTTTTTTACAAAAATGAAAAAAGCATGTTTTTGCAAATTAATGTTTTTTACATCTATGTATTAAGTTAGCAAATAAATTTATAAAGCGCACAATATCAGCTAGAAATTCGCCGAATTTGAGGCGCTGAAATGCAATGCAGTAGATACCGTCTAAAGGCGTCGGTGGCTTACTTGACTACGCTCACGTACGCGTCAGCCAATGACCAATGGGCTTTTCCCTCTTGCCCGTTTGTCAGTTTGAAAAAAACTAAACTGTATGGGTTTAGTTCAATGTAGATCAGTTCAGTTGAGTTACATCGCTCTGTACGCAAATTAACCTCAACCAATCTGTTAGTTAACCAGTTGTAAACTAAAGCAATTGCATTCATATTTTTAGGCATTTAGCATATAGTTGGTCTGATTTTTCAGAAGATATAGACCTATTTTATTTTTATTTTATTTTTCAGTCACGCAGTATACTGTACGCGCAGAATGATAGATTTTATCAACACGGTTTCAAAAATTACCGAGATAAATCAAAGTTGTCAAGAACTTGTGGTGTTTTTGTGAATACTTCAGTCAGAAAAAATGCATTTCGGCTGGCATCAAGTTATAATTTGTTGTGAAATGAGAAATACTCTACACACCCCGGTATATATCTTTCCCACGGTGTGCACTCTCATGTTGCAGCAATCTTCGTTCTGTAATGCCGATACTTTTATTCACTTTGCAGTAAAAGTCGCACCGTTTTGCGGACTGATAGTTCACTAATTTTACGCAAGCGACGGAAAGTGGTCTCTTATAGGCTATCTGGCATTTTCACGAAGCAGACAAACTATCATTACTGTTGGGGCACGTGTATAATAATTGACAAATAATTTGACGCAACGTCGTGTAGGCCATAAATAACACGCATCCATCGTGCGTTTTTTTCTCTACCCGACAGCTGAGGACCACAGACGTACAGGGTGTGTCGTAGAATTGGTAATATGTAAGTTATTCATTGTTATTTATTTAAAATAATGTAATTTGTTTTTTTAGTTTAGTGCAGTTTTTTTATAATTTCGCCTGGTTGAAGGCAAAGCGCTATGTTTTTTTTTTATTTCTGCAATCAAAATAGACGTTGATAAAATTTCGCGTGGCCCCAAATAACAGTGAATTAGACTTTGGTAACAATTTACACAGCACGATTCAAGTAAAAACAAAAAAAATCTAAAAGTTTGTGTTTTATTTTTTGCAGAAGTCGAAGCCAAAACAAAATGTCACATTTGTTTGAATTTGATGTGGAAATGTTAAAACAAACAAGGACGCTTTCCAACTGTCAATAGCCCACGATAATGCTTTTACGTGGCATTCTGTATATCCATGTTGACGTAGGTAGACCTATATATATGTATACGCAATAACTAAGAAGCGAAATGTCAAATTCTTATGCTTGCGTGATATGCTTACATTTCAGTATTTTCTCACATGCAAAAAGGTCAAAATTTCTTTTAAAATATTGAGTGCAAGATGTTATGTTCCCAGCCAGAAGGTTGAAAAATATCCGACGGCCTATCTGTAAAATACTTTTAAAAATGTTTTACAGATGTTATCACATTTTTATGAAATTCATTAAAGCCATATGCTTTTAATAATTACAAGTTAGCTTCTGATTAGCTTTTTCAGCAAAAATGCAATTTCGACTTGATTTTAGTTCTTAATGGTGCGTTTTTATCCATTGCGTAGTGTGTATTATCCACCGGACCACTGGCTTAACTATAGTGTAAACGGTTTGTCGTAACCAGCTGCAGTCCCACACAGGTTGTGGCACATTTTGAATTAGCTTTGATTGATATATCGATCGATAAACCAAGTGCTTATAACAGTCTTGCCTTGCGCGCAGGCGATGACGTGGTCGATGACGTTGGACTGACGACGGCGGTATTCGAAGTGCTCGAAGGACTCAGAAAGTTGGCGATTGAAGAAGTTTCAGTCGGCATCGAAGCTTCGTCGTGAGATGAGTTGCAGCGTTCTCTCGCTGACGTCACAGGCGAGTGCAGCACGGGTGGTCGATGTGTGGGGTCCTCGTGACGTCATCGATTATGTCATCGTCCTTGGATCGACGAGTGGGGTCCTCGGCACTGAGACAGCGGCGTCGTTCACGTATGGACAGTCGACATGGCGACGGTGCTGCCTCAACTTTGAACGTGTCGTCGTCAGCATCGGCGGCGGACACAGAGGAAACTGGACGTCTGCTTATCAGCGGGACCGTCTCAAAGGCGGTAGTCTTCTGCTCGCTGGGAACCGTTGCCGCTGATATTCGTCTGTTCCTGCTGTCGTCTCGACGCAGTTTGACGCTCACCGCACGTCTCTTCACTGGAGTGCTCGACATTGCACCGCCACAGCGTACCTACTTGCTAATTTGTTGATAAAGTGACAGCCGGCTGAAGTCGTAAACAAGTTATTCTCATCGCTGCCCCTATAACAGCAAATACAACACATACGTCATATAACAGAAACAACAACGACGACGATAGTAGCAGTAGGCTAGTAGTAGTAGTAGTAGTAGTAGTAGTAGTGAAGTACGGCGAAGACTGCGTCTTCTGTATTTCGATATCAATATGACAGCAGCGATGTAATTTAAAAAGTTGGGGGGGTGGAGACTGGAGCAGAGAGCTGTAATTTTTCGGCAGACAACAGACAACTGCACAGTTCTGACACAGATTATGTATGCTAAAAATTTTTAATTTACCCCCAAATGAGAATTTTTAGCTTCAATTTTTGTATTTGTTGTAGGAAAGTTTTCAACAAAATAATTTTTATGTTGTTGACTAAACTACGAAGTTAAATAAATTTATTACAATGCAATCTTTATTTAGCAAGTATATACTTTACTCGGTGTGGCTTGGTAGTCTAACGGTAACGTGTCGGACTTGTAATCCTGAAGTAACTCAGAGGCGCAGGTTCGACTCCGCACCAGGACACTGCCGGGTAACGACCTTAGGCAAGTTGTTCACACACATGTGCCTCTGTC
>Ga0209367_1009460_pt1 | contig 13205 bp, 8 predicted proteins | sample WorMetLIZISLAND2_FD_187412 | JGI IMG/M metagenome (GOLD analysis project Ga0209367, IMG submission 187412) | Marine gutless worms symbiont microbial communities from Max Planck institute for Marine Microbiology, Germany - Olavius geniculatus... ... | reverse complement strand
TTTGAGGCTTCTCGGCAAATGGGTGAAATATAACGAAAATTTTTCTCCGATATATATATATATATATTGTTAACAGACCTACAGGTCAGACCGGTCGGCGGATTTTTACGCACGACGGCTCGAACAACGCGGCCTCACGCAAGGGTCAAACCTTTTTGAGAACCGAAATTCGAAGTTAGTATCTAACCCCTGAAAAATCAACCAAAAGTCGAAAATTGGGCCCAAAAACGGACTTCGAAATTTTCAGCCAAAAACGCCCCTATATAAAAATTTCCCCTATAAACGGCCTCTAATCGTCATCGTAGGCTCATAAAAGTTGTATAGTAAATAGGCAACATAACCTCGGAAATTCCAAATGTGTGGTTATTTTAGACCACCTACCCACAGGTCACGTGACACGGGGCATGCGCAGCGAACGTTTTTGCCTTGAAAAACATGCCTATATATAAATTTTCACCTACAAACAGCCCTTAATCGTCATCGTAGCCTCACAGAAGTTGTATAGTGAATAGGCAAAATAAACTTGGAAATTCCAAATATGTGCTAATTTTGGACACCCTGCCAACAGGTCACGTGACACGGAGCATGCGCAGTGAACTTTTGGCCTTTAACATAAGCAAGATAGACGCATGGTTCCAGTGGACCACCGATAGGAAACCACATATGCCGAGTTGAATGGTCACCTGACCGATGACGTCACGTGACACCAAAAGGTCAAACTCGTGATCCCAAAATCTTTAAAGCCCCGTATCTCCGTATCTTTGCAAGATAGACGCATGGTTACCATTGACAAAAAATAGGCAAGTACCCACACCAAGTCCGATGGTCACGTGACCGATGACGTCACGTGACCCCAAAATGTCAAACTCGTGACTCCAAAATCTTTGAAGCCTCGTTTTTCTGTATCCATACAAGATACGCGCATGGTCATCACTGACCACCAACAGAAAAGTGCCCACGCCGAGTCCGATGTTTACGTGATCGATGACGTCACGTGACCCCAAAAGGTCAAGGTCGTGACTCCAATATCTTTGGGGCTCAATATCTCCGTAACGGTACAAGATAGATGCATGGTTCAAATAAACCACCAATAGGAAACCACATATGCCCAGTCCAATGGTCACGAGACCGATGAGGTCGCGTAACGCTAAAAGGTCAAACTCGTGACCCCAAAATCTTTGAAGCCCCATATCTTCGTACCCGTGCAAGATAGGCGCATGGTCATTATTGATCACCAATAAGAAAATGCCTACGCCGAGTCCGATGGCCACGTGATCGATGACGTCACGTGAACCCCCAAAGGTCAAGGTCGTGACCCCAATATCTTTGGGGCCCCATATCTCCGTAACGGTGCAAGATAGATGCATTCTTACAATGGACCGCCAATAGGAAACCACATATGCCGAGTCCAATGGTCACGTGATCGATGACGTCACGTAACTCCAAAAGGTCAAACTCGTGACCCCAAATTTTTTGAAGCCCCGTATTTCCGTATCCGTGCAAGACAGACGCATGGTCATCATTGACCACCAATAGGAAAGTGCTCTCGCCGAGCCCGATGGTCACATTTTGATGACGTTACATGACCCGTAAAGATCAAAATCGTGATCTTAAAATATTTAAGGTTTATTGTCTTCATGGCCGTGGAAAGCAGATGGTTTATAGTTGACCACCAACATAAAAACTTTGTTATTGTAATAAAACAGCAAATATAAATGTACAAAACATTAGTTTATACACTTGTTAACGGCGACATGCAATGAGTGACACATCGAAAACAGCAAAAATCATAAAAAGGTGATATTATTCAACAGCACATTGACAGTTAGACGATGTGATGGTGAGTGATATCATCTTTTTATGATTTTTTGCTGTTTTCGATTTGTTACTCACTGCATGTCGCAGTTAACAAGTGTATAAACTGATGTTTTGTACATTTATATGTAATATTGATAACCGACCGACCGACCAACGACCAACGACCAACCTCTGTTTCTGGAAGAGTCTTCCTGGAAAAACTTTAAACGGCCATATCTCCATAACTGTACTAGATAGAAGCATGGTCACTATGGACCACCGTTAGGAAGTCGACCTTCGCGATTCGAATGGTCACGTGACCGATGACGTCACGTGACCCCAAAAGGTCAAACTCGTGACCCCATTATCTTTGAGGCGACACATCTCCATAACGGTGCTAGATAGACGCATGCGTTGAAGTACATGTATAGGGCCTATAGACAAATGGCAACTAGCCTCTTCGACCATTGTGTGAATTTTTTAAAATTTTATTTCTTAAAATCGGGCAATATTTTATGAACTTCGTCGAGACAATTTCCAATAACCACCTCGACGCCAGTCACTATTAGTATGATTTAAACGGGTCTCAATTACAAGCTAAAAGAAACGAAATAACTCTTAAAAGAATACAAAAGAATATGATGCGCGAGAGGAGTACATAGATTGGTCACAATCTAATAATATTTTTTTTGTAATTTTTTGAACTTTTTCTCCAGCCTTGATTAAACATCTGGCTGTTTATTTCCAGCGTTAATTTGGCGTTCTTTTTTTCCGATTTTTCATAAAGCCATAGTGTGATTTCACCTTTCCCCTTGACGAGTTCGTTAAAATGTTTGAGTGTCATCTCCCATCCACTATTGCGTTAGAAATTCGCCGACGTGTAACTCAAGTTTGCTTGCGCCTATATTTTTTGAAATCTTCACACAATGTTTACATATTTATTTTCTTTCTTACAGACTTGTATTCACTCTGCTACTCTTAAAATATTTCGCGGGCGGGGGTAAAATTTTCAACGTTTTGACTTTGCGCCTTTTAGCTACTGCACGGCAAAACTAAGCACTGATGTTTTATCCCTGCCCCAGACACTAGCCCCCAGAATTGTTGGGCTTAGCGTTAAGGTACCCCACTCAATTCCAATCTCGCTGAGTGTAAGCTTATTAATTTTATCAAAGATGTCTGCAAATCATATAGCGAACTTTACTCACCAGAAATAATTACCGCGCGATTTTGCGGATGCCTAATTACGGCAGTATGAAGCCATCGTCATCGTCGTATATACTGCAAATTGTAAAAGATTGCAACACGTACGGCGCGTAGAGGCAACATCTGCGACATCTGCTGCAGCAGCCGGTGTCGCGCTGACGACAACAACTAACGACTACCGTCAACTCACAGAGGACAACCTTGCGACTGCCAGCGAGCGTCACTCCAATGTAACACCATGCTAGTATCGTGAGTACCAACGTTTCGATACCAGTATCGAAGAGGTCTCGATATATCGCGGTACAATGATACCGCCAAGTATAGTGACATGACGATACCAGTTTCGATACCAGGCAGTTTGCAACTGAATCGCTCTACTGTCGAAAACTACTGCATACTGCGTGATAGCAATGAAAAAACACGTCACATTTAAGCTTGTCTAACATTATAGTATACATATATTTTTAAGCGATGGCGCCCCCTTTTAACGTCGCGGGGCGCGGGAAAACTTTATCCCCCTTTCGACGAGCCCCAGTGGACCACCGTCTCAGATGCACTTCCGTATCGCGGTAGTATCGCGATACTCGATACGCGACATGGTATCGTTATCGTGGCTCCAATTTCCGGTATCGCACAACACTACACCATGCACTCAAACGCTCTTCACACCACAGATAGCGCCGTCTGCGTGCGTGACTCTTCATGTGCGTGTGAGAACACTCGGCGTCACATGTCACGTGTTGGTAGTATTCGATACATGGCCTATTACGACACTTCGGTACTTTGCTGTAACGTCGACAGTTATATACGATAAATGTACAAAACATCAGTTTATACACTTGTTAACGGCGACATGCAATGAGTGAACACATCGAAAACAGCAAAAATTATAAAAAGGTGAAATCTCTCACCATCAAATCGTCTAACTGTCAATGTGCTAATGAATAATATCACCTTTTTTTATGTTTTTTGCTGTTTTCAATGTGTCACTCATTGCACGTCGCCGTTAAAAAGTGTATAAACTGATGTTTTGTACATTTATAAACAAATATATACAGCGTGCAAATTAATACTGCAGTGCAAAGCGCACACGAATATAAACGAATATACATATATACAGTTTAATAGCTAAACAGTCATAGCTGCAAATCAAGTAGTCCAATCAATGCAAGAACTGTTCAGTTTCACTGTTCAACAAGTGATATCTTAGCTTTCACATCAATAAATCAATATAAACCGTGATGAAATACTCAATATTATCAAATATCATATGAAACCATCACAAATAATCTACACCAATTAAGCCACACAAAAAGGGCTTAAAACAGACTATTCAAATAGCTCTGAGACTCTGAGTTTCACACACGGAAGTCTCCTTCCCTCCTTCCCTTCATCCACTATAGAGTCTACACAAGCACCCTGTCACTAACGCTAATCCTGGGATCCACACAGGCCTCCCAATCTAATCAACTCTACATCTAGGGGCTACACAATCACCCTATCATTATCACAACAGCCAAATCAAAGGCTATACAACCTTGGCATTTTCGCATGCCACACACATTGACCGTTCAGGTGCACGTCAAAACAACAACTGTAGTCAAACAACTCATTTACGCGCCTCCTCTGGATGACGACTTAATTAATGCTTAGTATAACCAATAGCAATCACAAAATTCAAATTACGTCCTGATTAAAGTGGTGCTAAGTCGAAAACGCAAGCTCTGATTGGTCAGCATCTAGTGCCAGTGCTTGTACCAGGCACGAACAGGTACAAAAATACAGTCACATAACGTAAGCCGCAATAATATAACTATTTACTTACGCGCTTCTCCTAGTCGCACAAGGACAGGTACAACTGGCAATACAACGACAGTGATATGCAGACACACTAATAGACGAGCTCTGGTCACACTAAGACAGAATCGCTATACACAATGACCGTCGTAATTGTCGGTTTACGTCGACAAATAATACAATACAGTGACAATCAAGCAGCGAAAAATACAGATAGCAAGCTTATTCTGACGCGAAAATAAATCGACGACGACTTTCTCACAAGTGTCATACACATACCGGCCACTGAACTGAATAAGGATCAAAGCGACCTGACAGAGATCACTGTCGATACTTGGTTCATCGCTTATAGCAGACAAATTTATAGAAATACAGTTATAGCCATTATTGGGTGGCTCACTAGCGGCAGAAACTAACGACATTAGATAACTAAGAGGCGAGACAGTATTAGTACCGGTAAACGACAATAAACCTATGTGGCTGACATCCAAACAGTTAATCGACGACAACGACGACGACGACGACGATTGACGACGATTATCGAATTGCACGTCAGACGGTAAAGCAGTCCATCGTCGCACCTGACTGCTGGATGCACTTCCGGCAAACCTGAGTCTCGAACGTCGCGTGAAAACTGGAACAGCTGATCATTGTTTACAAGCGCATCAGCGTGGTGACTGCTGACGCACGGAATTCCCCAGTTTGTAATTGCAGTTGTAATGTTAGTAGAGTAGGCTGTCAATGGGCGTTGTCTGTGGCACTGAGCCCCGGTGCTACAGCCACGGCGACGTAGGCCAAGCTGTGTGACCAGTAAACAATCTTGACTGCTTAGCTACACCGGCGTATGTCTAAAAGAGACCAGCTGATAACGTAAGTACGTGTAGTTCGTGGCCATAGAAAATGTCGTAAACAACGTTAAAATGACGATAAAACATTACCAAATAATCACATAAATTTACGACATTTGGAATCTGCTGCAGTGCACATCGGCTGATAAACATAAGGTGTATCCACTTTCAATAAAAACTTTGCTCCAGAACCATCACAATTTTCGAAAGATTACAGACAAAAATAAAACACGTCTTGCTGCTAGCCAGCGCACATCTTATTACTAACTTGCGCACATCTTTTTTCTGAGTTTCGTGTTGGCTTGGAGGTGGAGTTTAAGAGTGTGTTTACATTTTAGCCCTACAGCCTGTAGCCAGAAAATCGCTATGACCTAAGTTCAACGTTTTGGCTTTTAAAAACATGCTTATGTATAAAATGTTTACCTACAAACGGCCCTTAATCGTCATCGTAGCTTCATAGAAATTGTAAAGTGAATAAGCAATATGAACTTGGAAATTCCAAATATGTAATCATTTTGGACCCCCTGCCTACAGGACACGTGACACGAAGCATGCGCAGTAAACTTTTGGGTTTTAACATGGGCAAATGCAAATTTGAGGCCTTATATCTACGTAACGGTGCAAGATAGACGCATGGTTGCAATTGACCACCGATAGGAAACGACATATCCCGAGTCCAGTGGTCACGTGACCGATGACGTTATGTGACCCCAAAAAATCAAACTTGTGACCCCAAAATTTTTGAAGCCCCGTATCTCCGTATCCGTGTAGGATTGACAGTTAGATGATGTGATAGTGAGTAATATTACTTTTTATGACTTTTGCTGTTTTTTTGTGTGTCAGTCATTGCATGTCGGCGTTAACAAGTGTATAAACTGATGTTTTGTACATTTATTAAACAGTCTTGGCCGCTATATAAAACGGACGTCGTCAGTATTTACGCATTTACCTTCTTCGCCATTGACAAGTTAACCACGAATTTACAGGATGCTTTCCCGGACACACAGCAGCTTTGCTGGGCTGATGACGATGAAGCTTTGGCAGATCTTGCGGACGCCTATGATTGGCTTTACGACGAGACCCGTCCAGTTCTTGCCACCGCCAGTGCTGCCGTGACAATCCAAAACACAGTAACTTGAATTTTGGTCGAAATCGAGATAATAATGCCATGCACCCTATATCTGTCTCAGCTACTGTGTGACAAAATATCGTGACATTCTGCTTGCCCGTTTCTGAGATACGAAAATGCCAAAACACAGTAACTTTCAAAACAAACAACTTGGCTTAACACGTTCACTAGTGATTCAGGTTTTAGTAGAGTATGTCAGGCCAAAACGCAGTAACTGCGTCATTTACCACTTGCTTACTGAGTTATTGTGCAGTTCTCTTGCCGTATGACGTCAGTGCAAATGACGTAAGCGTTGTTGGAAAAGTTAGTTTTTTATTTGCTTTGTTTGTTCTGCAATTGTGCAAAATATGTATTCGCGTGGCAGAAAACTAGTGCTACTTGCTGAGGCCAAAATGCAGCGGAAAAGACAACAAGGTTAGTCTGGCCTAATGCGTTAGTTAATCAGTATTAGGCTTATTTGCATGCCCGCGCCTGTCGTTACACTGCTAGGAAACTGTGTATGGACTATGAAGCTGTCTGTGTCTGTTCATGAACTGTGCACAATAGCCTACATAACAGGCTTAATGAAAACAGTAACTAAAATACGAAAATTTGCTCCAAGGTGTTCTCAGTATAGTAGGTCTACAAGCCACATTTAGGGACACGTTGTTGTGTTTCGACACTTTAACAACTTTGAGAAGCACTTTTGTAACCACAGAAACAAATTAATAGGTCATAATGATGGTATTTTACTTAGTTTGTCCAAATATACCAAATAAAAAGTTTTTATGTAGTATATTTGGTTAGTCTAGTGTTATGGTCTTATTACCACAAGGTTAACTTGAAATTAAATAAAGTTCTCTTTATCTAGACAATAGTTTCAGGCATACTGCGCCTACAGCATTAGGCAAGAGGTTAAACAAATTATGGACAAAGTTTTTTATTTAACGTTTTTAAACGTTTTTAATTATTTTTTCCACGTTTTTAACGTTTTTTAACGTTTGTTTACATTTTTTTTCTAAAACGTTTTTTAGATCTATGCTAGACTTTATTTAGAGATGGCATTGTTTCGCACGTGTGCATCTGATTCAAATTTATTGTGACATTATTTTTGGCGTTATATCAAATTGTTTTAGACTAAATTAAAATGTACAAAGCTTACTGATTTTTTTCGATTTTGTTGTAGCTTTGCAGTCTCGTGCGGTCACCGATAATGTTACCACGATTCCGAATTTGTTCCCTGATAGGCCTACTGAAAATGAAACTTCTAACAGCAGGGCTGCTTCTCCTGTGTCTGAGCTACCGAAAAAAAACAAAAACGTGAGCAATCTAAGAAATTTGATCGTTTTCAGCCAACACAAATTAACCCTCCTGTAAACAAAACTTTTTACAGTAGGGCTGTGTCCTCTGTTTCTGACTTACCAGAACAGAGACAGGAACGTGATCAGTTTAAAAAAACGCGACCGTTCTCAGCCAGCACGAATTAACCGTGCTTCCAGCAAGCATCCACTGAAATCAATGAATTGTGCATGCAGAAATAAATGCCCTGAAAAAATTGACATGCAAGCTAAACAGCTGATTCACAAGCAGTTTTGCAACTTAATTACAACGAAAGAAGAAACTTTATGTTTAGTCGCATTAAAAAACTCAAAAGAAACAGTCAACGGTAGGCTTAAGTGGTTACTTGAGTCGACGAGATGCTACATTTGGATACACTTTTGCTGTTCCATATACTGGAAAAAATGTTAATGTCTGCAAAGTTTTTTTCTCACTACTTTAGGATATCATCCTAAAAATGATGCGGTCATCACAAGTCTAATGAAAGCAACACCAATTGAAGCACTTACTGCTTGCGAAGACAGGCGAGGAAAACATCCACCGTTTAGAAGGTCAGATGGTAATGTAATTAAGGAACACATCTACAGCTACAATCCTCAAATTAGTCACTACAGAAGAGAATACGCTCCTCTACGCAAATATCTGCCAAGTGATATCACAGTTACTGATATGCACAAAGATTTCGTGGAGAAATATCCTGACAAAAAATGCTGCTACCAGTCGTACAGAAAAACACGTTCATGACCAGAAGATAAGTTTCATTAAGTTGGGAGAAGAACAATGCGAGGTGTGTGAAGAATATCACCATGCCCATAGCAGAAGTTGCAGATCACCAAACAGCGAAGATAATGGCAGCAGCTGCAACGTCTGTAAAAGACGGTATGAACATATCAACAAAGCGCGGGATGCAAGAAAAATGTACAGAGATGACGCTGAAAAGAAGTGGGCTGATGACACCAGCGTTCGAAGCGTTGATTTGCAGAAAGTAATTATGTTGCCACGAATGCCAGGAATGAAAACTGCAGCTTTCACAAAACGTATCATTGCTTTTTTATGAAACGTTTGCTTTGATGGGAAGCGCAAAAAAAACGAATCTACGCGAAAAAAACATCTCAGTAGTTTGGCATGAAGCAATTGCAGGCCGCAAAGCTGAAGAAATAACACCAACATTTGTCAAGGCTTTGAAGCATGAAAGGGACTGCAAAAGTATCACTTATTGGCTAAACAATTGTGCTTCTCAAAACAAGAATTGGTGTTTGTTTACTGTCTTGGCCAGTCTTGTTAATTCTGAAGATATTCGGGCAGAAAAACTCAATCTCAGCTACTTCGAAACCGGACATACATTTATGAGCGCCGACTTTGTGCATCATGGCGTTGAGGAGCAAATGCGTCGTCAACCAGGAGGCAACGTTAATGACTACAACGACTTTTGTGACGTTGTCAGAAAATTAAACCAGGGCCGTATGGAGGTGCTGATGATGGAAAATAATGACTTCCGCAACTTCAGAAGTGAAACATCTGCGACACAGCTGAAGCGCCGCGATCGTCCTTTACTGGCGGACATTGTTTGTTGTAAGTTTATTCGCGGTTTGCGAAAACTGCTCTACAAGACGGACTACAGGAGCGACACATTTGACGAATTTGATCTTTTTAAAAAAACGTTTCCTTTGGCAGTGCCAACGACAACGTTTCGCGACAATCCGCGAGGCGTCCCTGAATGCAAAAAGACTGAAATTCTCCACAAACTATGCCCGCTTATGCCGCCGACCAGACGTGCTTTCTAAACAAATCTGTTTACCAACACAGACAGCAACGACCTCTGCGAGAACTTTGAGTAACTTTGGTTTGTCGATATCAACGTAACATTTACCTCGTTGTTTAGATGTTCGAAGATCATATCCAGGGGTCAGGTATTGACTGGCATGTGTTAAGCTGTGTAAGCTGACGTGCGTACACGTACTGTGCAAGGCTATGGTTTGTTGCCATTGACGTTTGCATTTATAACAGCATTTTTAACTATGTTTAGTTAAGTTTTGATTTGCTGTTTTAGCGGTTTTAATGAAATAAAGTAAATGTCTGTTCTCCAGGCAGCAGATTGACTATGTTTATCTTTAAGATCTCATGTTGCGTAATTAAACCATTATATGTCTGCTTTTTTTACACTGCATCACTCATTTTGCCAAAGTCTGCAAACACATTTTGAGGAAATCGCACAATTTAAAAAAAGACAAATAGTCCTAATTGTGAAATGGTTTGTCATGAAGAGTTATTCACATTTTATGCGTAATTTTTGGTCATTGACATAAATAAATCTTCATTAGCCACCTATATTGTATATTCCTAGGCTATTTCCGAAAGACATTTGAACACACATTTTATAGGCCTACTACGCTGAAAAAATCAATATCCTTATAATCTTTGAGGCCAGCGCGACATGATTATTATGCTACAAAGTTTATAAAATAGACCTAACTTTATCACCAATATTCATTAAACATGCAGACAAACCTACTGAAAATTTACTAAACACTGCAATTAGTTTTAAAATAACAACAATCGGCCAAAGTTAAGAGTTTTTTTTAACCACATAGACCATTTTGCATCGAACATGATGCTCAATTACAACCGTACATGACACTTACTGTGTTTTGGGTTGCTATTGCTGAGAAAATACATAAACCGAATATCAAGCCAAAATACAGTTGTACTACATTCTGATTCCGCAAAGATTTATAAAGCATATAATGGCAATCAAAATAATATATATTAAACACTTGTCTAGTATATATTTTACCATAAAAGTTATTTTAGGCTAGTATGAATAGTTTCAGATATATTAACCAAAACACGTTTTTTCACGTTTTCTCAAATCGTCTTTTTTCAAGTTACTGTGTTTTGGAATGTCACGGCAGAGTGCCACTACTGATGCAACAGCCGCCGCCGTTAACTGCCAGAACTGCAACTGTCGCTCCGCGACGACGCTGTGCAAACGATGTGCCGATTTGCCGTTTTGTCGTCGGTGCAAACGCAGATTGCTGGTTAGATGTTTCGACGTGGACGTCACCGACAACACCGATGTCAATCAGCTCTTTTGTTAAATTTGCAAGAGGACGAAACATCGCCGGCAGCAGCAGCCCAAAATAACTTTGCACCACGCGTCGATCGGTCGACAACATCGTGATCCAGATTAACATACCGACGCCAACGACGGACAGCACGTTTGAGGACTTTTTTTCCAAGACGTCATCGGAAATAGAGCGGTACATCGACAAAAACCAACAGGTGCTCAGGTATGTCATTTACTGTATCACCATTGTCCACGCGTTTATTGTCAGACAATGGCGGCGTCCACGACAAGCGCTATTGTGCAGCTGTCACATTAAACAGTGTTAACGCCCATTATTCTCATTAACAAAGTTATTCAAAAGCCGTTAACGTCGTCATCACCATTGTTGTGGCCTACTTTGTGCGTGTGTGGCCTATCATTGTTATTGGGTGTCAGCAGGGCGTAACGTCTTGTTTCATACAAAGCCACGCTAAGGGCGCGTTGCACCAACGTCGTTCAACTTTGAACCCGGGTCAAATCTGAATCTGAACCTAGTTCAGCCATAAATTGCGTTGCACCAAAGCGGTTCAAGCATTGATCTCCGTTCAATTCTGAACTGCCATCTGACCACCGATCAAATTTTGATCTCGGTTCAACTCGCGGTTACGCATGCACACTAAGCAATAAATATTTTCCGAGATAAAAAAATTTTCCGATTCGAATCTTATCATGTCCAAAAAACTTTCTCGTATCGAATTATAAAACCACTAATGCAATTATTGTGATGATCTGGATATGTTAGATTTCTACTATATTCTTATTATGTTTTTTTTGTGCTCGATAAATTAACAAACAGATGAATAAATGTGACGTTTGCCCCCAACGCAGCTAGGTCGACTTAGTTGAGAGGTTTACAACAATCTCGTAAAGGTCGGGTGGGTCCTTGATTTAGCCTAGACGTAGGACTGAAGGCCTCTAGTTTTAAAGTTATAACTAGTAATTATTACTTATTAATGATAAAGAAGACTATTTGTGAGAGAGTAATCCGCCAGGGTAATCCGTCAGAGTAACTCTACCAGAGTAATCCACCAGAGTAATCCGCCAGAGTAACTTTAGAGTAATCCCGCAGAGTAACTCCAAGAGTAATTAGCTTAGATGACAAAACAAACACCAGATTTTATTGTGAATAAAGTCGGAATTCCACCGAACAGTATTTAATAAACTTTATATCCAAAACAGACAATTTGTAGTAGCGATAAAAAGAGTCCAATCGACGTTTACAAGCAATACACACTCAAAAGAAAGTTCTATACTTTATCATATGCATTCTAAAAGAAAGTCCTACACTTTATCACGCCATTTAACAGCATTTTAGCAGTTCCTGCAGTTAGAAAGCGCTCAAAACGTCGTTACACGCAAAACACACAAAAAAAAGTCTTGTGCTTTGTCATCAATTTGACAGCATTTTAGCAGTTCGTACAGTTAAAAAACTATCAAAACAACGCCTACACGCGAAACACACCTTTGTCACTGGTGGCGGAAGTATATGACATCCTAAACCACTCCGACAACAATCTAACTAACACAACGTTTTCGACAAATCACCAAAACTAGAGCTAAAACAAAAGCAAGAGCAAAAGCAAGAGAGAGAGAGAGAGCTCTCTCCGGCTACCTTGCCATTTTATATCACGCCTTACTCGGAGTAATCCGTGAGGTCAAAGAGTAAATCAAATAGAGTAACTCTGACCAATCACAACTTAGTTATTTGTGTCAGTTCGAACAAGACAACTAAAGATGCGCGGAATGATAAATTTAAAAATATTTAGTTATTGAAATAAATAAAAGATGTGCTGGGGCCTAACTGTTACACCCTCCCCTCTCTTAATAGAAAAGTTCGATACTTCGAACTTGTAAAAAAATGGACAAAAAAAGTGTAAAAAAACTAAAATTTAAAAAGACGCGCATCACTACACCTACTTATAATTACACAATATTCAAACACTTAAACAAAAGTAAAACGAAAGCTATTCAAACTATATAACATCAGTTACACTACTCAGCTACAGAT
>Ga0209367_1009459_pt1 | contig 13207 bp, 16 predicted proteins | sample WorMetLIZISLAND2_FD_187412 | JGI IMG/M metagenome (GOLD analysis project Ga0209367, IMG submission 187412) | Marine gutless worms symbiont microbial communities from Max Planck institute for Marine Microbiology, Germany - Olavius geniculatus... ... | reverse complement strand
TGACGGTTTCAGCCAGCTGCCGGTATCCGCTGCTACCTGATTATTCTTTACAGATAACACGTATCTCAGACACTGATCTGACAGAGAAGATTTCATGCGGTCAGAAATTAACAAAGACACAAGAGTCTCGATATCTTTCGCTTTCCTAGCTTCTAAATACTGTCGCAGCAAACCTTCAAGCTTGGAAGCAAACAAAATACAAGTGTCATGAGTCCCTTTTCGAAGGTTATTAAATCTCGTCAGAGACGTTTTAGCTGTCAGTCCATATTCTTTCATTACGGCATCTTTTACCTCTTTATAACTGTCACGTTTCGTCGAGTCTAGTCAAGAGCACAGAGTTCTAGCACAGGGAATCAAATATTTAAAAATCAGTCGCGCCTGTTTCCTAACGGGTATGTTTAAATTCGCAAACTGAGTTTCCACCCCACGAAAGTAAGCGGGTAAATCAGTAGGCTCTTCAGGCTGCGAGCTAATTACTTGCGCTAATGCATCGCCGTAGCGTTTGAGCATTTTCGTCTCATCACTCTCCGCAGTCGGTTTATTTTAGGCTTTTAGCTCCTCTTCCTGCTTTAACTTTTCCCTTTCGAGCGACAGCTTCTCCATTTCAAAACGCTCCTAATTTGTATTCTTTTTTTAATCTCTGTTTTTCCTGTACTAACTTTTGTTTTTCTAGTTGTTGCTTATATTCTATTTTTTTGTCCTTCGACCTCCTGTTCATGCAGTAATTTCTGTTTCTGGAGCCCTGTTCCTGCTCTTTTTTACGCTGCTTTTGCTCCAACTTTTGCATTTCAAGCTGCGTTTCCATCTGTTTCAGCTCTTTTTTATGAACCATCCGTTGCTTCCCTGCCTCTGGATCTACTGCACGTACTGCTCCAGGTGGTTTAATCCCTTGGGCAAGTAGCTCTGCGTATTTATTCATCAATTCCTCTCGTGACCAGCCTAGTACTACCTTTTCAGCGTAACCGTATCGCAATAGTAACAGGCGTAGTCTGTCGGAGGAAAATTTAGTTACGGCGGTCTTTTGAGCTGTAGTTAGCGCGTCCATGTCTCAGGTCACTGTCACGTCGCACACACACGAGTACGATGACAATTATCAGAGTACCTACCTACAGTACGCTCACTAAGAGAACGCGTAGCTTAGGCACACATACAAATTACGCAATAGCCCCAAGACCAAGAACAGCAACGGCCTATACCTCGTTGACCTGTAGAAACGTTAATGCTATTCTCATAGACTACACGAAGTACAAAAAAACAGCTACCAGCCAGAACCTTTCAAAACGGCTAGACTATGCGAGATATAGGAATGGCTATACACACAAATAGGCCTAATATATCGGCTGTTAATATAATCGTTCAACACAGAAACGGAGTAATTAATTCAATCTTTAAAGCCCAGGAATCTACAAATCTGCAAATCTGCAAATCCCACTTCAGCTGACACCAGCATGTCGCGTTTAACCCTTTAGCTCTTGTGAGGTGTGGTGTATGTGATTTTGTAAGCGTGGGCCGGTCCTAATGAGGCGTGTACATCAAGACAAATTTTTATAATGTAAAAACACAAAATATAATTTCAAAGTACAAACATTAAGCTAATTACAGCCGGCAAAAAAAGAAACACACAAACTAAATAAACGATACGCAGTTGCGGCGCCTCCGAAGTTCACGGCGGCTACAGCAGCAGCTTCACGGTCTCAAACGGCACAGAACGTTCCTTGGTAGCTTCACCAGCGTCGGGACCCCGAGGGTGACGACGCGGACACAGCGAGTCCACAGAAGCTTTGTCGACGACCAGGACGACGACACAATACAGAACGTCCACCGGTAGCTTCACTGGCGTCAAAGTCGACACACGGACACGGCGAGTCCGTAGGAAACTCCGTCAGTTAATCGACTAACGTAAATACTGCCATTTCACCGGCAAAACAGAACGATCAACGTGTTCACACTGACTGCAGCGTGGCGACCTTACGTCCTTCACGCGTGACTGGCGGGCTGGCCTAGCGCGCAGGCCCGAGCTGGCCGCTGACCACGTGACGTGGCCGCGACACATACGCACGACAAAAAAGACTGATTGCGACCATTCGTCGACACGAAACACCGATTACGTATAATGTTAAACATAACATGTACGCTAGTCACGTACGAACTTAAGTTAGCGACAATGCGTGGTGTGTATAATACGAATAACTAACCGTCATCATTTGACTGCCAGAATTCGTCGAAAGGGTCGACCGCATTAGTTAAATCGTCCATGGTAGTTGTAATGTTCTGTCACAAACGCGTGTGCAGACGAACGCACTGACGTACGAAATGCGCGATGGCAGGCGAGATGGACCGGCTTATATAGCAGCACGGAAATAGATGCCAAATATGGAAGTCGCTTCCGGGCTGCATCGTGATAACTGATAACACATGCGCGTAGGGCATCGGCACGAGTCGCGTCGAGATTGATAGCACAAGTGCTGCACTCGGCTTGGTACGCGTTGGTACGGAAATAGATACCATACTTTCGAGAACATGTGACGTCTGGCTTGCACCGTGATAACCGATAACACGTGCGCGCAGCGGGTGGGCGCCATGATTGATAGCAGCACTCGACAAGGTACACGCCGGCAGCGGGTGACTTCCTGGGTCAAGCGGCTGGTTCTTGTAGCGATAAACGATAACACGTGTGCAGTAGATAGACAGACTAGGGTTAGGCTTATGGCAGGCGTATTGGTACGCGCCGCGCAGTGATTGATAACATATGTGTTGCACCTGATGACCTCGGGACTGCACTGGGTGACCCGAAAATAAATATTCTAGGTCCTCCAAACTAAATTGCCGGTTCTGTTTTGCAACCGAATCGGTTCTAGTTGGCTACTTACGCACCTGTTGTCAGTTCGAGGTTATATCATATATCTCTCTAGCTGCCGGAGCTAGCTTTTTATAGGTTTCTAAATGAGGATTCTCACGAAAAGTGAAAACATACACGAGGAACGAGACGAGACGTGGGCGCTTACAAAAATGAGAATACTCGCGATAAACAATAAAGTGAGGTGGGGATCCTCACGAAAAAGTGAGGTGAGACGAGGACGCTTGCGAGGAATGAGAATCCTCGCGACAAACATCGAGGTGAGACGAGAATACTAACGAGGAATGAGAATCCTCACGAGAAGTGAGAACCCTCGCGATAAACAATAAAGTGAGGTGAGGCGAGAACGCTCGCGAATAATGAGGATACTCGCGATAAGCAACGCAACGTTGAAATGAAACGGCCAGTAAAAGAAAGAAAAAGAAACTTCTAGTGTTGGTATGCCGGACTAACCTGGCCACAATTAAAAGCGCACATTTTATTAATAAAGATATCAAAAAACATATAAGTGGCAATGGCGACACTCGCCACACCATCGTCCGCCCGCCTGGCTGTCGTCTTCGACAGCCATCTCGGTTATACAATTAAATTAAATCGTTCCACAATCAGATCAATCAGAATAACATAATGTCATTAGTCAAACTAGCAAACAGTGCAAAGAAAAACAAAGATAAAAAATACTAGCGTATGATCAAGTCCCGTAACAGAAATGCCATATAACAATCTACGCTAAGTAGGTTATTCAGTTCTTGTGACTAGCTACAAAGCTCTATCTCCAGCGACGACGACCATGCATTATCATCTCGCGGTACTCGTCCAGCGACAGTGCGATCTTCCCCGAACGCCGATCTGACGCACCATCTCTTGATGAACGTCTGGGTGAACGACTCCTGGAAGTTACACGCGGACTCCTCGGTGACGGTGACGGGCCGCGACGCTCATCATCCGACGCATGCTTGGCCACAGCACGCGGCTTTGGAGAAGGCTCACGATTCCCCGACTTTTCGACAGCCGGCTGCACTGTCAGTTGTCTCACGTCCGATTGCTCCAGTCCACTGTCGCTGGGAGCATGGATGGACATCGCCGGTCCGTCCAGCTCAACTTGTGGCATCGCCGCCACAATCTACGCTAATGAACAGCTGCAGGAGGCTGGTGGTCTACCGCGGCTGCGACAGTAACGGCAGGAACACAGGTGGACCGCGAAACGGCAAACGCTGATGACGGCAAACCCAAGCCCACGTCAGTGCCAAACAGCGGTGGATTGGGTAAAGTGATCACCTGGTACTTTTGCATGAGGCGTTGGAAGTCCAAATCTCCGTTAACCATAGGCACCAGAAGGGATGATGACGTCATGTTAAACGGTTGTGTTACTTCAGGCGCGGCAGCTGAAAACCCCGATCGATCGCGCCCAAAATGATAAGCCACTGGCCGTCTCTGCCGCGAATTTTTTTCGAGTTGTCACGTGACCCGACATTTTTTTCGACGATGTTGTAAAACAAAGCTGCTTGTCATGCTGCCGTAACTGCGGCTAAGATCACCGGCTTACGCAAGGATTGAGGCATGTCCGGGTAATAATTGCCAACGTATTCAGACAGCTGAGGTAAGTCATATTGGATATGCTAATCAAGGATGGCCGGCACCACCTCCATTATAAGAGACGACAAAACAGCATAAATTGCAAGCGGAGTATAAGTCGATGTCGCCGATGAAAAATGTTTATCATCTGTCGCTGTTGCAGGAAGCCCAGAACTCGATTGTTGCTTTGACTTGGTCGGTGTGTCGGTTTCGACATCGACAAACACTCGTCCCTTGCAAGATGAAGTATGACGGTTTATATTGTGCGTGCTCTTGAGCTTGCTACATTTCTTACATTGCACCTTGCCACCCATATTGAAAAAAAGTCTACAAAGAAATAAAAAACAAACAAATATACAGATATATTACACGCAGCCAAAAATACTACCAGTGGTAAGCGAACAAATACCCCGGAGGTCGCCGCAGCCTCTTTCCAGGTGCAGGAGACTGAACGACCTCCCGTGACTGTTGATCATTCTGCATGTCTATCTCATCATCAGACGATCCAGAGGCCTCTGGCAAATCTTTCGACGTATTTGCGTCAGCCAAAACCTCTTTGCGACTGGGATAAAGTTTTGTTTCTAGCCATGATTTTGGCGTTGGGCCAAAGTACCTTTTCAGTTTGTTAACATGAACCACAAATGGCTTTGATCTAGATAATCGCTGCAGCACAACATTTATAGGCTTAATTTTGCGAACAACAGGATAAGGACCTGTATAATTCTTCTGCCATTTGGGTGATCTAAAAGAATATTTTTTTGAATATTAATACCAAACCAAATCGCCAATTCCAAACTTTTGCTTGCGAACCCGCAGGTCATACGTGTTTTTTCTTCGCTGTGCAGCTGCTCCAAGCTGTTATCGCACCACTTCGTACGCATTCGCCATCTGCCGCTGGGTCCGTTAAACAAATTCATCCACATCATTAGCTTGCCGATCTTTGTCTTAAGGCAAGCCCATTACCAAGTCTAAAGGTTTTCTAGTCTCACGACCAAGAAACAGCCGATTTGGAGAATAACCGGTAGTTTCATGAAGCGAAGCTCTGTATGCTTCCATGACAGCGGGCAACTTGTCATCCCAATTTCTCTGCGTGTTGCTGACCACCTTTTCAAGCGTGGTATTTAGAGTGCGATGAAATTTCTTAACAGCTTCATTGGTAAACAGCTGGTAAGCTGTAGTAGACAACTTGTCTATTTTCATCCATTTCAGAAGCTGGCTAAAAAGTTCACTCTGAAACTCCGGAGCTCTATCAGACAGCTGCTGGAGAGGTGCTCCAAACCTAAAAAATATATGCGTCATTATAGCTCTAGCAACAGTAGTTGCAGTGTGATTTTTCAGCGGAAGGGCTTCTGCCCATTTTGAGAAGTAATCCACGCAGGTAAGAATGTACTGTTTCTGACGTGACGATCGATTATGAGGTCCTGTTATATCAATCGACACTCTTTCCAACGGCTCGACTACCAAGGTCGGCTGCAAACCTGCATGTCGTGAAATAGCCTCTCGATGATAACGGGCGCAAGGCTCACGTTGCCTCAAAAATGCATCCAGATCAGTCACCCAACACGGCCAATATGCACGCGACTGAATGGCAGCTAAAGTGCGTCGTCGACCCGTGTGACCTCCTGTCATGCTTCCGTGCACCGATTTTATAAATTCAAATCGAACTAAAAACGACATAACAACCTGCCACGAAGTCGATTTCTTATTGGCAGCTTCGAACCGACGTTGAAGCAAGCCGTCCCTGATAGCCAACCGAGGCCACTGAGTCCACAGAGTCTTGACGCTGCGAGTATACAAAGCCACACTTTCCCACGGCGGCTTATCCTTGAAGCTTTGTATCAATTTCATCACCAGTAAAAAAATTGCATCTTCTTGTTGCTTGATTTTCATATTGTCAAGAGATAAAGGCGATGCAGCAGTATCCTGAATTCTTAGATTGTCCCAGATTCTGCTTCAATTTTCGTGTTGTCACTAGAACTTTCCAAGTCTCCATTTTGTTTATCGGCCGCCCCGCCGATTGAGCGGTTGGCCACAGATGACTGATATTGCTGATCCTGACTATAATGACCACGACAGCTTGTTTGCTTAGCCATTCGCACCTCAAATTCAATCTCCGCATCATTTTTCTCATTTCGCTGCACACATTTTTCCACGCACTCTGAACTCGGCGACTGACGACACAGGCAATCACACACATGACACGATCGTCTCGACAATGCATCATCGTTTGTATGACGTGACCCCTTTCGGTGTTCGATAACAAAATCAAACTCTTCCGTTATTTCCAGCAACCTGGTCTGCTGGCGAATAGGGTCCGGCGTGAGCTTTAGCCAAGTAAGTGCTAAATGGTCAGTTCTGATTTGAAACCTTCATCCCAGCAGATATTGCCTGAAATACTACAAGAAATAGACCACTGCCAACAATTCTTTGCGAGTGATGCAGTAGTTCATTTCCCGCTGCTAAACTTCCTGCTCGCATAAGCTATTACTTTTTCCAATTCGCTTTGAACTTGGGACAGCACGGCACCTATGTTCCATGCGCAGCATCAGTGTTTAAAATAAATTCTCCTAAATCCGTTGGCATGGCAAGAATCGGCGGTGACATTAAAGGTGTCTTGAGCTGATTAAACGCCTGTTGAGCTTCAGCTGTCTAAGCAAACGTCTTTCCTTTGCCCATCGTGGCGTTTAGTAAACTAGCGGGACGAAGCGTCTGTAATATCCAGCCAGTCTAAAAAATGCACAAACTTCACAAAGATTTCTCGGCACAGGCCACTCAACCATGGCTTTGGTTTTGCTTGGATCTGTTGAAATACCATTTTCAGACACCACATGGCCCAAAAAGGAAACCGACTTCTGAAACAACGCGCATCTTTCCGGTTTCAGCTTTAACCCAGCCAAACAAAGACGCCCGAACACAATAATCAATCTTTCCAGATACTTTTCTGCTAAAACCAAGAACAAAATGACATCATCGACGTACACTAGACAGACATGGAAATGGCGCCTAGATAGCGCGACGTTCATTAAGCGTTGGAAAGTCCCTCCAGAACTGCACAGCCCAAATGGCATTTTCCGAAATTTATACATTCTTCTCGGACGGATGAATGCTGTTTTTTTCAGAGTTTGAAGGTGTAACCAATACTTGATAATACGACGACTTTAAATCCAAAGTATTGAACCACTTTGCATTCGCCATTGCATCAAGGCAGACGTCGATGCGAGGAAGAGGATATGCGTCTTTACGGATGACAGCATTCAAACGACGATAATCGACACAACAGCGATAGGAGCCATCTTTTTTCTTCACCAAAACCAAATTTAAGGTCCATGCGCTAGATGCTGGCTCAATCACACCTTGTCTCAAATAATCATTAACTTGCTGAGAAATCGCCTTCATATGTGCGGGTGGATATCTTCTAAGACGCTCACCAATTGGTTTTGCGTCTCCGGTATCAATGGAATGAGTCACAATGTCTGTCGTTTCAAGATCGTCATCTGATTGACTAAATACGTCTGCGTGCTGCATCAATATATCCATTAGCACACGGCGCGTACTATCAGGCAATGAAATGTCCACACCATCAATCAGCTTCTGAGCGAACGCTGGAGTCTTTAAACTCGACGTCGATGACTTGACTTCCTGCTCACCTCGATCTGTTATGTGGAAGAATCCAACCACAGAAACCGGCTGTAAATTAGCCAAACAGACTTCTGCCTTCACGGTAAACGGCTCTTTACGTACGTTCATAACGCGAACTGGAATATATGTCAGGGGATCTCTTGGCACTGCAGTTCGAGAGACATAGACACCTGGAATCATTGAACTCGTTTCAGTACTCCAACAATCACCGACGCAGTCTGATGTGTCCGATAAAGTTTTAAATAAAACCTTGGTGGGTACATCAATCTTCGATCGAGGTAGAATGACGACTCTGTCTCGAGAAACGACCCGTCAGCACCAAATATTGGCATTTGGACGACATCGCAACTCCTGGTAAACGCCACCTACGCATATTCTGGAATTGGAGAATTTCCATGTGACCTGATTCTCCATCAACCAGCTAATTCCCAAGATCACATCAGCCACGTGTTCCAACACCAAACCTGATACAACAGTTTTGTATTCACTCACGTTGAATGGTAGTGTAACTTCACCCAGGACAGCAATTTTGGTGCCGTTAGCTGCCGTGAGTACGTGTGTTGTTTCGGTAATTTCTGCATTTTTAACGACAGAAGCGGGAATTAAAGTCACATCACTACCAGTATCCAAGAGACAATCGCGTACTTGGTCACTCGATTTAGCACGTAAGTAGGTGGCTTTAGCAGCTGTTTGCCGATTTTTTTTCATTGTTACACTGACTCGCCCATATCTTTCTTCTCGACCATTCGGCTGTCTTTGTGGGCAGTCTTTCGAGAAATGCCCTGGTTGGTGACAAGAGTAGCACAAACCTCTTCTTTGACTCACTGGTGTCTGACTAACTGCCATGCCTGTTTCAGATGACCGGTTCTAGAACGAAGTATTGCGAAGTTGGTCTAGATTTCGAAACCTGGACATCTTTTTATTTAAGGCTGCATTTTTTTGCATTTAGTTTCATTTTATTCTCGTCTGCTGCCTAACAGTTCATCTGCAGTTTGTTAATTATTTTCGACATCTCCTGGCGCAACTGATCATCGTTTTTCCAATTTGAACGAGGGTTTCTCCGCCGCCTGTTGGTTACCTCTTTACTCTGAACACCATACGCATTAGGCAGCTGAATATCAGTTGCTACTAGAGATGTTGCTACTTGTCTGTTTACTCCTGCCTTTTCTTCTTCAAGCTTCTTTACTCTTGTCTCTAGATCCACGCACGACACCTCATTAGAAACATCGTCGATTACCTGTCAACTAACCTTTTGACGCCCCGTCACGGACATTCCCACTGCGCTTTTAAAAACTCAAGACGTTGAGCAATTTTGAGAGCTTAATCAAGGCCTGCAGCTTCCCGCTCCCTGGTTTTTTAACTCCAGTTCAGGGTCGTTAAGTGCCGTGAGAAATAAGTCACGCGCAATATTCTCTGACATTTTTTTGATTTCTCACCCGGATACGCCAAAGCCATGAGCCGTCGTATATCTTGCGCCAACTCACGCAATGATTCACCGCGACTACGACGTCGACATCTGAGCCTAGTCTGATATTTCTCTTCCATGCCTTTTCCACTAAACCTGAGTTTAAGCTTCACCAGTAGTTCAGCATAGGACAGGTCTTTAGCGTCCCAAAACAGCTAAGCCGCAGTTACAGTAAGCGCCCATCGGAGATGAGCTGCCTTGTCTTCTGCTGGCAAATTAAAATATTTTGCGCAGTTTTCAAATTGCACTAAAAAGGTTTCAAAGCTTCCGTGTCCGTTAAACTTTTCCGGTTTCAACAACGGTACTTTATTGCTCTGATTACGATGACCATGCGTGCTTTTTCTGCGACATCTACGACGACACCCGCCATTACAGCGACGAATCCGACCACGACTATCTTTACTGTCGTCATGATTGCTATCGCTTCCGTCTCTGCTGCTTGACGACGAGCTGTCATACCTGCCACTTTGGTTAGAAGATACATTATCTGCATTGTCGTCATTATGACGTTGAAGAGAAAAATGGCATTCTTGTTTCTTGCTACCTTCGTTAAGTGGCCTTGAAGAGACAGCCGAGCGTCGCTCCGTGCGATCATTGTGCTCAGGTCGTCGACTATTGACGCTGCGATGTCTTGTAAGTTCATTCCGAGGCATCGCTAAATTTTTGTCCCGATGTGTTTGTGGCATTTCGCCATCGCAATCAGCTTGTGAAACCAGACTACGATTACTGACTGGACCAGTATGTGAAAAGCCAACACCATCGTTGTAACTCCCTGCATAAGCAACGGTTGACGCAGCTGCTACTGCTGTCTGTTGATGACAAGCAGGTTGTGCGTTGGCCGCCTGCATCTGCTTTAACTCTTCACGTAGACGATTATTTTCTTGTTCCAGTTTCATCATTTTCTGACGCTCATACAGATGCATAGGCAAAGCGTCTTCCCTCGAGACCGCAGCGACATATTGAGCCTGTTGATACTCAGACTGTGAACCCCCAACTCGTTGTCCCCCAACGAGCTTGCGGCAGCTGGATTATTAGTTATACTAAAGTTAAACAATAATCATCACTACTATACACTGTACATTGCTGGCCTGGCTGCATTGTATTTTCGTTACAGTTATAAAAACTAAGGAAAAAGCCTGATCGTTAACATAACCCATCTTTAGCATAATCAAAATCATTAATTACATGACCACTGAGGTATTGTACCGCGGCTTGGGCCTCAAGTTGGGCGCCGTTGGTAAAGTGACGTCCTAATGTTCTCGGTTTTTGGGCAACCTTTGGGTCGTAGGGCGTACAAACGCTTAGTTGAATGGCGTCTCCAGCTTGCCACGCCCGTGTCGGACGCCCGTGTCGGTAGATCATCGGACGTGCTATGAACCGCAAGCTCGGTTACAAGTTTCTCTCTTCTCACATCATCGACGATAGATTCAGCTTCCGATGGCAGCGACTTTGCACGGTCTTCAGCTAATGCTACATCACCCAAGTCGCTGTCTCCTTGATGGTGCTGCATCCGGTAATAAATTCCGTCGCCGACCGCCATTTACTTCGTCTGACTCTGGCATTTTCTCTGGATCAAATCGGGCTCATGCTTACGCTCAGCTTTACAACCAGACTGCGGCTGGTCATCTTCCCCAGTGGCCATTAAAAACACAAATTATTATAAAATGCAAAAGTTAATTAACGAACAAAAGTGCACAAAACTAATTTTTTACCTCACCCAATTTATGTCAACGCACTACCGTGTGAAACACAGATGCTCCATATTGTTACATTACACGGTGGTTATTTGTATCAGATTGCTCACTTTTGCATCATCAATTTGACAGAGGGTGTTACGTGGTTTAATAATTTTGTTATATTAAATATTTTATGGCAAAAACAACAAACAACAAAATAGCCGACCGATGAGTTTAAAATACGTCTAATCAATGAGTGAATGCCGTTTGATCAGTTGATCATTGATTCCGCTATTTGCCACCTTGCATCTAAGCCTGCATAAACAGTGCTACACATATACACGGACTATAGAAACCCCAACCAAAAATAACAAAGTAGTCAATACTGCAGCTTTAAATCAACAAGCTTAAACTACTAACTAATTACCAATAGACCGAATAAACAGCATATATTAAATTCCAATTATTGCAGCGGCACAGCCAGACCAAACCCCGGGCCTCTAATCCGTCCTATTCCGCACAGCACACGGCGGTCAGTATACGTGCTACACATAGCCACCTAGAACCGATTCGGTTGCGGAACAGAACCGGCAATTTAGTTTGGAGGACCTAGAATATTTATTTCCGGGTCACCCAGTGCAGTCCCGAGGTCATCAGGTGCAACACATATGTTATCAATCACTGCGCGGCGCGTACCAATACGCCTGCCATAACCCTAACCCTAGTCTGTCTATCTACTGCACACGTGTTATCGCTTATCGCTACAAGAACCAGCCGCCTGACCCCGGAAGTGACCCCGTGCCGGCGCGTACCATGTCGAGTGCTGCTATCAATCATGGCGTCCACCCGCTGCGCGCACGTGTTATCGGTTATCACGATGCAAGCCAGACGTCACATGTTCTGGGAAGTATGGTATCTATTTCCGTACCGATGCGTACCAAGCCGAGTGCAGCACTTGTGCTATCAATCTCGACGCGACCCGTGCCGATGCCCTACGCGCATGTGTTATCAGTTATCACGATGCAGCCCGGAAGCGACTTCCATATTTGGCATCTATTTCCGTGTTGCTATATAAGCCGGTCCATCTCGCCTGCCATCGCGCATTTCGTACGTCAGTGCGTTCGTCTGCACACGCGTTTGTGGCAGAACGCTACAACTACCATGGACGAATTAACTAATGCGGTCGAACATTTCGACGAATTCCAGCAGTCAACTAATGACGATTAGTTATTCAAATTATACACACCACGCACTGTCGCTAACTTAAGCTCGTTCGTGACTAGCGTACATGTTATGTCTAACATTATACGTAATTGGTGTTTCGTGTCGACGAATGGTCGCAATCAGTCTTTTTGTCGTGCGTATGTTACACGGGATAGTACTTCCGGTTTTGAGCAGAAGTTACAAGGTGCAGTCTCGGGGCACAAGTGCAGCACATATGTTATCAATCACTGCGCGGCGCGTACCAGTACGCCTGCCATAACCCTAACCCTAGTCTGTCTATCTGCTGCACACGTGTTATCGCTTATCGTTACAAGAACCAGCCGCCTGACCCCGGAAGTCACCCTGTGCCGGCGCGTACCTTGTCGAGTGCTGCTATCAGTCATGGCACCCACCCGCTGCGCGCGTATCGGTTATCTGCAGCGCCGGCGACATAAGTCATGCAGCGCACATGTTATCGGTTATCCCGGTGCCAGCCAGCCGCCTCATGCTACCGGAAGCGAAAGTCCGTATTTGGTATCTGCGCAGTGGCCAAAGGTTATTAAGTGCAACACGTGCTATCAATCATGGTGACCACCCGCTGGGCGCGTGCCAGCGACATGACTCATACGCACATGTGCTATCGGTGCTAGCCCGGAAGCGACTTCCATATTTGGTAACTACTTTCGCGTGCCGCCCGTGCTGACGTTTGCAATGACGTCATGTGCTAAAAATAGTACGGTACCGCTATATAATGCGGTCCGTCTTGCCTGCGCTCACATTTTGCCGTCAACA
>Ga0209367_1009458_pt1 | contig 13208 bp, 10 predicted proteins | sample WorMetLIZISLAND2_FD_187412 | JGI IMG/M metagenome (GOLD analysis project Ga0209367, IMG submission 187412) | Marine gutless worms symbiont microbial communities from Max Planck institute for Marine Microbiology, Germany - Olavius geniculatus... ... | reverse complement strand
TAGGTTTACTTATGCACAACATTTAGTCGTAGAACAATACGCACCTTCCACATGGCGTCTGACAGTGTGCATTATATTTTATTCGGCCTACTTCTTACAAGTGCAACACAAAACTGCTGCAAAAGTTGCTGAAACAGATGCTGTAACTGAAAACATAGATCCAATAACAAACAGCTGGTAATAACAATTATGATTGCATCAACAACAAATGTTGTAAAAGTTTCGCCACAGTTGCAGCAATAGTTGCAGCAAAAAAAACTGCAACTGATAATAACTGCAACTGTTGCAGCAACACGCGCCACTGAAGTCTTTTCAGCGCCACTGAAGTCTTTTTAGCACATACTGGCGCTTTACAAGTCAGATTATTATTATTATTATTAACAGCTGCTGCAACAGTTGCTGCAACTATTACAACCGCTGTTGCACCTACAGTAATAACTTATGTGCAAAATGGAGTTGATATATTTCGAAAACAAACTGGGGTCAACGTTGACCCCAGTGGTATCGGATGGGTGTAAAAAATTGCGGTAGTAGAAGGGTTAAATCCTGACGCTGCGATTTTCGTGCCTGCTCAGCAGGGACCCAAGAACGACATAGGAGCACTTGCTAGTGTAGCCACCGTGACGTCACAGGCGCAAGGCGTGCAGAGCATGCAACAAGACCCACCAGTTAGGCGAAACGCACGCATCGCGATACGTAGGGCGAGGGCCGCTAAGCAGCATGCAATTAAGGCTAGCAGCTGGATGGTAGCAAGCCGGATACAATCGTTGACTAAGTTGATGCGAGCGACACAGCAGCTGATGCAACGGGGACTGCGACAAACGACGTTGTCAGTTAGCAAGAAGAAGAATTGACTAAAACTCGAGACAAGCTTGACAATGACGAATTTACAACGTGGGCACAAGACTTGAAAACACCAATAACTGAAACAGACTATGACGCAGTAGCAGACGAAATTCCAGTGTGTTAAATGCACCGAAAATTACAGAAGCGGACTATAAAAACAACAGTTACTTTGGACAACACTGCTCCTAGGAAAATACTTTTAATGTGTAAAAATTATTACATTAAAAACAATTTGCTTTACAAGGTGTCTCTGCCTAGGACCAAAAAGCAGCAAAAAGTGCGACCTCAAAATTATTTGTTGTGCATACCGGCAAAACACACAGCGAATTTATTACACGAATGGCATGCAATTCTAGGCCACTACGGACCGAATCGGCTACTTCCTTGTTTAAACACTCGTTTTTACTGGCCTAAATTGTTGGTTGACGTCAAGAACATTTTTATGGAGTGTGAAATTTGCCAACAGTCTAAAATAATTACAAACCCACGAACCGCACCCTTGTCGCCCATTTCCGTGCCCAAAAGGGGATTTAGTCTTGTTAGCATGGACCACAAGAAACTTACGAGAACGACAGAGCAGGGAAATAATTTTATTCTCGTTTTTGTAGATTATTTCAGTAAATGGACTCGTTACGTTCTTGTCCAAGACGAAAGTGCTTACACTACCGCTAGAGTTTTTGTTGCTAAAATAATCGCATCGTTTGGAAGAGTAGAATTTTTGCTGTCTGATAAAGGTCCTGGCTCTATGTCAGCTTTTTTCGCAGTAATTAGTAAAATTCTTGGCGTAAAACATAAAACTTCAGCTAGTCTCGCAAAACGGACCAACGGACTTGCAGAACGACAGATTCGTGCGTTGAACCAAGGACTGAAGCTATACTGTGGTTCTGAAGAAGACGATAAACATCTGGAAAGATATGTCTTTCTGATAGAACTAGGCCTTAGAGCCAGCGCAAATACCGACACTGGGTTAAGTCCTTTCTTTATCCTTCACGGGTATGAAATGCCGTTGCCAATCGAAAGCGACGTGCAGATACCTGACACTTTTCATTCCAGAGAATCGCAGCAGTAAGCGTGTTAACTAAAAAATGCCGTGAAAGCATTACATGACACTGTCAGACTGAGTACCATCGAATCCAAGCAGGAAATGAAACCGGAGTATGATCGCCGTCACAGCGCAAAAACGCCCGACTTCGAGATAGGGCAAAAAGTTTTGTTAAAAGACGTCAGAATTTTTCCAGGAAGTAATAAAGTGTTAACCAAGCGGCCTTACAGCTTGCAGTTGTATATAATAAAGCAGATCATACAGTCCCACGGGGCCGGACCAGCGTATAAGCTGACGGATCTCAACAAAGCACAAGACCTACGTGGCTTGACAGCCCATGACAGACTAAAGCACTTTAATGTGCCGAAAACGACAGGAGAGAAAGTGACAGCATCATTTGCAATAATTGCAGAGAAGCCGTGCTTTAAACCGGCTGACAGAATCTTGCAAGAGAGTATTGTCGGCGAAGAAAAATTTTTAGTACAGTTTCAAAGTCGAGAATTAAGATGGTTGCCTAAATCATCAATAAGAGACAGACTGTTGTACAGTTATCTGCAGAGACAGAACAAGTACGCGTAAAATAACACAAAATTTGTATTGCTTTTGCCATTATGGGCGTGAAATACATTTTGGCCAAACACTCGGACTCGAGCAGACGTTTAATCTTACGCTAGTGAGATAATTATAAAAACGGTTAATCTGCCAATCGTACGAATAGTGAGTGTATCGAAATTAAATTGTTGCGTGTGAGCAGGTTTTTGTCTGTTAGATGGATGCAAACCGAAGAACGCAGACTACAGTACTGGCAGTAATCGTGACGGCAGTGATCTTGGCGACATCCGGAAACGCCGACCAGGAAGTCATCCTCAAGACCAACTATGGGTACTCAATCGAGACTCTGCGACCGAAGGTTTTTTTTACTACAGACCAAGCACGTATTGTTTTGCATCTTAAGGTCCCAGATATCAGAATCGAAAATTTCACACCTGAGCAGATCGCTAAGAAAAAAAATGTTACACGAAATCTATGTCTCGGATTAGACCGTCTTCGCAATCTATTTAATAATATGTATCACCCAGAGCGTGCAAACATTTTAAGCATGGTGCAAACGCTCTTTGATTTAAGACGTAAAGCTCATTTTTTGGTGCAAACTCAAGAAAGAGAAATAAACGCTCTGATTTGAGACATCAATTTATCACCCAGACAGAAAAGGGGATTAGGCAGTCTAATTGGTGAAGGCCTCGCTTTTGGGCTTTGACCTTGCCACTGCTGGAGAAGTAGACGAATTAAGGTCACTTTTACGACAAGTTTTGGACTCTACTGAAAAAGCTTTAGCCGATTGGACAGTCGGCCAGAACATAGTCACTCGTATTGGCAAACTCACGACAGCACGTTTCGACAAAATTGATGCTCTTTTGAATTTAACTAAAAAGTCACTTAAAGACGAAAATCAACGTTTGCAGAATCTTAGAACTTCTGACTACACGACCCAACGCATCACTATTATCATAACCCGAGAGCTAGGTGAGCTAATTGCGCAAATGAGCGAAGTTGAAAGCTTCTATCTAACAGTTAAGGATTTGGCACACAACAGACTTTCACACCATCTTATCGAAACTGACTTTCTACAAGATCACCTGAATATTTTGTTCTATTTCATTAAATTTCACAATCCGAAGGCCAGATTGGTTTATCCATACGTTCATTATTATTATATTCAAGGCAGTGTGGCTGGCGCAATGTTGAAATATCAGGATGAAAACACTTTGGCAATTATCATACACGTACCGCTTACGATTGCAGAACTAACAGCACCCATGTCAATTTACCAAGTCCACACATTTCCTTTAGTTTCACCGGACGGAGAAAACTACCACACAATTTTGACAAAAACCCCGAAATACATAATTTATAACAGCATGAACAGTTTCTATTCTATTATCGACAAAAGATAAAATTTTCCGTGCACCGAATACAAGCCGCACGGATGTTTCTTTAAAGTCCCAAATTCAAACACAAAATTGCATCCGGTCAATGACAACAGTTGTGCTATGTCACTTTTTTCTGGCGACTTAAATGCAATCAAAAAACAGTGCATTTATCATGTTGTATTTGGGTCTATTACGCCAAGTGTGTACCAAATAAGGTCAAACAAAATTATGTTGACAAACGTCAGTTCTATCTTTGTGAAAAGACAGGCTCGAACTTTATGCGATGGAACAGGATCTATCCTACCAATTTCAAATATTAGCATGGGAATTTAAATTAACGCAACTCAAAGTGTTTACACATTTCCGTGGGAGTCTACAGTTTACGCTTTGGGCAGTGTTTATCTAAGCCGTGAGTTTTGTGATGACTGGGCACCAAAAGTGCAATTTAATGTTACTTACCCATATAATATGCTAATTTGGCGCCACTTTTTTTAAAATCACACACTATTGGAGGATATCAACGCAGCCTTGGAATTGGACTTTGTATTGAGAGCCCAACTACCTAAATTGGCCGTTGAAAAAATCAGAATACGATGCCGTACTAGCATCGGAAACTGAATCACGTTTAAATTTTGAGGTTGCCATAAACGCCAGTTAAAACCAAGCTCGTATTTATAACAGTTTGACAACTGTGTTTTGGTAAAAATGCTTGAAATGGCTACGGCAAACACGAAGTTTAATTTTTTGTCAGGATTTGATTTGGCCCTTGTTATATTAATGGTAATTACAATTTTAAATGCGTTTGCCATCACAATTCTTTTTCTGCGTTTGAAAGCAATCTCCATGTTTTTCGTGGGCGTTAGGGGCGCCAAAGCCAATTACATTTTTAGTATTTCCTCGACCACAACGACCAAGACAACCGACATCTCAGCTGACATGATCTGGAAATCGGATAAAGACATACTCAGCGATCTAGTAGGTTTAGAAGCCATAATGACACTTGTCTTGATTCTGCTGTTTGTTGGATTACTTATCAGAATTTTTCGTATTAAACAGGCAATTTCGATGCATAAAACCAGAATTTTTATTCATTTTAAAAGTGCTACGTTGACTGCAAACATCTTGTTGATTTGAACTATGTCAGTGATTTCTATAAAATCGAAATTAAATTCGCAAAGCTTTCTGTGGAATAATTCATTATTTTTTTGGCTACATCAGACATAAAGAATGCGTAAAAATAACCAATAAATTGACAGGATTGAATGTTTCGTTGCCGGATAAAATCTTTGTCTTTCCACAGGAGCTTAGACAGACTGCACATCTGATGGCGAATGATTTTTATCTTCTGTTGGTCCTTATAGATAGAAGCCAGGCACAGATTGACGTAATTTATTTATCTACAGTAGCTACTGGGAACGAGCCAACTGGACAGATATACCCAGTTCGAGCTCTTCAAAATATTATCAGTGGTTAAATTTACAATAATCCCGCTATGATAATCGATACTAGGGGCTTCTAAATTGGTAGGGAATGTAGGGTCCTTCCAGACCTTGAGTACATCCCTGACTTTGCGATAATATGGCAGTTCCGCTAAGACTACCAATGGGTCTTTGCTATAAGCGGTTGGGTCGCTAAAACCGTCAGAGCTCTGTACTTATCAAGATTAGCTTGACACATGTATATAGGCTCTTTGGGGAGGAAGACCGCTAAAGATTATCATAGCGAAGAAGGGAATTTATTTACTTTTGGGAATGGGCCTTATATGTACCATACGCAAGTTACTGCGATATTGATTATCGTTCAGTGCTTGCATTTTTTTGCATTTTGACTTTGTATTTACGCTTTGCTTTTGTTGTGATGTTGTGTGAGCTTGGAGAACGAGCGATTAAATCGACGTCCGGACTACGAGATCATGTTGTATAAGGAGTATGTATAAAGGCCCGTGTTTTCCGTTTTACCTAAATTCCTAATCACAAATTTATCTGTTATAGCGTATTATAGCATAATTCTGTCTATTTAAAAATGTAATAAATGTTAACAGAATACATTTTTTTCATCTAAATTGAATAAAGACTATGCGAAATATTGTTAGGCAAAAAAATTAATAAACGGAAACCAAGCCGACGTGCCTAATGGCTCTGGCGTCGGAGGCTTATTAAGTTCGTTCGAGCTTAGCATCATTCCTTGTTTCCATATCCTGCCAGACTTCGACATTCTTTTCTGTTGACAGGGCGAGTCTAAGAATGCACCACGCCACTGAGGCGGGGCAAGAGTCAAGTGCAGCGCGGCACGGTGCGGCACAGCTCGACGAAGCGGCGATGTCAGAGGCACAGGCCGTCAGCGGAATGAATTGTCACTTGTCTTACATTCAGGTCGAAAAAGATCGCTAGATAAAATGATCATCTTTACGAATAAGCCTTTATCATTATTCTTCTTACCAGAGACAATCACCATTATGGCATCATCGTTTGTCATGACATCATCCATTGTCATGGACCTAAAATCTATTCCAAAAAAAACTATCACATAACGCCAGAGCAAGAAAAACATGATAGTCTACCCAAAGGCTCAAAAAAAAAAATTTTATTGGGCCCTGGTGTGCTCGTTTTAAATCAAGGACGAGAGCAAAAAATGCCAGGTAATGCCCACATTCGAATAAGCGGGTATTGGCTTTATAGCCATTCCGACCAAATTCCATTTTCCATCTCGAACATCTATCTCTCTTTATCCAATTCGTCTGTTCAGTTTCTCTAACCAATCTCTTGGTGATACAACTTACGAGCTATCATGTGTGGCTAGCGACATTACGAATCACAACTTTCAGGCATTTTCAGACATTTCTCGGATTTTGAGGCATCTACAGGCATTTCCATGTACTTCAGAACTTTTATTTACCCAAGATCCAGAAGCATCATACATTCAAGAACTTTGACCCAGTCAGAAATCAGTAACATTGACAATATCAGTATAATTAAATTACATTTCAGGGCTGTTTTAACATTAATAACTATTAGGCCTAAACTTAAAAGGAAAATTAGGTAGAAATTATAACATTGACATTAACATTGCATTGACTTCAGTTAGCCATGTTGTCAATTCGTTTTAATGTGTGGCTGTACACAGGCGTCATACCGTATATTGAGCGTATGCGTTAAGTACACTGCGCGAGAGTCCAAGATAAGGACTGCGAATCTCGCAGGGTGCGCAGAACGCATCTGTCAAGTTGTACGAGATTTGAATAATAGCGCACATTGTAGTGAAAAGACGAGCGTAGAGTTCGAATTTCGTACAGATTCTAAAGGCCCACCCTTGATTGTTAGCTATGGAGGTAGACTAGCCATCTAAAATGACTGTATATCGTTTGACGTTATCACTGCATATTTTGAGTATCCCAAGCTATTGTCAGATAGCATAAAAAATAGGAAGACAAGCGAGCGATTAAAACTATTTTTTATAATTTGGTTTTTCACTTTAAGGTTAAATTTAGTTTTACAGTGTTAACAGGGCTTAAATGCCAGCAATAGAATTATGTTTTATGGTAGGCTAAACAGGGTAAATTTTATAATGTAGCATTATTATTACATTTATAAAACGGGTAGCTTGTAAAACTTAGCGATTAGTATTTTAACATTTATGGTTCGTCACCGCTAATACTTTTATAAAATTTAAACCACAATTACTCTAAGGACATGAGCATTAGCGGCAAATTTGCACAATGCATGGCTGACGCCTGAGTTATAAGCCGGTGACACATGATGAATGGTGGGAAAGTCCACTGTTGCCACAAGCACTTGGCAGTGACGTTGCGTTACCCTAACTGCACGGGATACATATGGAGAAGGATAATAGCCCACTGACCAATGTGATCTGACCGTGGTCAGCTCTGGCCAGCTACGAAGCTGCGGTAAACGGTAACGGGTTGACAGAGCGGCGGTCAGACGAAGACGGATATGACTTGTCACGGAGCAATTAAGCAAGTTGTAAACGACATCTGGTAGTGTTAATGCTGCACCTAGACTCATCCCGGACCAACTGCACATCAGAAAACGCCCGTATTGTCAGCTAGCTGTCGAGCGTGATAAACGATTTGGACTCACGATATATCCGCAAAAACGACAGCGCAGAACATCTGGGGTTTATAATATCCAAAACCGTGACCAAATCCCAGACTGTGGGAAAGCTTAGTCTAGCGACGACGAACTAATTTTTGAGTCTTGTTGATGGGATGTCGGCACTGGTCCGACAGGCACTGGTCCGACAGGCACTGTTCCGACAAGTACTGTTCCGACAGGCAGTATTCCGACAGGCACTATTCCGACAAACAGTATTCCAGTATGGCACTATCCCTCCTGCGCGATTATTTAATTATCAAGTTTTGATTTTTGTTTATAAACAGATGTTTACATTTTCTGCTTTGCTACCAATATGCTGAAACTATTCTGTTTTGACTAAATTTATCCGCTACTTTAGTATCAGGCATAACATGTTTCTTCTGTCACAAACAAACTATAATTTGTTGTCAATCACTAAGCATTGAATGAATCTAATAATTGAATGAATCGGAATGAATCAATAATTTGTCGCATAAAATCTTCAGTTGCAGGCTTACCTCGTTAAAATCATTGAAGAGAAATATAAGACTACATGTGATTTATGATTTTGTCAGTGTATAATTACGCGCGAAAGCAGCTATGCTTTCAGCGCGTCTTAGCCATCGCAATTCTCTCCCTCTGTCTGTCCGTCTGTCAGTCACACGGGTAAATCAGCCAAAAACGGTCTAAGCTAGGATTAACAAATTTTTACCATCGGCTGCCGGAAAGACTCTAGTTTTAGGAACCGTAAAACTTTTTTTAAAAATTTGAAGGGGATCACCCTGAAGGAGGGCGCTAAATAAGAGGGGGGTAAGCATAATTTGCGATTTTGGGCTTATAACTCGCTGTATCTCTATAACGGTGCGAGATAAGACTTAGGTTACTATTAATCTCTAATAGGAAATCGTATACTGGCTTTTGATTGGCGCCGAATTCAATGACCGTGGATGACCTTAAACGCCAAAATAAGGATTTTTCATGGATTTTTCGGGCGCTTTCGGACTGCGACACAAAATCATTCACAAAACGTCACGGTGCTGGCATTGGTGGCGTGGCGTCGTTGGTAACGCGTTTTGGTTGAAACGAAGTTACTCTACGCCGGGCCCGGTTAGTACTGCGATGGGTGACTGTTTACGGGCAGGAACTGCTATAGGCTTTCGCGCGTCCCGTGAGCATTAGCTAAATTTTTTTGTTTTTAAGTCGCGTGCCATCACATTTCCTGTGTTTGTCGTTGCTAGTGTTCTAAAATTACCGGTAAAATTGGGAATGTCACCGTTACTGTAATTTACCGGTAATTTACCACTAAATTTCCGGTAAATTACCCATATTTTACCTTTAACAGAAGTGCATCCTGCTGAAAAAGTCTCAGAATAGCTGTTAACACACGTAAGTAGACGACTTTGGCGGGGTCATTTGGGGGCACTGTACCCTATCTCCTGAACCGATTATCACCAAATCTATTAAATTAACTGTTTAACACTATTATAACTACTACGATTGCAGACGTGATGAAAGACCGCCGATGAGGTCCGGGGGAAAGAATGTCCTACTGTCAACCTTGAACCTATAGGGGCGTATTCAAATGACATATGAAGCAGCCATTTAAATGGGCACATGTGGAGGTGTCTTTTATAGTACTATAATGCCCAGGGGTAGCGCTTGTCGGAACAGTGCCTGTCGGAACAGTGCCTGTCGGACCAGTGCCCTGTACCCCTTGTTGATCGCTTAGTTTAGTAGATTAGACCAGTTAGCAGACACTAAGCAAGTAAGGTGTTACTAGTTACAAATTGAGTTTTTCCGAATGTTATTTAAACTTTTAAAGCAAAATTAAAACCAAAAAGGGGAGTTAAAGAATATACGGTTTTGCATAAAGGTAGGGGGCTTATTGGACTATTTTACCAACACAATGCCCTTAATTTTTAATTTACACTTAAAAGTCGACAGTTGCTCGCTTGTATATACGACATTGAACTCACTTATCGAACCGTCAGAGTAAAAATAAACATAAAGCTGACATTCCACATTTAATAAAACTGACTTGTTGACTTAGAACTTAAAGCTCAAACTCCATATTCAAGTATGCCGACTTATCGAACTTTAAAATAATGAACATAAATTATCAGGTTATATATCAAAATTATTTATACTCAACTCATCCGCTGGGCCTAGCGTTGATTAGACTCAGTGTCCAAAATTTATAATAAACCAAATTTAACTCAAAATTTTTACGTCAGCATACTTGAACTTAATTTAATTTAGGGGAGAAAATAAAGTATAGTTATAAACATTTCCATAAGCGAAAAATGTAGAAAAAAAATCTGAAAGTTATACGTTGAAAACGATTAGTCGCTAATTAAAGCCCATATTCCAGTTTTTGATACGTCGACTTGTCGAATTTAGAATTAATAAATATAAATTATGGTATTACATTAAAATCTTTTAAAACAATCAAATCTTCGCGTAGAGCATCACGGGCGGACGTGATACAGGAATTCCGTGACCCTGCGCTGGCTGGAGCGGAGACAAGTGTGAGGTAAAACTCGGTTACCGAGCTAACAGTTCAGCGATTTTCGCTAGTATCTGTAACGATGCCGACAACAAACTTTTTTACAGATTACAGGCAACAGTCAGCAGCTACTACATTCGCAACTTCCTCCTGAATTCGAACAGCACCACAGTCTTCGTGACCGAAGTCACAACTTTTAACTTCCTGATCGTACATCAGTCACCAATGACAAAAACTTTATTATAAAAATGCTGTATAATGACAATTTGTATTAGACCAGTTTCGACTATTCGTATCGTTTAATTGAGCTCTGCTCGTTTTTATTGCGTAACAGCGTTTTGTTTGTTTTTATTAAACTTTGAATAAATGAATGAATGATGAATGAATGAAAGAACGATCATATGTATCTTTGGCGGGCCAAACATCATGCTTGTATATCAATAAATCCGCACATTGGGCCCAACACGTGTGGACCCAATGTAATTAAATTAACATAGGCATTAAATAAAATAAAATTATTAAAAATTCAACGAGTCAACGTACTAAAATTAAACAAAATAACTTTATTTGGGGAAGACCAAAAATAATTTTGAAACTTAAATTTTAAATTTAGAAGGGTTTTTAACTGGCATAGAAGTACAATTAGCGCTTCGTATATAGTATAGAATGCGCAACACAAATAAAACTCAGCTGTTACTAGGGTAACACAAAACATCTCTTTCAAAATACATATTTTTACGATTGTGTCTAAATAGGGGAAAATAAGAATTGAAAATAAAATACTATAGCGGAAATCAGAGTTGGGAATGAGTTCAATATTTTTTACGTCCCTTGTACCCTTTATTGTTTATTTTTGTTGCGTATACTTTTATTTTGCTGTATTTTACATACTGCTGCGTCTACGTGATATTGCATTTTATTTGTGTTTGTTTGTTGCATCGGACACAAGAATATGATTGTTTTAATAGGCCTAGATCGCATTATTGCATTGTTGTACTGTTGTCTAAGTTAGGCGGACGGTGATAGGGTTAAATTAAAATAACTGACGGACAGACTTAGCATTAATTTATTGTGTATTAACATGTGACATTACTTGAGGTTGTAATATTAACGATTTAGAGGTTTAAGTTTTAGTGATGGATGACAACCAAGATAAAGATATTAGGCTTAGGATAGATTGTTGACGATAATTTTCAGATATTGTTATTTGATGATGACTAGTATGAAACATTCTGTAATACGATTATACATATTTTGTCGCATTAGGTTAGTGTCGAGTTGCTGTACAGTAGCAAATAATTTTAAGGATTTGCTTAATGTCTTAAGGCACCAAAAACTTGAATTTTTGATTTCAAACTTCAAAATTTTGAATTTTTTTTAAAAATTAAAAATAAAATTTAATTTTCTAAAATTTTATTTAATTAAGGGGCAGGAGGGTAACAGGACTACGTTATGTTATTGGTAAGAAATGACGCAGTCTAACATTAAGCAGTCTTAGCCAATTAAGCTACGCAGCAACTCGACATTAGTTTACTGTATTCAGTAGCTGCTGTTGTGTTAAAGCGAGCACATCGCTTCTATTTTTATTCTAAATAAATAAGGATTTAATCGGAGTTCTATACAGTGTTGAGTGTGTCTTACAAAAGCTAAATCCCCAAATATTTTATGGCCCGCTACCTAGGAGCTAATTAGCATTCCCCAATAAGCAATACTAATACAACACCAGACATAACTTTTTTTACTTACCTCACAGGAAGTATATGGAATAACGTGCCAGCTGACCATACTGATTTTTTTCATTTAAATAGCTTTAAACGATCTATTACTTTCACATTCTTGGCTAGTTATTGCAAAGTTTATTTTTTCTAGTAGACCTATTGTTGTATTGTGTCATCAGTGACATTCATTGGTGTATACTGTTATTTTATTGTGGCATGTTATTGGCTGCGGCCCTTTGTCATTAAATAAATTTAAAAAAAAAACACTTTATTAATGACATTTGATTTAAGTCAAAGTCAATGTCAAAGTCGAATGATTTGCAAAAGTCAAAGTCAAAATCAAAGTCAAGTAATTTGAATGTTAAAAAGTAAGTAAAATAATTTTTTTAAATATTACATTTAAGAATTTGACTTATAGACGGTATCAGCTGTATACGATTTGTAGTTTAAAAATTACTGTTTAGTCTTTCACATATATTTGTACCTGCATTTGCATGGGCCCAATGTGGAGGCTTCGCTGTTTTCCCCGAACGCCGGTAGTAAGGTGTGTGATTTGAAATGATTAGGCTGTCCTGTAATGGTTGTAAAACACTATTGATGTAGCAAATAAGTAGACTCATTTGTGTATAGTGCATGCGTTTTCTGAGTACATTGTATTAACATATGTCATATCTCTAGATGCAACAAAGTTTGAGTTGTCGCACTGTCACACAGCAAGCACATTCAAGTCCATTTCTCGCACACAAACTTACCCTACACCATACTTTATCATACACGACTTAGCGTACCGTTATACAAAGCAAAAAAATGCAGTGAAAAAGGTAAATGTTTTTGACAGAGAGAGAGACAGAAAACAGAGATAAATAGAATGCGGTTACACTTTTTAACTAATGACAGCATCGAACTTTAATTACGGAAATTAAGTTTATACTACCCGCTCATCGCTCATCGTTTTAGAGCGGCAGAAAAACTATCATCCAAATGTGTGGCGAAAAAGAAAACATCAACATCTCTTCCTTAAGTCACATCTCACATTATTAGCAATCACACGCTACCTACTCCTTAGTAGTATAT
>Ga0209367_1009457_pt1 | contig 13209 bp, 9 predicted proteins | sample WorMetLIZISLAND2_FD_187412 | JGI IMG/M metagenome (GOLD analysis project Ga0209367, IMG submission 187412) | Marine gutless worms symbiont microbial communities from Max Planck institute for Marine Microbiology, Germany - Olavius geniculatus... ... | reverse complement strand
AAAACCATATGTCGGCCCCTAGGGGGTGCTGCGCCCCTAAATTTTTACACGCGCTAGAGAATGACCAAGTCTTACTAGCGCACCTCCTACCGGGGACGGGGTCCCCCCTTACAACTTTTTTTTCAAAGGGGGGTCAAAAATTGGCTTAAAATGCAATAAAGGAGCGCTTATAACTTCGGAGTTAGGGGGTGTAGCCCGACGAAACTTTGGCACTTGACGCGGCTCTAGCTTGGGGTGTTAACGCAAGTACGAAATTTGGGGGCACCGCCCCCGTTAGAATTTGGGAGGGCAAAAAACGTCCAAAATTTAGTACGTTTTACGACAACTTTCGAGTTTGACCGCAAATATCTCTGAAATCGATGAAGATAGCGACAAAATCTAAACAGCGTTGACGAGAAGGATTTTTTCGGCGTTGAACAAAAAAAAATTGTGAAATTCGGTCCACCAGGAACAAAGTTATAAGCGCTCACGTTGACCTACCCTTAGTCGACAATGCGCGTTCGGCGTATGCCAATGCATTTGAGTTTGGGCCACGTGACTTTGATGCCGGGAAAATTTTACCCCCCCTCTAATTTCCCCCAATCGGACTTAGGGCGCCGAGCGGACTCACGTTGGGCTTTGCCCCAAATTTCTAGTTTCTGTTGCTTTGTGCACGCCTTTAAAATAAATTATCATATTCTAGCTGCAGATTTTTTTTATCGTACGACGTCCTAACAGACTACGTTACGGGTTTTGTTCCGTTCGTCTGCTTGTCTGCGGTAAAATCGGCCAGATCTGTTTTTCCTGGCTGGTATTAAACAACGGAGTGGTTACTTTAATGAAGTGAGCTGTGTCTCACTCATAGCGTAGGTGAGGTGCTCATTTCCCGGTCGTGCCTATGGAGCCCGTAGATAGATGATGAACCACAAAATCTGTAACGCATTGGAATGGAAAAAATAAAAGGGTACCTTCGGTGTTTAATTTTTCAGAGATACTGTAAAGAAAAAGAGAAAGGAAGCGCATACTTCATCATCATCGTCTGCAGCAGCAAGCAGTGTTACAAGTGCCGGTCCACAAACGGATACAAGTTAGTAGTCGTAGTAGTAGAAGTAGCAGTAGTAATAGCAGCAGCAGCAGCAGCAGCAAGTGATGTAGGCTTAGTTCTCGAAACCAAGAGCTTGGTCTCGAGGCACATCGAAGACAAGAAATAACGTATTGGTCTTGGCCTTGACAAAGCATCTTTAGAATAGTTATGAAAATTCAAGGGTTTTTGCTAGCAATAATTACTGTTACATATTCCGACAGAAGTTAACTAGCTAGAGAGTCAAATATTAAGTACCGGTATGTTATTATTGCATAAACTCCACTTTGTCACATTGTTAATCAGCGAATGACATTAGTACATTGAAGCATTTGATACTGTATAAAAAATTTTGGTTTTGAAAAAGTTTTGCTTATATCAGTGGTAATAGTGTTAGTGGCATTTTTCCATTTGGAAAGGAGGAAATAACAGGAACAATGTTTGTTTCGGTTTCTTTCAGTTTCTAGTTCTAGTTTCTTCGCACTACAACACTATTATGATTATTATATTTATGTTGATCAGGGCCATTGCATGTTGCTGCACTTAAACAGCGCCATTGCACGTGACGCTTTTTGCGATGGCGCTGCCAAACTCGAGTTGATTGACAGCTGCACTGTGCGTAGTCCCGCTTTGTCTTTGTCGCGCGCGACGTTTTGTCGCCCATGTGGACACCCTGTTACCAACAGCTGCGTGTCTTCGTGTGGATGTATTTCAGTGGTGGGATCAGACCAGTCTGAGGACGAAGACAGCAATGAAGCCTCAGCAACAGTGACCGGTCACAGCGTGCGATGGACGGACTTCCAGCCGAGCAGTTGGACCAAACTACTCGACCAACACTGCCACGAAATGTAACTACTATCACTACCACTGCCATTAACTTATAAGCTTACATTGTGAGGAAAAAAAAGACCTATGCATTGCAAGGTCTCTCGGTTGCGACTGTTTTCCACGAGCGTTCTGCATATGCTTTAGCATCTTTGTCGTTTGCATCTTTCTGCTAACCGACGCCTAGAAATATTTAACGTCAAGCCTATCGAGCCGTGAAGGCTTGTTACTACAACTATTACTACTACTACCACTACTATACTGACGTTTGTTGACAGAGCTCCGCTGGTATACACGGTGGAAGCTGACAAGGGTTTTAACTATTTGTCGTACGACGATTCCTTCGTTTGTCAGAAGAAGAACCATTTTCAGATCAGCGTCCGCGTCGGACTCAATAGAAGTATTATCCCAGCGGACTCACTCAGTCAACCGACCTACGTCTATGACGCTGAAACGCGATCTGCCCTACCCGTCGAAGCGTTCTATCTACACTTCTACGGCATCAAGGTAAACACGAATGGGTTTGAGTCTTAAGGCCAGCATTTTTAAGGTCAAAGCCAAGGCCATTAAGTAAGTAAGTAAGTTAAGTGAGTATGACAATTTGATACAATTTGATACTGAGCATAAATAAGCTAGCTTAATCTTATTCAAGCCATAATAAACCATGAAAGTTCTTAGCCGTCATACATAATTTTAATGTTTTTGTAGATATATTATACACAATACCAAAACTCACTGCAAGAAGCAAATTTATTACAAGTGACTAGAGGTCAAGACGTTAAATAAGGCCAAGGCCAGTTGTCTTTGAGACCAAAGCCACTTTTTTGTCTTCGAGGTGGAGGACAGTCCTCGAGGACCCCGATGCATGAAGGTAATAATAAAGTTGCATTTATGATGTAAACAGAGAGAGACGCCGTCGTACAGAGTTCAGATTGAACAGTCAACGACCGATAGAATCAAACGACCTTTGCAACCCGTCAAGTACGTCATTCTGACTGCTCTTTATGTACATATGTAGTAGTACTATAGTTGTAGTAGTGGTAGTGGCAGTGGCAGTGGCAGTAGTAGTCGGAATCAAGTATACGATTGATTGATTGATACACCATCACACCGACTAGCTGTCACTGATCTGTTGTTGGTACCTGTGCACTGTGTGAACAGAAATACGAGTATATGGAAATAAAAAATCCTTACACATTTGCTAAGAAGCCCCCAATGGGCGAATATGCACGAAATTTGTCACATAGGGACGTGTCACGGACGTAATAGTAACTAAGTAAGTAAGCAAAATGTTATATAGCGCATATCGTTTAATTAACCTCTAATGAACAATCACCTGATTCATTTTTTGTTGATCGGTGAAGGCGTTTTGAATATGCAAGGGGTCGAATTTTGCAATTCTCCATTAACTTAGCCTGTCGCCGTAATACAGTAATCTTACTATGTTACCGCGCGTCTGCGATATAAATGCAGTGATGTAAACTAGTTACTGCGGTGTTTTTATTAACTGTTGGTTGATTGAAGGATAAATTTGAGCGCGAAGGACGTGACGAAGGTGATCGTCTGTCGACTGCACTTTGGCGAGACGACCGCAAACAACATGAGAAAGCGCGGAAAACCGAACCCCGACCAGAGATACTTTCAGCTTGTTGTCTCACTGTACGCCCATTGCCACAACGACAACAACTACAACAACAACTACAACAGGCAGTATCTTGTAGCCGCTCACGTCTCGGACAAGATCATTGTCAGGGTATGTCATACTACTAGTACAATTAACCAACTACAACTACTACTACATAGGCCTACATAGCTTTAGTAGTATTGGACTCGTAGCTTTCCTGGGTTACAGTACAAATATCGTGTAAACTCAATGCCCCCTGATTATTATCCTCCTCCCTTAGACATAAATCCTCTGACAAAATGTCCAGGACAAAATCTTCTAGACAGAATCCCCCTCTAAAATGCTAAAGTCACATGGTTTTCCTGTGTATTTTTCATGTGCGTGATACTGCGGCTATCCGCGGGCAGTACTTAGCTATGAGCAAGGATTGACAGTCTTGTTGTTGCGATTTTTGTTGTTGATGTTGTTGTTTTTCCAAGTGCTGTTACTTGCTGTACGGTATTGCAGGCGTCCAACCCGGGCCAGTTTGAAGCCGATGCTGACATGTCGTGGATGAGAGGCAAATCTGTTGACTCCATTTATCACATGGTATGTATAGTGTATACCCCCGTACTACAGCTACTGTTGCTGTTACTACTACTCTTACCTTACCTTAGACCTTAGTTCCTCCAGTTCCTGCCGGAACATCGGGCGACGAGCTTTCTCCATTTCGGTCTGTCACTGGCAGATCTCTTTGCACCCATCCAGGTAAGCCCCATATCTTGAAGGTCTTCTTTGAATGTTGCCCTCCAGGTCTTCGTTGGTCTTCCTGGTCTACGTTTGCCGTTGTCAGGTAACCAATTCATGGCCTTGTAGGCTGGTCTGTTTTCAGGCAGACGTAGGATGTGACCCGCAAATCTCAGCCTCCTTTGTCGTACTATCTCGGATAGGCTTCCCAGATCGACTCTTCGCAGGACTTCGTCGTTGGAAATGTGGTCACGCCATGATATTCCCAGAATAGTGCGGAGACACCTCTGGTGGCAAACGTCTAGTTTTTGCCGTATGTTGAATGTGCTCTTCCAAGTCTCACAAGCGTGAAGCACAGTTGGGATGACTATGGACATGTACAGCCGAAGTTTGGTGTCGAGGTTGATGGAGTGGCTTGACCATATTTTTCGAAGACGTTGGAAGGTGGATGCTGCCTTGCCTATTCTCGCTCGGATATCAACCTCAACGTCTGACTCGGTGGAGATGATGCTCCCCAGATACTGGAACTCACTTACGCCCTCCAATGCTTGTTGACCAATTGTTGTTGGGGTGGCTGTTGTTGCACCAACCGTTGACAGCTTGGATTTTTCACAGCTAATTCGTAGCCCTACCTTCTCCGCGGTACGCGGTAGGTAAATTCAAAATACTCCGGCCAAAAAATAGATTTAGGCCTGATAATAAGCGTAACTATTATGTCGTCGTATTCGGCCGCTTAAGATGACATATACTGGCAAATAGTGCAAAATTTTGACGCTAATGGTGACTTTTTATTGACATTGACTGTTTGTTTTTCATTTTGCTGACAGTATTTGTCGTTTCCGTTTTTGCGGTTGCCTTTTTATCGCTGCTCTGCGGCTCAGCTTCAGTGTCTGCCAGGCGCCAGCGGTATATCGTTGCCGTTACTTTGATGCCCATTTTACCGTTGCCGTTTTACAAAGTTCGTTCCAATATTGAACAGACGATAAACAGCCGAAAAATGTAATTGGTGATATGGGGCTGTATGAGCCATTAGACGTCGTGTAACTGAAGCGTGACTGTTGGCAACCGGGGCTTATGCGCGTGACTGTGCGAGACTGTAGCCTACAGACCTAAGCACAAAGCTCGTGATTTATCGCAGAACAAAATTATTCTGACTTTTGTTTGCGGTGTCGTGTCGTTTTTTTCCAGACCTGCGAGGTTTGTAAATATTACGTAGGCCAACTGTTGAACCGTTTATAACGTGGATTTCTGTCGTTTATTGCGGTCTATCAACGAATAAGGATGGAATCAATCTTGACTCACATCGCTGAATCTTTAGCAGCACAAGTACTGATGTTTGGAGTGATATTCGTCATCAGTTACTTACTGTATCGACGGATGAATGTCAGTTCCAGCGATGTCAAGCTGCCTCCAGCTATGCCGTCATTACCAATCGTTGGCTCACTGCCTTTCATGTCGACCAAGTTGAAAGATCTTCTGGACTTCAACATCAGTCCAAAAAACAAACTTGGAAAGGTTTTTTCGTTACGTCTGGGACCAACGTAAGTTTCATTTTCATTACCATTTAAGATTTAATTAAACAAAGACAAAACGCTGTTACACAGTAAAAACGAATGAAACTCATTGAAACAATACGAAAATAGTCCAAGTTAATACAAATTGTCATTATAAAGCATGCTCATAATAAAGTTTTTGTCATTAGTGACTGGCGTACGATCAGTTGTGACTTCGGTCGCAAAGACTGTGCTGCTCTCGTTCGGGAGAAAGGAGCGGATGTAGCAGGTGCTGACTGTTGCTGGTAATCTGTGAAATAAAGTTTGTTGTCGGCATCGTCACAGATACTGGCAAAAGTTGCTGAACTGTTAGCTCGGTAACAAAGTTTTACCGACCTTCGTACAAATGCTTCCATGCGATTTCTATCGTCTGCTAGGTGAATCTCCACCAAGCTGGAGAGGCGTGACTTAATCGGTTGATGACTATCGTTTGGAGCACTTCATGTAAAGCATCGTTAGGTAAACCATGTTGTCGTAGTGTTCGCAGAGCAAACAGTGACTGGGAGCACACAGCCAGGAGATTGTCGACATGCTGTGAGACTGAAAATTTTTGACTGATAGTCACTCCCAGCATTTTAATCGACTCGACTCGCCTCAGACGCGAAATCACCGGCGGTTCAGACTGTGATCCCTTGCTTATTGGTCTGACAAACACCATCTCTAGAGATTTGTCATAATTTAACTCCAGGTTATTATACGTGCTCGATTGATGGTATTAGTGAGCTCAGTAGGACAAGAACTGATGTTCCCGGCTGGGATAATCACGCATGTGTCATCGGCGTACTTCACTATAAAGTTCGCCTGTGAAGCTGGCTGCAAATCAGATGCTGTACATATAGTGACGTAGGAAACAGGACCAATAACAGATCCCTGGATAATGCTTGCTGATATTGCCTTCAACGCAGATACCTGACCACCAAATCTGGTACTGTGCGAGTGGTCCTGAAAGAATTGTAAATATTGTCTGGAATATTCAAGCGGGAACAGGCCTATTTGTCAAGCACAGCAGAATGGCATACACTGTTGAAGGCTTTAGAAAAATCGATAGATAGAACAACAACGTAAAGGTTGGTTTCAAGGAGGGAGGTTATAGTTTGAAGGAGGTAAATGAGTGCGGCAGTAGTAGAAGCTGTAGGCTGAAAAGCGAACTGGTCGGTGAAAATCAAGGAGGAGGGAGGGTGGAGTGCGTAAGGATGGGTAAATGTCGTGCCCGTGCCTAACAACAATACGCTCCAAAATTCTGGAGATAACGGAAGTGTTAGAGATTGGTCTGTAATCAGTGTTTTGGAACCAATGACGAAGACAGCGACAGATTCATTATCTCAGATAATGGGGCTGCAAAGAATGGTGCGCCAATTTGCAAGAACCAGGCGGGAATATTGTTTAGCCCAGGGGATGTATGACGAAGTGCATCGAGAATGATAAATATTCTCCATTCAGAAATTGGATCGAATGTGTCACTGCTGCTACAAGTACACTTAATCCCTGGTGCTGCATAATTAGCATCAGTCGAAATAGTAGCATAGTGGTCGTTTAGTTTATCAGCCGACAAGTCAGAGTGACAGTTATTGGCTTGATCCTTACTACGACCGGTCAGCTGATGCACCTTCATCCACACACTCTTTGCACTCGACATTGACTGGACTCGACTGAATTCTGCAATGGTGTAATTTTTAATGCCATGTCCGATCTTGGATGCTAATGCTGCAGCCTTTTCAACACGTCCTGAGCGCACTAACTTGTTCTTTTGCCGCAGCATGTGTTTGCCAAAGTTAAAAATCAACATGTTATACTTTTCACAAGCGATTTTCAGAAGCGTGTTCAGACGATACTGGAGTCATACTACATTTCTAATTACGGCTGCCCTTGATCGATATTCGTTCGAGTATCATATCCAGTAATTACTAAGCAATTCCGGTAGCTGCTTAATGTAGTGCCGTACAGTCGCTAACAAAAAATGTGTGTCTCGTTTGGCTAACAAATTTGTTGATGGCGTTTCTTGATGCAGGTACGTTGTCTTAATCACCGGCAAGAAAGCAATCCACGAGGCATTGGTTGAAAGAAGAACGGACTTTGCCGATCGACCAGACTATTTTGTACAGACGATTACAGGTGAACGAGCTACAGGTTAGTTTAAGACCAGCCTGTTTATGTTTGTTGTCAATTAGTTAAGACATAATTATGGATATCACGATCTGTCTCCAGCTTAACAAAATATTACACGTAAAACACCGTCTGCCGCTATTAATTCACGTAGCCAGTCGGCATAATTGTACTTTATTCTGGACTCAGCCTTCAAACATTAGTAATTACGTAGATATGCAACGCGGCTTTGAGTCGCCTTGCAGGCCTTATTGAACTATTGGGCATCAAAACTTAATCAGCACGGTTTCTGTAGACTGTTGCAAGCAGGAACGCGAACATTACAGTGCATCACGATAGTGCTGACAATGTTGTAAGGGCGATGAACGTTAAGTATAGGAAATGGCGTTTGGGGGTCCTGTAACTCCGAAACCCCTTAACGGATCTTCATAAAACTTCACATCGACTACCCGACCCGACATGCAAAATTTGGTTACAATTAGTCCAGGAGTATTAAGTCATATTAAGGTCAACTAAGGAAAAAATTAGTATCAAGCTGATTTTTTCAAAATGGTTAGCCTGAAGCACTGGGAGTAACATATCAAAACTCCCCAAGAAATCCAAGCTGTGCTCTCTTCAAAATTTGAATTTGAAATTTGGAACAAAATTGAAAAATAGGTCAATTTTTAAGTACATTAAAACATAGGCATATTGCATATCAAATCAAAGGTAATAAAAAGTAGAATGCGAATATGGTATTAATATGTCAATATAATAATCGTATTGTCAGTACGGGTCAGTACAGTAAGCTCACAGTGGTTAGATATCTTCATTCAATTCAGTGTCAGTTACTTGTAGGCCTACATTAGTAGTAGGGCAGCTTAGAACCAGATTTGGGATGGATGTGGATGTTCTGGACAAAAGCATCAATTTTTTTCCTGGTGTTACTTATTCTATGACCTGTCCATTTTTGATATGAACCACTTTTGCTAAAATGGCATGGCAGCCATCTTGAATTTTAAATTTACACAAAAAAGTATTATTAAGAATATCTTGGCTTTCAGGTCACGTAGGATCACAATTTTCATGTCTAAATTCACATTTTCCGGGTCAGTGACTGCAAATGTGCCACTTAAAATAACACCAGATGGTTTTAATCATACTAAACAGGAACGTCCAGCTGTCGCTAGGGAAGACGCACTACAGCCTATACAGTTGCTGTTGCAGTACTGACCTTTAAGGTCATCCAAGGTCTATGAGTTTCATCTTATCTGAAAGAGCTTAAGCCACTTTCTATTAGTGATTAATAGTAACTTTGGCTTTATTTTATACCTTGAAACTTTCCATTGAAAATTGCGGTCAAACCGCTGCAGATAAAGACATGGTTACTACTGGAAGCCTATAGGAAGTTGCCGTTGCCCTATACGATAGTACCATCGCGGACCCCTATTACTTACCGTTACCGTTCAGCCACAATTGGCATACCATAGGTTATCCAGTGTCAATAATTTGCATGCTATTTGAAAACCAATATGCAACTTTCTATTAGTGATCAGTAGCAATCTAGGCCCTATCTTGCACCGTTTAGCTACAGTACATCCTGACAGGCGATGAACAGACGACAACCGTGCCAGAGACGCCTCACAGCATAGCTGCAGTGGGTCAATAAAAAGTGACAACAAAATTGAAAAAAGCAAAACGAATGTCCTGTACCTATATTGGCAAGACTGTAACATACAAAATTGCAAATCTGCACACTGCTCAACTCACACATTCGTAAACCGCTTGACCGTTGCTGGGTCGTTGCGGCCTCTAGATACTGCAATCAGCGACCATGTCTCATGTAACATCTGCAGTGAGACGTCAGCCGATGAAAAAAGCCCTTCATTAAGTGACTCTGAAGGGCTGCGCCAAATAGGCCTAATGCAAAATAAAGCATCGTGGACCAACAGTACCCAGTAGCTAGTTCTATGAAGTAGCATAAGAAGGCTGACCCTCTGACAGCATAAGGTGCTGATCTGAGATAATATCATCAGTTGCAGTTCAAGGAAGGCTGATCTTTCAGTCAGCTAAGAGTGCTGATTTGAGATCGTGCCTTGCTGGGGCTTATTGGGATAGTACAGATACCCATGGATGATTGCTTGGTTGGTGCCTACCTGGCCTGTGGTCTGGTCATGTGCGCTGGGTGCCTTCGCTGTTCCTGTCATGCCTTGGAGTTGGATGGCGCGTTGGAGAGACTCTTGCCGTCTTGTGGGATGATGGGTTAGATTAGGATTTCCGACAGATACTGAACTCATTGCAGTTCGGGACTGGACTATATGGCTATCTTGTCAGGCTTAGAAATTCTGTGGGGGCTCCACTTCGCCCCGTTTGGCTCGGAGGCATGGTAGGGGTGGTGTGGCTGCACTGCTCATATGGCCCAAATAAGTTGGGCCGCCTGCTGGGTGGTTTTCTGCGAGGACTAGAAAATCTTTTGGTGAGCTCTACACTAAAGGGAGTAGTCATGTGAGTGGGGAGCAGTTGTGCTTTTTGCTATTCACACCATGACTTTCAGTACAAAGTATAATTGCTGGGAACTTTGTTACTGCATTTTAGTTTGACTTTAGGGAAATTTTTTTATCTGATAGCATTTTCAGCTGCTTTTCCATTTTTGGCTTAATCAACCTGTGAAAATGTATTCAAGTTCTAGGAAGGGTACCACTCACCATCTCTGATATAGAAAGAAATCATTTTTGTACCTCCGTGTAATTCATCTGATAAACCCAAAGTGCTTAAAATGTCAATCAGTTCACGAGATGCATGCTTTTGATAACTGCAAACTGCAATGGCCAGCAGAATAGGCGAAATAAAAGATTGAAATTATGGCATGTACAACTGATGTGCATCTTCGTTGATTGGTCTGTGTTGCTTTAGATTTCAAAACTTCATTCAATAACAGGAAGAGACTGTCTGGAGTCATAGATAATCCACTGTTGGTACTTTCCATGGTACGATATTTGAAGCAGTTATATATCTGCATTTTAATATCATCTGAATGAATAAAGCAGCCATACTAATTACACTGTTCTTATCGTTTTGTACATCAAATTTCTTTTTTAACTTCCACAAGCTTTGTGGAACTTCATGTCCTTTTTCCTTAAAGGTGACATCATTGGACTAAAAAGGAATGCTTGTAATTATTACTTGATCACCATATTTTTGTCGGTTTTCCTTTTAACGTCTTTTCTGAATATCCTTTTTCACGTTATTCAAGAAAGACTTGTGAATATATAACAGTCCGGATAACGAATATTGGCATTCGTCATTTTGTTCAAAATGCAGTTTTTTAACCTCTACTGGCAGTAGAGTCATCATATTGACATATTAATACCATATTCGCATTCTACTTTTTATTACGAAATTTTTTAAGGATATACAGTAATATTTTTCTAAGTATTTAGAATGGCTAGTCTTGTAAGGGCCAGTTTAGAATTCAACACACGATAATATCGCCCCAAAACCATTTTTGCCGTTTTCGAGTTTTGACTCATATCGCCCTTACATAGCTTTGTAAACTGTTAAAGTTTTTTGCTCTGATAATTATTATAGGCCTGCATCATTTTAGCCGTGCACTGCGTGCAGTAGCATAGATGCAACAGGTTTCATTGCGCTGAATCATGCTGGCTGGGATAGTGACCAAAACATGGCGAATGACATTATAGAGGGTCTGAAGATGAAGCCCCCAGCGGATCCACGGCAGAAAACTTACGAGTTAGTTACCGTAGTTATCGTAGTTACCGCCGGCGTTACCGAAGTCAGCGCAACCGAAACCTGTGCCAGTCTTGTCTTTAGCAAAAGCCTACATGCAACTTAGTGTTTTAGCAAAGCTTATTGTTTTGTCTTCCGATTCGTATTTCACGTAGGGCTTACAAATAGTTTACTGTTCGTTTGGTTTGTCTAATTTCGTGTTTTTGTTTTTAAGGCATAGTATTTGCTCACTACGACTCTGAGTTTCGTAGCCATCATCAGCTATGCCTGTCGATCTTGAAGCGGTTTGGCTTCGGTCAGCGAGTGATGGAGACGAGAATCCTGATGGAAGTGGAAGAGATGATCAGCAAATTACGCGAGCAACAAGGTCGACCTTTTGACATGAAGCAACTGATTACAGCGTGTATGTCCAACGTAATCATGAACATGCTATTTGGTCATCGGTTTGACCACTCTGATCCAACTTTTCAGCAGTTTTTACATAAGCTCGAAGATAATTTCGCCACTTTTTCTCCGGTTCTCGAAATATTTCCTGCGCTACGATTTTTTCCGTACTTTAAAAACAGATTTGCAACACATCTCAGAACTGCTCAGGATATGTACAGCTTCATCAACACCGGCATTTCTGCATGCATAGAGGTTTGTTATTGCTTTTTGACGCGAAATGATGTAAGCGTCTATAGCACGATGTGTCGTCTGTCCGTCGTCAGTAACGGGTGTATTGCGGCTAAACGGTGCGAAATAGAGCTTAGGTTGCTATTGATCACTAATACCGGGTGGCGTTATATAAACGTCCCGAAATTTGCGTAAATATAATGGCGCGTATACTTTATGGAGATAAATTTTCTTTCGCGCATTTGTAGACTAATGTGTACTCTTACTCAGTTATAAATTTCAGTGACTTTACTAATGACACCACTGAATGCCGCTTAATAACGTAAGACAAGTTAAAAATTTAATTAGGCCTACTGTATGTAAAGACAACGTTCCATCACACCGCATCGAAGCAACTCAAAATTTTCTTCAACACAACACGCCAGATCTTATCAGCTCACAAGAATGGACATCACATTCAACAGATTTAAATCGCGCTACATAATTCAGTTAGGGATATCTTGCAAGAACTTGTCTATGAAGGAAGGCATGAGGCGTTTGTGAAACTCAAAGATCAGAATTTTATCACAGACACATGGCATGACGTAGCCTAGACATCAGACAGCCAGAATCAGAAAAGTCATATTGCAGTGGAAAAAGCGTTTAGCAGCAGTGGCAAAGGAAAATTATTTATTTGATTTAATGACAAAGGGCCGCAGCCACTAACATGGCACAATAAAATAACAGTATACATCAATGCATCAGCGCATGGAGCTCGGTGGCCGAGTGGTTAGAGTGTTGGACTGAGGTCAACTTCACCAGAGCGAGAGGTCCTGGGTTCGATTCCTGGACGGACCCCTCAAAAATTGCCAGGCCTCAGGACAGTCACGTGGTCACGTGTCCAGCGGGTGGACCAGGAAAAACACGATTGACTAGGCCTTCTACTCCGAACTGTAGCGGAGCTTTACCCCGGGAACATAGAAATTCTGGCTTGAAAA